>CXWL01115267.1_pt1 | contig 23192 bp, 21 predicted proteins | sample 590931 | NCBI WGS metagenome assembly CXWL01 (sample SAMEA3498368, study PRJEB10139) | groundwater metagenome | biome: water well; material: biofilm material | place: Germany | collected 2015-04-27
GATCTCTGACATGGCACTGCTGCGGCGCGTCTGGTTCCAGATTCACTGGTTCATCGGCATCACGGCCGGGTCCGTGCTCGTGGTGATCGGGCTGACCGGCGCCATGCTTTCCTTTCGCGCCGAAATCGTCGACGCGATCAATCCCGAACTGCGCCATGTGTCCAACCTGGGTGGCGCGGCGGCGCTGCCGCCCGCGGCGCTGGCGGAACTTGTGCAGGCGGCTCGCCCCGAGCACCGGATCGCCGCGCTCACGGTATTCGCCGAGCCCGGCCGGCCGGCGCGCGTCAATTTCGCGCCGCCGCCAGGACAGCGCCAGGGGGAGGTGCGGCTGGTCGACCCCTTCACGGCCGAGTTGCTGCCCGAGCCGAAGGGCGATGCCTTCTTCGAGTTCGTCGAGAGCCTGCACCGCTGGCTGCTGCTGCCTCGGGATGCGGGCAAGCCCGTCACCGGCACCCTGGCCGTGGGCCTGTTGATCCTGGCGCTGTCGGGTCTCTATTTGCGCTGGCCGCGCCGCCCGCTCGCCTGGCGGGCCTGGTTGAAGCTGGACTTCGCGCTCACCGGCCGCGCCTTTCTTTGGAACCTGCATGCGGTGGCGGGCACCGTTGCGCTGCTGGCGTACCTGGTGTCCAGCCTCACAGGCATGTACTGGGGCTTCGACGCGCTGCGCACGGTGGTGGACAACGCGGCAGGCGAGGGGCGCATGGTCCGCTCGCAACGCATGCAGGCCGACAGCACCGCAGCCAAGGTGACAAAGGCGGCTGCAGTGCCCAAGCCCGACCTGCAGCGCGCGTGGCAATCCTTCCTGCAGGAAACCCAAGGTGACTGGAGCCAGGCCACGTTGCGCCTGCCAGCGCGCAATGCAACGCAGATCGAGGCAACCTACCTGCGTGCCAATCCCGAGCACGAGCGCGCACGCAATCGCCTCTATCTCGATGCGGCCACCGGTGAAGCCACGCGGCATGACCGCTATGCCGACAAACCGCTGGCAGGCCGGCTGGTCAACAGCATCTATCCGCTGCACATGGGAACCTACTGGGGCATGCCGGGCCGCATCGTGATGACGCTCGCCAGCCTGGGCCTGGCGCTGTTCGCGATCACCGGGTGGATGCTCTATCTCGGACGCCGGCGCACGAAGCGGGCCGTGCGCGACGAGCGCGCCCGGTTGAGTTCCGCCCTGCCGCCGGCCGGCCGCGGCGTCGAACCCGTGCTGCTCACCTTCGCGACCCAGACTGGCCACGCGGAGCGCATCGCGCTGCAGACGGCGGCGGCGCTGCAAACAGCCGGCGTTGCGGTGGTGCTGCAGCCGCTGGTCCGCCTGAGCGTGGATGCGCTGCAGCGCTATCGCAAGGTGCTGCTGGTGGCCAGCACCTTCGGCGACGGCGATCCGCCGGACAGCCTGCGCGCCTTTGCGCGCCAGTTCGCGCGGCAGACCGGCTCGGGCCTGCAGCACGTGCACTACGGGCTGCTCGCGCTGGGAGACCGGCACTACGCCAACTTCTGTGGTTTCGGCAAGGCGCTGGACCAGGATCTGCGCGGCCATGGCGCGCAGGCGCTGTTCCCGATGATCGAGGTGAGCAATGGCGATGCCGGCGCCCTAGAGCGCTGGCAGCAGTCGCTGGCCGACGCCTTCGCGGTGCGGGTCGACACCTTGCAAGCGCACCAGCAAACGCACCAGCCGACGGCGACCCCCTTCGAGCCGTGGCGTCTTGTGCGCCGCACACTGCTCAATGCAGGCAGCCAGGGCGATCCTCTCTTCGAGATCGAGCTGGCCCGTCCCGGTGCCGCCGCGTGGGAGCCCGGCGCGCTCGTCGAACTGTTGCCGCGCCAGCCAGGCCCCGCGATCGAGCGCTTCCTGCGCGACGCCGGGCTCGACGGACGAACGCCTGTTCGTTGCGATGGACTCGAGCGCACGCTCGAAGACGCCCTGGCCCGCAGCGCACTTCCTGTTGAGTCCGCTGCCACAGCGCAGGCGTTGGCAGACACGCTGCTGCCGCTGGCGCCACGCAGCTATTCGGTCGCGTCGATCACGGTGGACGGTTGTGTGCAATTGCTGGTTCGCCAGGCCCGCCGAAATGGCGAACTGGGCATGGCGTCGGGCTGGCTGACCGAGTGGGCCTCTCTGGATGCCGTTGTCGAGTTGCGCCTGCTGCCCAATCCCGCTTTTGCATTGGTCGACGACGATGCGCCTTGCATCTTCGTCGGCAACGGCTCCGGCTTTGCCGGCCTGCGCGCGCATCTTCGCGAGCGCGCGCGGCGAGGACACGGGCGAAACTGGTTGGTGTTCGGCGAGCGAAACGTCGCACACGATGCCTTCTTCGCCACAGAAACCGCGCAATGGCAGGCGGCTGGCGCGCTGGAGCGCGTAGACCTGGTGTTCTCCCGCGACCAGCCGCAACGCCTTTACGTGCAGGACAGGTTGCGCGAGGCGGCCGATGCGCTGCAGCAATGGGTGGCCGACGGTGCCGTGATCCATGTCTGCGGCAGCCTCGAAGGCATGGCCCCGGGCGTTGATTCGGCGTTGCGCGAAGTGCTGGGGGAATCGGCCTTCGACGACCTGATTGCACAGGGGCGCTATCGGCGCGACGTCTATTGACGTGTCAAAGCACGGGGCCGGCTGCGAACTATCATTGCCCCTGTCTTTGAGCCGTCCCCGAGGCAGGCTTTTTCTTTCCCCCGCGACGATTCACCACGCGCCGGCATCGCCGACGTGCACATGCAAGATTTCCACCCATGACGGAGTTGACTGATCTGGACGAGGCCAGCCTGGCAGAACATGCCGCGGAATGGCGCAAGCGCGCCCTGCGCGGCGAGAAGCAGGCGCGCGGCATTGCGCATGCTCTTGAAACCGAAATGCGCCGCCGCTCCGGCGACACGCTCACCCAGAACCTGGATCTGGACACCCGTCCTCAGGCGTTGCGTCAGGCGCCCAGGCCTTGGTGGAAGTTCTGGTGACACGACTGCGTTCGCGCGACGTGTGATGCGCCAGGTCGGTTGCAGGGTCTTGCTGACCCTGACACCATGGCCGCATGCCTTACCAACTCCATTACTGGCCCACGATCCAGGGCCGCGGTGAATTCGTGCGGCTCGCGCTCGAAGCAACGGGTGCCGACTATGTCGACGTGGCGCGGCTGCCCGACTCCAAAGGCGGTGGCGAATCGGCACTGGGCGAGCGGCTCGGCGATCCCAACAACGCCCGCGCCGCCTTTGCGCCGCCCTTCCTCGTCGACGGCGACATCGTGGTGGGCCAGACCGCCGCGATCCTGCTGTACCTCGGGCCGCGGCTGGGGCTCTCGGGCGTCGGCGAGTCCGACGNNTACGAAGACCAGCGCGATGCAGCCATGCAGCGCGCGCGGTCCTTCCGCGACGAACGCATTCCGAAATTCCTGAACTGGTTCGAGCAGGTGCTGCAGCGCAATCCTGCGGGTGACCTGCATCTGGTCGGCGACATGCTGACCTATGCCGATCTCTCGCTGTTCCAGCTTGTGGATGGCTTGCACTATGCGTTCCCGAAAGCCACCGCGAGGGCGCTGGTCCGCACGCCGGCTGTCGAGAAACTGCACGCCAACGTCAANNAGCGCCGTCTCATACAGCGCATTGCGCGGCGCTCCGCTGATCTCGGCAGCCAGCCGCACCGCAGTCTTCACCGGCAGTTCGGCCAGCAGCAGGCGCAGCACGCGCTCGCCTTCCGCGCCGCCGTCGCCACTCACCGCGACCGGGTGCAGCACCAGCGCGAACTCGCCACGCACGCGATCGCGATCAGCGGCAAACCAGTCGGGCAGGGCGCTGGCCGGCACCGTCGCGATGTCCTCGAATTGCTTGGTGAGCTCGCGGCCCACGGTGATGCGGCGTTCGCCCAGCACGGCCAGTGCGCGTGCGAGGCTTTCGATGCGGTGCGGCGCTTCCAGCAGCACCACGGCGCGCGGCTCCTGCGAGAGCGCCTGCACGGCGGTGTCGCGCTCGCCGGATTTGCTCGGGAGGAAGCCCGCGAAGACGAAGGCGCTGCTCGCGTTGCCGTCCGCGCCATCCGCCACCAGCCCGGCGGCGCCGATCAACGTCGTGACGCTGCTCGCGCCCGGCAGCGGCAGCACGCGCTGGCCCGCCGCGCGCACCGCCGCGACGAGCCGCGCGCCGGGGTCGCTCACGCCAGGCGTGCCGGCGTCGCTGACATAGGCGATGCGCTCGCCCTGCGCGAGCCGCGCGACGACCGCCTGCGCGGCCTCGGCTTCGTTGTGCTGGTGCACGGCCAGCAGCCGGGCGCCGGGGCGGTCGATGCCGTAGGCGCGCAAGAGGCTCTGCGTGTGGCGCGTGTCCTCGCAGGCGATCACGTCGACCAACTGCAGCACATGCAGCGCGCGCAGCGTGATGTCGGCCAGGTTGCCGATCGGCGTGGCGACCACGTAGAGCGTGGCCTGCGGATAATGCTGCGCACCCGCGGCGTCGTGCGCGGCCGCAAGGGCGGCGCCGAAAGAAGCAGGGGCGAGTGAAGCCAAGAGGTTTCTCCGTGAGAGCGAACGACAAAAAAGAGAAGACGGCAGGGAGCCATGAAGACCAACACCACAACGAAGCGTCGCGGCGATGCGGCGGAAGACGCCGCGCTCGAACATCTGCAGGACGCTGGCCTCGCGCTGATCGCGCGCAATTATCGAACGCCCGGCCGCGGCGGCGGCGAGATCGACCTGATCATGCGCGATCCGCGGGGTCCCGGTGGCGGCACGCTGGTGTTCGTGGAGGTCCGCCAGCGCAGTGCCGGCACGCACGGCGGTGCAGGCGGCAGCATCACCGGGACAAAGCAGCGGCGCATCGTGTTCGCCGCGCAGCACTACCTCGGCCGGCTGCGCTCGGTACCGCCATGCCGCTTCGACGTGGTGCTGGTCGAGGAGAAAATCACCTGGCTTCAGGCGGCGTTCGACGCGGCCTGATGCGCCGGACGAGGGAACTGAAGCCTTGCTGAAGGCTCCACAACTCACACGTTCTGTTTCACAGCCCCCAGTTATCATCCCGCCCCATGCTCGAGCAACGGATTCAGCAGCACTTCATCGACAGTGCCGACCTCAAATACCAGACCGGACCGGTCCTCAGCAAACCCATCTCTCAAGCGATGCAGGCCATCCTGGCCTGCGTGACCAGTGGCGGCAAAGTGCTGGCATGCGGCGCGGGCGTCTCGGGCCTGCTGGCCAGCCAGTTCGCTGCGCAGTTCGTCGGTCGCTTCGAGCGCGAGCGCCCCGAGCTGGGCGCCATCGCGCTGCCCGGCGACGCCACCGACCCGAACGCCGACAGCGCCAATGCCTTCGATGCCGACCGCTTCGCCCGCCAGGTGCGCGCGCTGGGCCAGGCCGGCGACGTGCTGCTCGCGTTGAGTGCCAGCGGCCAGTCGGCCGCGGTGCTCGCCGCCGTGCTGGCGGCGCATGAGCGCGACATGACCGTGGTCGCGCTGCTCGGCAACGCCGTCTCGGGTCCGCCCGCGGCGCCCGGTGCAGGCAGCAGCGGCACCGGCGGCGTCATCGGCCGTGCGCTGCGCGAGACCGACGTCCAGATCAGCGTGCCGCACGAGCGTGCGGCGCGCATCCATGAAGTCCACCTGCTCGCACTGCATTGCCTGTGCGACGGCGTGGATGCCCAGTTACTCGGAGAACAGGAAGCTTCCTCATGACCATGAAGACCACACCGACCCAGCGTTTCGCCCTCGCACTCACCCTGGGTGCCGCCCTGGTCGCAGGCCTTTCCGCCTGCGTGCCCCTCGTGGTGGGTGGCGCCGCGGTCGTGGGCGTGGGCATGGTGGCAACCGATCGCCGCAGCTCCGGCGCCCAGCTCGACGACCAGGGTATCGAGCTGCGTGCCGCCGCCCGCGTGCGCGACATCGCCAACGACCAGATGTACGTGAGCGTCACGAGCTTCAACCGCCAGGTACTGCTGACCGGCGCGGTGGGCAACGAGGCCGACCGCCGACGTGTCGAGGACGAAGTGGGCCGCATCGCCAACGTACGTTCCGTGGTGAACGAGCTCACGCTCGGCGCGCCCAGCACTTTCCAGGACCGCTCGAACGACCTCTACATCACGGGCAAGGTGAAGGCCTCGCTGCTCGATGCGAAGGACATCTTCGCCAATTCGTTCAAGGTGGTCACCGAACGCGGCGTGGTCTACCTGATGGGCATCGCCACGCGTCGCGAGACCGATCGCGCGACCGAGATCACGCGCGGGGTGGGCGGTGTGATGAAGGTGGTGCGCGTGGTCGAGGTGGTGAGCGAGGCCGACCTCGCCGCGAGCCAGGCGGCGAACCAGGCCGCGGCACAGCGCGGCGGCACGGGCCCTGCGCCGGTGAGCAACGCGACGCCTTCGGCGCCTTCTTCTTCATCCTCTTCCTCGCGCGTGCCGCTGCCGCCGATGGAGCCGCTGCCCGCCCCGGCCGGTGGGGCAACGACTTTACCCGTGCGCTGAAAGGCCTCGACCGCATAGAAAAGCCCGCGTCAGCGGGCTTTTCTTTGTCGTGGAACACCGAGGAGCCGGCTTTGCCGGGCCTCAGGTGTTGCCCCCGGTAGGGGGTTGGCGAAGCGACACGAAGTGCGCGCAGCCTGGGGGCGAGCCTATTTCAACCGGATGATCAGGCTCGAGGTGTCCCAGCGCCTGCCGCCGGCCTGCTGCACGTCGGCATAGAACTGGTCGACCAGCGCCGTCACCGGCACGCGCGCGCCGTTGCGCTTGGCTTCGTCGAGCACCAGGCCCAGGTCCTTGCGCATCCAGTCGACGGCAAAACCGTAGTCGAACTTGCCGTCGATCATGGTCTTGCCGCGGTTGTCCATCTGCCAGCTCTGCGCCGCGCCCTTGCCGATGACGCCGAGCACGGCTTCCATGTCGAGGCCGGCGCGCTGGCCGAAGGCGATGGCTTCCGACAGGCCCTGCACCAGGCCCGCGATGGCGATCTGGTTCACCATCTTCGCGAGCTGGCCCGCGCCGCTCTTGCCCAGCAGCGTGACGGCGCGAGAAAACGCCGCGGCCACCGGCTTGATGCGTTCGAACGCGGCCGCGTCGCCGCCGCACATCACGGTCAGTGCGCCGTTCTGCGCACCGGCCTGGCCGCCGGACACCGGCGCGTCGATGAAGTGCAGGCCCAGCGCCTCGGCCGCCTTCGAGAGCTCGCGCGCCACGTCGGCCGAAGCGGTCGTGTGGTCGACGAGCACGGCGCCCTTCTTCATGCCGGCGAAGGCGCCGTCTTCACCCAGCACCACGGAGCGCAGGTCGTCGTCGTTGCCGACGCAGCAGAAAACGATGTCGGCGCCCGCCGCGGCTTCGCGCGGAGTGGCGGCATGGCGGCCCGGCGGGCCGAATTCCGCGGCCCAGGCTTCTGCCTTGGCGGCCGTGCGGTTGTAGACCGTGACGCTGTGGCCGGCCTTGGCGAGGTGGCCGGCCATCGGCCCGCCCATGACGCCGAGGCCGAGAAAGGCCACCGTCTGGGAGGGGATGGATTCGTAGGTTCGGGTGTTGATGCTGCTCATGGGNNCCGCAGGTCGTTGGCCGAGTCGGCGTTGCGGATGGCGTCTTCGAAGGTGATCGAGTGGCTCTCGAACAGGTCGAACAGCGCCTGGTCGAAGGTCTGCATGCCCAGGTTGCGGCTCTTGCGCATGATCTCCTTGATCTCGCCGACCTCGCCCTTGAAGATCAGGTCGGAGATCAGTGGCGTGTTCAGCAGCACCTCGACGGCGGCCACGCGGCCTTGGCCGTCTTCGGTCGGCACCAGGCGCTGCGAGACCAGCGAGCGCAGGTTCAGCGACAGGTCCATCAGCAGCTGCGCACGGCGCTCTTCGGGGAAGAAGTTGATGATCCGGTCCAGCGCCTGGTTGGCGCTGTTGGCGTGCAGCGTGGCCATGCAGAGGTGACCGGTTTCGGCGAAGGCCACTGCGTGTTCCATGGTCTCGCGGTCGCGGATTTCGCCCATCAAAATCACGTCGGGTGCCTGGCGCAGCGTGTTCTTGAGCGCGGCTTCCCAGCTGTCGGTGTCGATGCCCACTTCGCGCTGCGTCACCACGCAGTTCTTGTGCGGGTGCACGAACTCGACCGGGTCTTCCACCGTGACGATGTGACCGTAGGAGTTTTCGTTGCGCCAGTCGATCATCGCGGCCAGCGTGGTCGACTTGCCCGAGCCCGTGGCGCCCACCAGGATGGTGAGGCCGCGCTTGGTCATCGACACGTCCTTCAGGATCTGCGGCATGCCCAGGCCGTCGATGGTCGGCAGCTTGGCCGGAATGGTCCGCAGCACCATGCCGACCTTGCCCTGCTGCACGAAGGCGTTGACGCGAAAACGCCCGATACCGGTCGGCGAGATCGCGAAGTTGCACTCCTTGGTGCGCTCGAAATCGGCCACCTGCCGGTCGTTCATGACCGAGCGCGTGAGCGCCAGCGTGTGCTGCGCGCCCAGTGCCTGCTGCGACACCTTGGTGACCTTGCCGTCGACCTTGATCGCGGGCGGAAAGTCGGCGGTGATGAACAGGTCGCTGCCGTTGCGGCTCACCATGAGCTTGAGCAGGTCGTTGATGAACTGGCTGGCTTGATCGCGTTCCATGATGTCGGTGCTCCGATGGGCTGTTGTGGATCAGCCGGGGAAATTTTCGGGAATCTTTGCCTTTCCGCGCGCTTCGGCAGCGGAAATCGTGTTGCGGCGAACCAGTTCCATCAGGTTCTGGTCCAGCGTCTGCATGCCGGAGCCCTGGCCGGTCTGGATGGTGGAGTACATCTGCGCCACCTTGGCCTCGCGGATCAGGTTCCGGATGGCGGGCGTGCCCAGCATGATCTCGTGCGCCGCCACGCGGCTCTGGCCGTCCTTGGTCTTGCACAGCGTCTGCGAGATCACGGCCTGCAGCGACTCCGAGAGCATCGCGCGGATCATTTCCTTCTCTTCGCCAGGGAACACGTCGATGATCCGGTCGATGGTCTTGGCGGCCGACGAGGTGTGCAGCGTGCCGAACACCAGGTGGCCCGTTTCGGCCGCGGTCATTGCGAGGCGAATCGTCTCCAGGTCGCGCAGTTCGCCCACAAGAATGGCGTCCGGGTCTTCGCGGAGGGCCGAGCGCAGCGCGTTCGAGAACGACAGCGTCATCGGNNAGGATGTGGCCGTACTCGTTTTCGTTGAGGTAGTTCACCATCGCCGCCAGCGTGGTCGACTTGCCCGAGCCCGTGGGGCCCGTCACCAGCACCAGCCCGCGCGGCTTGAGCGCCAGTTCGCCGAAAATCTTCGGCGCGTTCAGTTGCTCGAGCGTGAGGATCTTCGAAGGAATGGTCCGGAACACCGCGGCTGCGCCGCGTGCCTGGTTGAAGGCGTTCACGCGGAAGCGCGCGAGGCCGTCGATCTCGAACGAGAAGTCGACCTCCAGGAACTCTTCGTAGTGCTTGCGGTGCGTGTCGCTCATGATGTCGTACACCATCGCGTGCACGCCCTTGTGGTCGAGCGCATCGACGTTGATGCGGCGCACGTCGCCATTGACGCGGATCATGGGCGGCAGCCCGGCCGACAAGTGCAGGTCGGAGGCTTTGTTCTTGACGCTGAATGCCAGCAGTTGGGTGATGTCCACGGGGATCCTCGGCTCGAGTTCGGTGACGTTTTGATACGATTTTGGACGATTATGACGATGATTGGCGACGACCTCCAGCAAGTAAAGAACCGGATCGAGGCGGCATGTGTAACGGCCGGCCGCGACCCGGCCGGGGTCCGGCTGCTGGCGGTGTCCAAGACCTTCGGGGCCGANNGGGCTGGACAAGATCGAGGTGCTCGCCGATCTGCGCGCCTCCCTCGAATGGCACTGCATCGGCCCTCTGCAAAGCAACAAGACGCGGCCGGTGGCCGAGCAGTTCGACTGGGTCCACAGCATCGACCGGCTCAAGATTGCCGAGCGCCTGTCGGCGCAGCGGCCGGCCCATCTGGCGCCGCTCAATGTATGCCTTCAGGTTAACGTGGACGGCGGCGCGAACAAGTCCGGCGTGCCGCCGGAAGAGGCGCTCGCGCTCGCCCGCGCTGTGGCGGCGTTGCCACATTTGCGGCTGCGCGGGCTCATGGCGATCCCCGAACCGGCGACGGATTTCGCGGCGCAGCGCGATCTGTGCCTGCGGGCGCATACGGTTTTCGAATCGATCAGGGAAGCCGGCATCGCGCTCGACACGCTGTCGCTCGGCATGAGCGCGGACCTCGAAGCGGCGGTCAGCGCCGGCAGCACGATGGTGCGGGTCGGCACCGCGATCTTCGGTGGCCGGGCCCGGAAGCCCGCCTGAACGGCCGGCTNNTCGCGGTACGCGGCCATGTCGGCCATGCGGGTCTTGAGCAGGTAGTCGAAGCCGCCGGCGACCATGTGGCATTCCATGATCTCGTCGCGCACTTGCACCGCGGCCTTGAACTGGTCGAACACGTTGGGCGTGGTGCGGTCGAGCAGCACCTCGACGAACACCGTGAAGCCGCGGCCCAGCTTCTCGGGATCGAGGCGCGCCTCGTAGCCCAGGATGAAGCCGTCGCGCGTCAGGCGCTGCACCCGCGCCAGCACCGCGGTGGGCGAAAGCGCCACCGCCTCGGCCAGCTTGAGGTTGGTGATGCGCCCGTCCTCCTGAAGGATCTTCAGCAGGCGCAGGTCGATGCGGTCGAGGTCGAGCATCGGAGAATTATCCGGTCCACGCATCGATTTCTTGCAGAAGATGCGGCCTATGGTGGCTGGCCATAGGAGATAGAACCAAGGAAATGCCCTCTTCCTACCCTGCGTCGATCCTTCCCGCGGTACCTATCCGGCGCCTTGCCGCTCAGCGAACGGTGGCACGCGACTGCGCGGCCGCCTGCTGGCTCGTGAGCTGACCGACCAACGCACCGTAGGCGGGGCTCGCACGCAGCTTGGTGTATTCGGCCATGGCCTGGCGGTAAGCTGGCCGCGTCGTGTCGGCACCGGCTTCGCTGTTCTGCTGCGCGGCGAGGCCGGATTGAATCCACTGCCGCGTGTCGGCTGCCACGGCGGCGCGGCTGTTCGCGGAAACGACGGCGGCCTGCGACGCATAGCCAGCGGTGTAGCCCTGCGTGGGCGCGCTCTTCAACCACTGTTGCGCATCGGCCGTCACCGCGGCACGCGTCGTGGACGAGACGAGCGGCACCGGCCGCGGATCGCCTTCGGCGTAGTTGCCTGCAAGGCTCGGTGCCGAGGCGATGGCCAGCAGTGCGGCGACGGTGGCGGTGCCCAGGATGCGGGTGGTGGAAGCTGGCTTCATTCGTGACTCCTTGATGTGGGTGGTTGATGAAGCCAACTCTATGAAGCGCATCTGCGCCATCGATAACCGGTCGATGACAGTTTGGTTATCTGCCGATGCCAGCTGCAATCTGCTCCCGGAACAACGCCGCCTAACGTCTCTTGCATAACCGCCAGCGCGGCGCGCATAAGCCATGGCGCGACGGGCGCGAGAGGTCTATCGTTGCGGCCACCTCAGTTCCAACCCAAGGGATCTCTCATGAGTGAAAAACTCTCCTTCGTCTCCCCCACCGCCAACAGCCCGTGGGGAACGTACCTCTCCCAGGTCGACCGTGTCGTGCCGTACCTCGGCCCGCTGGCCCGCTGGGTCGAAACCCTGAAGCGCCCCAAGCGCGCGCTGATCGTCGACGTGCCGATCGAAATGGACGACGGCCGCATCGCCCACTACGAGGGCTACCGCGTGCAGCACAACATGAGCCGCGGCCCGGGCAAGGGCGGCGTGCGCTTCCACCCCGACGTCACGCTCGAGGAAGTGATGGCCCTGTCGGCCTGGATGACCATCAAGACCGCCGCGGTAAACCTGCCGTACGGCGGCGCCAAGGGCGGCATCCGCGTCGATCCGAAGAAGCTCTCGCAGAACGAACTGGAAAAGATCACCCGCCGCTACACCAGCGAGATCGGCATCATCATCGGCCCGCACACCGACATTCCCGCACCCGACGTCAACACCAACGGCCAGATCATGGCCTGGATGATGGACACCTATTCGATGAACACCGGCGGCACCGCCACCGGCGTCGTCACCGGCAAGCCGCTGCACCTGGGCGGATCGCTCGGCCGCGTGAAGGCCACCGGCCGCGGCGTGTTCGTCACCGGCCGCGAAGCCGCCCGGCGCCTGGGCATGGACCTGCGCGGCGCGCGCATCGCGGTGCAGGGCTTCGGCAACGTGGGCTCGGTCGCGGCCGAACTCTTCGCCGAAGCGGGCGCCAAGATCGTCGCCGTGCAGGACCACACCGGCACCATCGTCAACACCAACGGCCTGGACCTCGCGACGCTCATCCCCATCGCCAACAAGGAAGGCGTCATCGCCTTCAAGGGCGGCGACGTGGTGCCCAACGAAGCCTTCTGGGACACGGCCTGCGACATCCTGATCCCGGCCGCCCTCGAAGGCCAGATCACCGCCGAGCGCGCACAGAAAACCACTGCCAAGCTGGTGCTCGAAGGCGCCAACGGCCCCACGGTACCCACGGCCGACGACATCCTCGCCGAGCGCGGCGTGCTGGTGGTGCCCGACGTGATCTGCAACGCCGGCGGCGTGACGGTGAGCTACTTCGAATGGGTGCAGGACTTCTCGTCCTTCTTCTGGGACGAGGACGAGATCAATGTGCGCCTGGACCGCATCATGATGAACGCACTCAACCAGATCTGGGACACGGCCGACAAGCACAAGATCACGCTGCGCACGGCGACGTATGCGGTGGCTTGCGAGCGAATTCTCACGGCGCGCCAGGAACGCGGCCTGTACCCATGATTTTTTGACAGGGAGGGACGGTACGCTCGGGGCATGACCACCATGCCCGTGCAAAACCTCCCCTCCATTCCCGCGGACGGCCTCGCCCGTCTGCAGGCGCTCATGGCCAGCGGGCAGCGCAAGCTGCTCGGCCTGGTCGGTGCGCCTGGCGCGGGCAAGTCCACGCTCGCGGCGGCGCTGCTCGAGGCCGCAGGTGCCGACCGCGCGCAGGTCGTGCCGATGGACGGGTTCCATCTCGCCAACGTCGAACTCCGACGCCTCGGCCGCGCCGACCGCAAGGGCGCCCCCGACACCTTCGACAGCGCCGGCTACGTGGCCCTGCTGCAGCGGTTGCGCAACCAGCAGCCTGACGGCGACATCGTCTACGCCCCCGAATTCCGCCGCGAGATCGAGGAGCCGATCGCCGGCGCCATCGCGGTGCTGCCTTCGACGCAGCTGGTCATCACCGAAGGCAACTACCTGCTGCACGACGCCGGACCCTGGGCCGGTGCGGCGGCGATGTTCGACGAGTGCTGGTACGTCGACATCGACGACGCGCTGCGCGAGCAGCGACTGGTCGCACGCCACCAGCAGTTCGGGCGCAGCGCCGAGGCCGCGCGCGACTGGGTGGCCAGCACTGACGCGCCCAACGCGCGGCTGATCGCCGCCACGAAGGTCCGGGCGCATCACGTGCTGATGTGGTCCTGAAAATAATCCGCCGCCAGGGAACGCCGGCGCGCCGCCACGCTCGAAGCCTTGCCGGCGGAGGCGCCGGTTAGCATTCGCCGCGCCATGCCGTCCCACTTCAATTCCTTTTCTTCCTCTTCCCTTCGCACGCCGGTTCTCATCCTGAGCCTGCTGTCCGCCCTGGTGCTCGCCGGCTGCGGCAGCACCTCGCGGCGCGTGTCGTACGAGCCGGAGGACTTCGACTCCACCACCACCCACACGCGCAACTACCCCGCCACCGAGGCCCGGACCTGCGAGGCGGCGCGCCGCGCCCTGCTGAGCCAGGGCTACATGGTCACCGCAGCCAACGCCGACCTGGTGACCGGCCGCAAGAGCTTCCAGCCGGCGGCCGAGGTGCATGTCGAGGTCGAATTCCGCGTGGTCTGCGCGCGGGAGGGCGGCAAGTCCGGCAAGCAGAGCACCGTGGCTTTCGCAACCGCGCTGCAAGACCGCTACGGAATCAAGAAGGTCAACAACTCGGCCAGCGTGGGCGTGGGCGCCTTCGGGTCGCTGTCGCTGCCTTTCGCCGGCAGCGACGACGCGATGGTCAAGGTGGCCAGCGAAACGCTCACCGACGAGCGCTTCTACGACCGTTTCTTCACGCTGATGGACCGCTTCCTCGAAGGCGGCGGCGCCGATGCACCACCCGACATGCCGGCCGAAGCACCGGCGGCAGCGCCCGCACCCGCCACCAGTTTCCCGGTCGCTCCCTCGCCGAACCGCGGCTGAGCGCCAGGCGTCAGCGCACCAGCGTCGACTTGCCGAACAGGCTCTCGATCAGTTCCACGGCGATTTCTGCTGTCTGGTTGCGCACATCGAGCGCGGGGTTGAGTTCCACCACGTCGAGCGAGCACAGCCGCCCGGTGTCGGAGATCATTTCCATGCACAACTGCATCTCGCGGTAGGTCGGGCCGCCGCGCACGCCGGTGCCCACGCCGGGCGCGATGTTGGGGTCGAGGCAGTCCAGGTCGAAGCTCACGTGCAGGTGGGTGTCGTCGTCGACATCCTGCAGCGCCTCGGTCATGGTGGTGCGCATGCCGTGCTCGTCGATGTGGCGCATGTCGAACACGTTCAGTCCGAGCGTGCGGATGGCCTCCTTCTCGTCCGAGTCGACGCTGCGGATGCCGATGAAGCGGATCGCCTCGTGCGCCAGCGCCGCGCGCTCGCCGCTCCAGCCGGTCAGCTCCGCGGGGCCGTGGCCCAACAGGCACGAGACCGGCATGCCGTGCAGGTTGCCGCTGGGACTCGTCGTCTCGGTGTTGACGTCGGAGTGCGCATCGAGCCACAGCACGCGCAGCTTCTTGCCGCGCTTGCGCGCATGCCAGGCCACCGCGCTGATCGAGCCGATGGCCAGGCAGTGGTCGCCGCCCAGCATCAGCGGCACGTGGTTCAGGCCCAGCGCGGCATCGACGGCGTTGTAGACCGAGCGATTCCAGGCGATCACCTCGGCGAGATGGCGCAGGCCGTTGGCCGGCGGCGCCCAGGGCGTGGCCGGGCCGGCGAGATTGCCGCGGTCGATGACCATGAAGCCCTGCTTGGCGAGCGCTTCGGCCACGCCCGCCACGCGCAACGCGTCGGGGCCCATGCCCGCGCCGCGCACGCTGGCGCCGATGTCGGTCGGCGCGCCGATCAGTTCGAGGGTGGTGTTCATTCAGTTGACCTCCGTGCTTCGTACTGGGTTCGGCTCGCCTGGCGGCTCATGCCGTCTTGCCAATGTGCTGCCAGAGATACGCATAGCCCAGCGCATCCATGAAGGCGGACTCCTTGTTGTCCGTCGCCGCGCTGTGCCCGCCTTCCATGTTCTCGTAGAAGCTGGTGTCGTGGCCCTGCGCGGCCAGCTTCGCGTGCATCTTGCGCGCATGCACCGGGCCCACGCGGTCGTCGCGGGTCGAGGTGGTGAAGAGTGCGGGCGGATAGTGCGCATCGGTCTTCGCGTTCTCGTAGGGCGAGAAGGTGCGAATGAAGGCCCACTCGTCGGGCTGGTCCGGGTCGCCGTATTCCGCGATCCACGAGGCGCCGGCCGACAGGTGCGTGTAGCGCTGCATGTCGAGCAGCGCCACCTCGCTCACGATCGCGCCGTAGAGCTGCGGGTACAGCGTGAGCATGTTGCCCATCAGCAGGCCGCCGTTGCTGCCGCCCATGGCGCCCAGGTGTTTCGGCGATGTGATCCCGCGCGCGATCAGGTCTTCGGACACGGCCGCGAAGTCTTCGCAGGTGCGGAGCCGGTTCTCCTGCAGCGCGGCCTGGTGCCAGCGCGGGCCGTACTCGCCGCCGCCGCGGATGTTGGCGATGACGTAGACGCCGCCCTGTTCGAGCCACGCGCGGCCGATGCTGCCGCTGTAGCTCGGCTGCAGTGAGATCTCGAAGCCGCCGTAGGCGTACTGCAGCGTCGGGTTGGTGCCGTTGGCCCTCAGGTCCTTCGGGGCAATCTCGAAGTAGGGCACGCGCGTGCCGTCCTTCGACACCGCGAAATGCTGGCTCACGGTGTAGCGCGATGCATCGAAGAAGCCGGGGCTGTCCTTCAGCACCTCGGGCTCGCCCCGGCCAATGGTGCCGATGTAGAGCGTGGTCGGCTGCAGGAAGCCGCTCACGGTGAGGAAGTAGTCGTCGTTCTCGTCTTCGTCGATGCCGCCGGCTGCGATGGTGGAAAGCGCGGGCGCGCCGCCCAGGCTCTCGCGCTTCCATGGGCCGCCATCCTGCGGTGTGAGCACCTCGAGCTGGTTCACCACGTCGTGCATCACGTTGAGGATGAGGTGGTGGCGCGTCCACGAATGGCTGTCGAGCGCGGTCGTGTCGTCGGGCGCGAACAGCACGGTGAGCTCGCGCTTGCCCGCCATGTAGTCGTCGAACTTCGCGGCCAGCAGCGAGCCCGACTTGTAGGTCGCGCCGCCCACGGTCCAGTCTTCGCGAGGCTCGATCAGCATCCACTCGCGGAAGATGTCGGTGTTGGAGTCGTCGGGCACGTCGATCTTGGTGAGCGAGCCATCGGCACCGCGCAGCCAGGTCTCGCTTTCGTAGAAGTCGATCTGGCGCGAGACGAAATCGCGTTCGAAGCCGGGCGTGTTGTCGCGGTAGGCGCTCACGGACATGTCCTCGTGCGCGCCTTCGTACACCGTGACGGCGGCGTCGAGCGGCGTGCCGCGCTTCCATTCCTTCACGATGCGCGGGTAGCTCGAGCTGGTCATCGAACCGGGGCCGAAATCGGTGGCCACGTAGAGATGGTCGATGTCTTTCCAGCCCACGTGGTTCTTCGCCTCGGGGAGCGTGAAGCCGCCCTCGACGAAGGTCTTGCTGTGCAGGTCGAACTCGCGCACCACGTCGGCATCGGCGCCGCCGCGCGAGAGCGAAACGAGGCAGCGCTTGTAGTCGGGCTCCAGGCAGTCGGCGCCGTGCCAGACCCAGTTCTCCTTGTCGGCCGCGGCGAGGGCGTCGATGTCGATCACGGTTTCCCACGCGGGCTGGGGCTTGCGGTACTCGGCGAGCGTGGTGCGGCGCCAGAGGCCTTTGGGGTGGTCCTTGTCGCGCCAGAAGTTGTAGAAGAAGGGGCCGATCTTGCGGACCATCGGAATCCGTTCGTCCGAATCGAGCACTTCGAGGATGCCCGCCTCCAACGTCTTGAAGGCGGGCGACTGTGCATACGTCTGTACGGTCTTCGCGTTCTCCTGTCGGGCCCAGTCGAGCTGGGCCTTGCCGTCGATCTCTTCGAGCCAGAGGTGGTCGTCTTGCGGAGTCAGGGAGGGGATGGATGTCATGGATGGCAGTGTACGAAGCCCCTGTGAAAAAGGCGCTGCGAGCGGTTCTTGCGGCCGCGGCCACTTTTTCATTACTCGGGAAAACCTCGGTGGAAACACTGAAGCAGGCGGGGCCCACGAACGCCATGTGCGGGGTATCCTGCCGGACGGCGCATGCCCCACCAAGGAGACACAACACATGAAACACCTGAGCGGACTTGATGCCACCTTCCTGCACCTGGAAACGCCCGAGATGCCGATGCATGTCGGCTCGCTCAACGTGCTGGACCTGCCCAAGGGCTACAAGGGCGACTTCTACGAAGACGCCAAGCAGTTCATGGCCAGCCGCATCCACCTGGCCGACGTGTTCACGCGCAAGCTCGCGCTCATGCCCTTCGACATGACCAACCCGGTGTGGGTGGAGGACGACGACATCGACCTCGANNCGGCTGCATTCCACGCTCATCGACCGCAGCCGCCCGATGTGGGAGTTCTTCATCATCGATGGCTTGAAGAGCGGCCAGGTGGCGCTCTACACCAAGGTGCACCACGCGGGCATCGACGGGCAGGCCGGCGTGGAAGTGGGCAAGGCCATCTTCGACCTGGAGGCCACGGGCCGCGTGGTGAAGCCGCCGCGCTCGCGCCCGCGCGCCAGCGGCTACCAGCTGGGCATGGCCGAACTGGCGACCGCGGCGCTGCGCAACACGGCGCAGCAGTACGTCAAGCTCTTCAAGATGGCGCCCGCCATCGCGCGGGCCATCAGCGGCCTCGCCAAGCCCGATGAGAAAGCGGCCGAGAAGACCACAGCCACCGCGCCGAAGAAGTTCAACCTCTTCGCGCCGCGCACCTCGCTGAACGTGTCCATCACCAACCAGCGCACCTTCGCCGGCCGCACCATCTCGCTGGCCGAAACCAAGTACATCGCCAAGCATTTCGGCGTGTCGCTCAACGACGTGGTCATGGCCACCGTGGCCGGCGCGCTGCGCCACTACCTGGCCGACAACAACGAGCTGCCCGCCAAGCCGCTGGTGGCCGGCGTGCCGGTGAGCCTGCGCGAAGCGGGCGACGACACGGCGAACAACCAGGCCAGCATGATCCTGGTGAGTCTGGCGACCGACATCACCGACCCGATCCAGCGGCTGAAGGCGATCAATGCGTCGTCGAACAGCTCGAAGTCGACGATGAACCGCTTCAAGGCCGTGATCCTCGACGACTTCCCCACCTTCGCCGCGCCCTGGCTGGTGTCGGGCATCGCCTCGATGGTGGGCCGCTCTGGGCTCGTGAACTTGCTGCCGCCGGCGGCCAACGTGGCGATTTCCAACGTGGCGGGCGCGCCGTTCCCGATGTACTTCGCGGGGGCGCTGGTCACCTGCTACTACCCGGTGTCGATCGCGAGCCACGGCACGGCGCTCAACGTCACGGTGCAGAGCTACAACGGCCGCATGGACTACGGCCTCATCGCCTGCCGCCGCGCGGTGCCCGACATCACCGAGATCGGCGACTACATGCTGGCCGAGCACAAGCTCCTGATGGACCTGACGCAGAAGCACCCGTCCGCCGCAGGCGTCACGGCGCCCAAGCCCGCACCCGTTGCGGCCCACGCGCCGGACGTCGAGGAGGCGGCGCCCGCCGCGAAGAAGCCGGCAGCGCGCAAGAAGGCGCCGGTGAGCGCAACCGCCAAGAAGGCCGCGCCGGTCAAGGCCGCAGCCAAGGCGCCGGTGAAAAAGCCGCCCGCCAAGAAGGTGAGCAAGGCAACGCCCATCAAGACGACCGCAAAGCCCGTAGCCCGAAAGGCCGCACCGGCCAAGCGGGCCAGTGCCTCCAGGGCGGCAGCCGCATGATCGGAGGGCCCCGGGCCCGAAAATTGGGGCAGTTGGACTAGTTTTCCGACCGTTCTAGTTTTGCAGGCCTAGGCCCTTCGGAAGAAGATTGGCCCATCGCATCCAGCGACCCATTCAACTTCAAGGAAATCTTCATCATGTCCACGCAAACCACCCTCGCTTCCGCAGCCATCCACGTCGTCGGCCAATACAACGACGCGGGCAAGACCCTGGTCGGCGCCTACCGCACCGGCGTGCATCGCCTCCTGGGCGGCGCCGCTACGCGCTACAGCAACTTCCTGGGCAGCCGCCAGATTCCGCTGGTGAGCGAACAGATCAAGGCCAACCTGATCGGCGCGCAAGAGAAGGTCAACGGCTTCCTGGCCAACCGCCTGGACATCGACACCAGCCGCATCGTGAACGTGATGGACCGCGTTGCCGCCGGCACCACCAGCGGCATCGAAACCGTCGCCGGCCGCGTGGCCCGCGTCGAATCGCCGGTCGCTACCTCGGTGCTGAACACGCTGAACGCCATCAACCAGCCGATCGCCACCGTCTCGGTGCAGATCGCCGACCGTATCGCCGCCGGCGCCAAGCAAATCGAAACCCGCGTGGCCGGCGTGGACGGCGACATCGCCAAGCCCGTGCGCACCGTGAAGGCCAAGGCCGCCGTTGCCAAGAAGCCGGTTCGCCGCGCTGCTGCCCGCAAGGCAGCCTGATCCCCCGAGGCGCTCTGCGCCTCTTTTTCCTTCTGCTATCTGGAGCACCACTGAATGGCGACCCGCACTGATGAAACTGCAAAGTTGAAGAAGAAGGCGACGCCTGCCAGAAAAGCTCCGGCCAAAGCGCCGGTTGGGAAGAAAGCCGCAGCGCCCCGCAAGGCGGCGCCCGCGGCCAAGAAGACCACCGCCGCCGCACCCGGCAAGGCCGAAGGCCTGCTGCGTGCCGGCCTCAAGGCGCTGGACACCGTGCGCAACGACGTCGCCAAGCGCCAGGCCAACGTCATCGAAGGCCTGCTCGGCATCGGGCAGGGCAAGGTCGATGCGGCGAGTGCCAAGGCGGCGCTCACCCGCGGCTTCCCCAGCCTCGACAGCTTCGGCATCCGCAAGTTCGAGGACGTGTTCGACCAGCGCGTCGCCACCGCCCTGCAGCGCCTGGGCATGCCGAGCGCGGAAGAAGTGCAGGCACTGCGCGACGAAGTGACGCATCTGCGCGAACGCCTCGCGCGATTCGAACGTGGCGAAGGTGGCGAAGGCAAGGCCGGCCCGCGCCGCAATGGCGGCACCAGCAAACGCTGAGCGACGACAACGCAACCCGGTTGTGGCCAGCTCCAACACCACGCGCGATCGCATCCTGCAGACCAGCCTCGCGCTGTTCAACGCGGAAGGCCTTGCGGCCGTGTCGACGCACAAGATCGCCGCCGAGCTCGGCATGAGCCCCGGCAATCTGCACTACCACTTCAAGGCCAAGCAGCTGATCGTCGAGTGGCTGTTCCGGCGCTTCGAGCAGCGGCTCGAAGCCCTCAACGGCTCGTCGACATCGATCTCGGCCATCGACGACCTCTGGCTCGCGCTGCATCTGCGCTTCGAGGCCATCGACGAATACCGCTTCATCTACCGCGACATGGCCTTCCTGGCCAGCGAATACCCGGCCCTCGGCCAGCGCGCGCAGGCGCTCACCGCGCAGAACCTTCTGGCCGCGCAAACGCTGTGCGAAGGGCTCGTGGCGTCGGGCGTGATCGAGACCAGCGCCGAGCAGGCGCGCATCCTCGCGCTGCAGATGGTGTTCACCACCACCTGCTGGCTGTCGTTCGAGCGGCTGGTGCCCGGGCGCGATGCACTCGCGCAGGCCGATCCCGGTTTGGCGGCTTTCTACACGCTCACCCTTGTTTCTCCGTATGTTTCCAGCGAATCGAGGGCTTACCTTGATTACCTGAGGGGCAAATACCTCGGATAAATGACGATGTCGTCCGACGGGAGAGTGCAACCATGGCCCCTCATGCTCGTCTTACAAAAGAGAAAACGCCAAAGACCCGAAAGGAAGCCGCCTCCATGACCACCGCCACCCACGATCACATCGCGCCGCCCTCGCGCCTGCTGCTGCTGGCCGAAGCGCGCGCCCTCTGGGAGACGGGCGCCGGCATCGCCATGTGGCCGCTCCTGCAACTCACGCCGCGCGGCGACGGGCACCCGGTGCTCGTGCTGCCGGGCCTCGTGGCGAGCGATGTTTCCACCCTGCTGCTGCGCCGCTACCTCACGAGCCGCGGCTACGACGCCCACGGCTGGGGCCTGGGCCGCAACCTCGGTCCGCGCGAAGGCGTGGAAGACGGCATGGTCGAGCTGCTCAAGACCCTGAACGACAAGAGCGGCCAGAAGGTCAGCGTGATCGGCTGGAGCCTGGGCGGTGTCTATGCGCGGCTGCTGGCCTCGGCCCATTCGGGCCTGATCCGCAACGTCATCACGCTGGGCAGTCCGTTCTCCGGCAGCCCGCGCGCGACCAACGCCTGGCGCGTGTACGAGGGCGTGAGCGGCCAAAGCTCGCACGACCCGCGTCGCATGAAGTTCGTGCAGCCCACGCCGCCGGTGCCGACTACGTCGATCTTCAGCCGCACCGATGGCGTCGTCGCCTGGCGCTGCAGCATCGAGAAGACCGGCCCGCAGTCGGAAAACATCGAGGTGATGGCGAGCCACCTGGGGCTCGGCGCGCACCCCGCGGTGCTCTATGCGGTGGCCGACCGGCTGGCGCAACCCGAGGGCCAGTGGAAGCCGTTCAACCGCGGGCTCCTGGGGCCGCTGGTCTATCCCGACCCTGACCGCGATCTGTAAATCGGGGGATATCCAGAATCCAAAAGCCGGCAGCCGCCGGCTTTTTTATTTCGCCCCATGACTTCTTGCACTTGTTGCGCCCTGGGGCCGTCCGAACAATCCGGACACCATGAAGCCGAACCCACCCCGGATCTATCCGCGCATCAAGCATGTCAGCTTTCTCGATACGGTCCAGGGCGGCAACCGGGAGGCGCAGACACCCGTTGCCCATCCCCTTGCCGGAGATGCGGGCCTGCTGGTGACCTACGCCATCGATGAACCCGCGCAGCCCGTCCCGCTCACGCAGGAGCACATGGACGAACTGGGGCTCAACGCGCAGAAGCTCCATGCGCTGGCGATGGAGAACCTGATCCGCAAGACAGGCCCGAACCTCGGCGCGCAAGACCTCGTCATGTATCAGGCGCTGGTCGCAGGCGACGAATTCGAAGCCTGCACGCTGCTGCTGCCCGGTCTCTGGGAAACGCTGGCGCAGGGTTTCGAAGGGGAACTGCTCGCGGTCGTGCCGAGCAGGAACACGGTCTACTTCATGGACGGCGGTGCCAAGCGCCAGCTCGCGGGACAGCAGCTCACGGCCCGGACGATGCTCGACCTCATGTGCGCGACCGCGGTCGACATCAAGGTGCAGGCCCGGGAGCATGGCCTCTCGGACAAAGTGATGGCGTTCACGCCGGACGGCTGGCAGATTCGCGGCTCTTTCGAAGACCACGCCTCGGCGCTCGGAGGCTCATCGCCGCACGCACTCACTCACGGACAGAACTTGTCGAAGTAGGCTTTCAGCGAATCGCCGCCCTCGGGCAGCGACGCCTTGACCGAGCCCGCCCGGCCGTCGATGGTCGACACGCTGAACGCCACGGATTTTCCGGCGATGAGCGCATCGCGGAACGCCACCGCGTTGTCCGCCGCGATGTTGAAGGACGTGCGAGAAAACTGCCTGGCATCGAAAGTCTTGCCGTCGACCTCGACCACCATCGTGCCGCGCTCCTTGCCCTTCGGGTCGTAGCCGGCCTCGAATGGAACCTCCACCGACGCGGCCCATTTCTGATTGCTCGAACTGCCCCAGGTGGCCGGGCATTGCAATCGGATGCGCGTGTTCCGAAAGGCCATCGGTCCTTCGTTCTTCAGCCCCGCGAACGTCAGGTAGGCCCCGCCCTGGAAGCTGCTGGCGTTGCCGGCGCTGGGCGCGGTGATCTGCCAGCGCTTGCCGGCCATCACGTCCATCATGCCGCTCAGGGCTTCGATGTCCGCGACATCCGATGGGCCCTTGAAGCCCAGCGCCGCGTAGCAGGCCAGCTTTTCCTTGTCGTCGGCGATCGCCACGCATTCGGCCAGCTTGTAGCCCTGCGCCGAGATGACGCGCGCGGCGGTGTCGAACACCG
>CXWL01000365.1_pt1 | contig 23169 bp, 16 predicted proteins | sample 590931 | NCBI WGS metagenome assembly CXWL01 (sample SAMEA3498368, study PRJEB10139) | groundwater metagenome | biome: water well; material: biofilm material | place: Germany | collected 2015-04-27
TATCGGTTGATCATTGTGGACAAGGCCGGTGTGCTGGTCTCTGAATTCCAACTGACGGAGAATGCGCTGGCTCAGCCGGAAGCCTTTGTCGCGGCGCTCAAACAGTCGATCGAGGACATTGAAGAGGAAGAGCCCTGAGATAAAACGACCGTTGTTTGGTTCATCTCGTTTATCTGGTTCACAGACCGGACGAACGAAACGAACAAGACAAACCAAAGAAACTAAAGAAACCAGATCACCCATCCCGCCGGTCTTGCGCGGTCAATAGAGGCCGTGCATTAGAGATAGACGCTTCCTAACATGCATACCGCTTGACTCCCGTACTCATTGCGTCCAGTGTGATGGTGCGAGGTGTGAAGCTCGCTGACTGTCCCATCTCTTGCGCTTCCTGATCCTTCCGGGCGTGACCGATTCTCCAGTCTCCTCCGTTTCGATGTCAGAGTTTCTCTGAACGGCTGTATGCCTTGTGTCATTGTCTGCTGATGGAGGCGGCCAGGACGTCGGCCATGCCCCAAAGGACTATTCAACTCACGCTCGCATTCCATAGAAAGGAGTGAGCCATGCTCTACTACGCACTGGTGTTTCTGGTGGTCGGTGTGATTGCCGGCGTCTTGAATCTCGCCGGGGTGTCTGCGGTTGCGGTGCAGATCTCTTGGGTTCTGTTCTTGATCGGGATCGCGTTGGTCGCGATCCATGTGGTCACGGGGCGCTCCACTCGGGTTACATAACTGGGCTACCGGGCTGTCCGACAGGTTCCCGGCGTGATGACCTGGCGCCAACGTGAAGCTGAGACATCGATACGTTACACAGGAGGAGAATGCTATGAACGCTGAACAATTCAGGGGGAAATGGACCCATTTCAAAGGCGAATTGAAACAGAAGTGGGGCAAGTTTACCGATGATGACTTCAAACAGATCGAAGGAAACTACGCGAAGTTTATCGGGAAAATTCAGGAACGGTATGCCGGAGAAAAGGTTGAGCTGATGAAGTGGGCGGACGCGTGGCATGAGAAGCCGACGCCGAAGGCTGTGGCGAAAAAGCCCCGCTGAATAGGTCGCACGGCATGCTGTAGTTCATCGAGGCTTCGTTGATTTTGAGCCGAGCGAGCCGAAGTTGTCTGCCTCTGCTTTCTTCAAATGAGCAGTTTGACCAGACTGCCATGCGTCTAGTCAGAAGACTTGAACGAAGACTTTGCGCGACTGTGCTGTATTAGTTACGCTTTGTAACTCACCCTCCGGTCAGTCAGGCATATGGTATGAGACCTCCTCTCATACCGGGCTTGGGCGAGCAAGAGATTCTTGGCTTCCGACGGTTTGGCTTGAATTTTCCGCAGAGCAAGTTTCGCCAGGACCACCTGTCCAAGTGAGCAGCACAGCCGTTGCTCATTTCAGCTTATTCGAAAGCACTCGATCTTCTCTGTTGCATTGGACTTCGAACGTACACGCTGGCCTTGAGACATTCGTCTCGTATCTACCGTTGTCCTAAGTTAAGAAGCGGCGAAGAGGGGCAACCCGCCTGCTACCCCGGTCGTAGATTGGCTCGCGAGGCCGCACCTCTAAGAGAAAGAGATCTCACACGTGAAGGTAAGCAGCAAAATCAATCTCGGAAGCTTGCTCCATTTCAGGGCAAGCTTCCCTGAAAACGACTTGGCAGAAAAGTACGCCAGTGGCGAGCCACCGTTGCGTTCAGAGCTGTTCAGCGCCGATCAAATGGAGCAACACGGCAAGATCCTGGCCGGCCTGCACCAGTTGAGTCCGAGACAGGCTCCGGACCAGCTCCTGAGCAGGCTGGCGGAGAATGAAGACGTCCTGATCGGGGTCCGCGATCTGTTGGCAGAGGCGGTGAAGGCGAACCGTCGGATTACGCCGGCTGGGGAATGGCTGCTCGATAACTTCTATCTCATCGAAGAACAGATTCGCACGGCCAAGAGACATTTGCCCAAGGGATACAGCCGGGAGCTGCCTCGCATACTGGATAGCTCAACGGCCGAGCTCCCGCGTGTGTATGCCATCGCGCTCGAAACGATCTCACATGGCGATGGCCGAGTCGATCCGGGAAGCCTCAGCAGTTTCGTTGCCGCCTACCAGACGATCACCGGCCTCACGCTCGGCGAATTATGGGCCATCCCAATCATGCTCCGCTTGGCGTTGATCGAGAACCTCCGCCGCGCGGCAACGCGGATTGCCGCCCAGAGGATCGACCGCAATCGCGCCGACTACTGGGCGGATCAGATGATGGAGACTGCAGAGAAGGATCCGAAGAGTGTGATTCTGGTGATCGCGGACATGGCACGATCGAGCCCGCCCATGGCGAGTGCGTTTGTGGCGGAGTTCGCGCGCCGGTTGCAGGGGCAGAGCCCTGCATTGGCATTGCCGCTTACCTGGATCGAGCAGCGGCTCTCCGAGACCGGCCTGACGATTGAGCAGTCAGTGCAGTCGGAAAACCAGCAGCAGGCCGTCGACCAGGTCTCCATCAGCAACAGCATCGGCAGTCTCAGGTTTCTGGGGGCAATGGACTGGCGCGAGTTCGTTGAGACGATGAGCGTGGTCGAGCAGACACTGCGTGAGGATCCCGCTGCAGCCCATGGCAAGATGGATTTTGCCACTCGCGATCGCTACCGTCACGAGGTGGAGAGGATGGCGAGGAGCAGCAGGCTCTCGGAACGCGAAGTGGCGAGCCGCGCAATTCACCTGTCGCAGCAGGCTGCGGGAAGGAACGGCAGCGACGATCCAGAAGCCCATGTTGGTTTCTACCTGATCGGCAAGGGAGTTCCTCAGCTCGAACGAACGGCGGAGGTGCGCCTCTCCGCATCTGACGCATTTCAGCGAACGAGCGGTCGATTTCCGTTGTTCCTCTATGTCGGCACGATCGTCTTGATGACGGGGATCTTCACCTGCGGATTACTGGCAGCGGCGTATGCCGAGGATGAGGAGGGTTGGTTACTCGGACTGGTCGGTCTCCTGTCCCTAATCTGTACAAGTCAACTGGCGGTCGCGCTGGTGAATTGGCTTGCGACAGTGTTGGTGACGCCGCATACGCTGCCGCGAATGGACTTCTCCAAGGGCATCCCCTCGGAATCACGCGCGTTGGTCGTGGTCCCGACGATGCTGAGCAGCGTTGAAAACATCGAGGCTCTCATCGAGGCGCTCGAAGTCCGGTTCCTGGCCAATCGAGACGAGTACCTCTATTTCGGCCTGTTAACCGATTTTCGAGACGCGCACGAGGAAACGCTTCCGGAAGACGAGCTTCTTTTAAGGCTGGCCCAGAAGAGGATCGAAGAGCTGAATGGAAAGTACAGAGAGGCGACCGGCGATGCGTTCTTTTTGTTTCATCGCCCGCGTCGGTGGAATCCCGGGGAGCGGATCTGGATGGGGCATGAACGGAAACGAGGCAAGCTTGCGGATTTAAATGCGCTTCTGCGAGGCGGATCACGGGATTGCTTCTCCCTCGTCGTCGGCGAGACCGAGGTGCTGTCGAACGTGCGATACGTGATCACCCTCGACACGGATACACAACTGCCGCGTGATGCGGCGCGGCAGTTTGTGGGAGCCATGGCGCATCCGCTGAATCGTGCGCGGTACGACGAACGCAAGCAGCGGGTCTGCGAAGGATACGGTATCCTGCAGCCACGCGTCGGCGTGAGCCTTCCAGGCACGAACCAGTCGCGCTATGCGCGACTCAACGGGAGTGAGCCGGGCATCGATCCCTATACGCGCGCCGTTTCCGATGTATACCAGGACCTGTTCGGTGAAGGCTCGTTCATCGGCAAGGGGATCTATGAGGTGGACGCATTCGAACGCGCACTCGCAGGTCGTTGTCCTGAGAACCGGATTCTCAGTCACGATCTCTTGGAAGGGTGCTACGTGCGGGCGGGACTGTTGAGCGATGTGCACTTATACGAGGAGTATCCCGCTTGCTACAGCGTGGATGTGAGCCGGCGGCACCGCTGGATCCGTGGGGATTGGCAGCTTACCGGATGGCTCCTGCCGCGCGTTCCAGGCCCCGGAGCGCGGCGTCAGAAAAATCCGCTCTCCGGACTCTCCCGATGGAAGCTCTTCGACAACCTTCGGCGCAGTCTCGTGCCTTCAGCATTGACCGTTCTATTGCTGCTCGGCTGGACGGTCTTGTCACCGCTCTGGTTGTGGACCTTGGCGGTGATCGGAATCATCCTGATTCCTCCGTTGCTTGCCGCTATTCTGGATCTGTTTCAGAAGCCGGAGGATGTGTTGCCGGAGCAGCATTTCGCCGCCGCGCTACGCTCGGCCGGGGAGCAAATCGTTCAGACGATATTCACGGTCGTGTGCCTTCCCTACGAGGCGTTCTTCAGTATGGACGCGATTGTGCGCACGATCTGGCGAATGGTGGTCACGCATACACGACTGCTCGAATGGAGTCCGTCAAGCAATCAGAATCGCGATCGCTGCACAGGCCTTGTCGCCTACTGTCGGATGATGTGGATCGGGCCCGTTCTTGCCACTGCCGCGGTGATCTATCTGGCGCTGTCGGAGCCCGGTACGTTAGATGTGGCGATACCCATTCTGGGTCTCTGGTTCGCCTCCCCCGCGATCGCGTGGTGGATCAGCCAACCGATTACTCGGCGCGAAGTGTATCTAACGGGCGACCAGACTATCTTTCTCCGGAAACTTGCCCGAAAGACCTGGGCGTTCTTCGAGCAGTTCGTCGGTCCGGACGATCATTGGCTGCCACCTGATAACTATCAGGAGCATCCCGTTGCCGTGGTCGCGCATCGCACGTCGCCGACCAATATGGGACTCGCGCTGCTCGCAAACTTATCCGGGTACGACTTCGGCTACATTTCGGCCGGACAACTCATCGAACGCACGACGAAAGCGTTCCACACGATGGAAGGGTTGGAGCGCCACCGAAGCCACTTCTACAACTGGTACGACACGCAATCTCTGAAACCGTTGCTGCCGACCTATGTGTCGACGGTGGACAGCGGGAACCTTGCGGGCCATCTGCTGACACTGCGGCCGGGTCTGCTCGCACTCCTGGATCAGAAAATCCTGGGGTCGCGTTTCTTTGACGGACTCAGCGACACGCTTAGGGTCATCGAGGATGCTGTAGGGGAAACCATTCCGGCCCAACTCGCTCTATTTCAGAAGCATCTGGAGTCTGCCTGCGAATCCAGGCCAACCACGCTCACGGCCGCGCGGCTCTGCCTTGACCGGCTGGCCACGACCGCCGAGGAGGTGCTCGCTAGCGTGAAGGCTGCCCCGGAGAGTCAAGCGACCTGGTGGGCGCGCGCGCTCACCCGGCAATGCCAAGACGCCCTCGCCGACCTCATCCTGCTCGCGCCATGGGCATTGTTGTCGGCCTCACAGAATAGGCTCAGCGAATGTGGCAACATCGACGAGATCCCCACGCTGCGTGAATTGGCGAGACTTGACGCGGCGTGTCTGCCGGTAATCGAGCATCAGTTGGGGCCGGAGGCGATGCATGAGGAGCACGCTGGGGTTGATGGCCTTCAACGGCTCGTTGCGAAGGCAAGTCGGCGCGCCAGAGAAAGAATCGCGGCCGTCGAGGGACTTGCACGTCAAGCAAGTCGCTTCGCCGAGATGGATTATGATTTCCTGTTCGACAAGGGCTGTCATCTGCTGGCGATCGGCTACAACGTCGGCGAGCGCCGGAGGGACTCGAGTTACTACGATCTGCTGGCTTCGGAAGCGAGATTGTGCAGTTTCGTGGCGATTGCACAGGGACAACTGCAGCAGGAGCATTGGTTTGCTCTCGGGCGTCTCCTTACGACCGCCGGTGGAGGGCCGGTGCTCATTTCATGGAGCGGGTCAATGTTCGAGTACCTCATGCCGCTGCTGGTGATGCCGACATACGAACACACGCTGCTCGACCAGACCTGCAAGGCGGCGGTGGAGCGACAGATCCAATATGGAAAACAGCGCGGCGTCGCGTGGGGCATTTCTGAATCCGGCTACAACACGATCGACGTTCATCTTAATTACCAATACCGCGCATTTGGTGTGCCCGGTCTAGGACTCAAACGTGGGCTTGCCGATGATGTGGTCATTGCGCCTTACGCCTCGGCGCTTGCGCTGATGGTGGCGCCCGAGGAGGCGTGCCTGAATCTGCAGCGACTCGCGGCTGAAGGGGTTGAGGGACCATTCGGTTTGTACGAAGCGATTGACTATACGCCTGCCCGTCTCCCACGCGGACAATCGAGAGCGGTGATTCGATCCTATATGGCCCATCATGAGGGCATGAGTTTGCTCTCCCTAGCCTTCCTGCTCCTGGACCGTCCGATGCAGAAGCGATTCGAATCGGATCCGTTGTTCCAGGCGACCATGCTGTTGCTTCAGGAGCGGATTCCAAAGGCGACGGCATCCTATTCCCACACCGTGGAACTCTCTGACTTACGTTCGACCTTTGGTGATGCCGAGATGCCGATGCGCCGGTTCAGCAGCCCGCACACCCCGATGCCGGAGGTGCAGTTATTGTCGAACGGCCGATACCACGTGATGATCACAAATGCGGGCGGTGGGTACAGCCGTTGGAAGGACCTCGCCGTCACACGCTGGCGCGAAGACAGTACCCGAGATAACTGGGGCACCTTCTGTTACATCCGCGACGTGGGGAGCGGGGAGTTCTGGTCCATTGCCCACCAGCCGACGCTAAAGCTTCCGGAGAGTTACGAAGTCATTTTTTCTGAGGGGCGGGCTGAGTTTCGTCGCCGTGACCAGGGAATCGAGACGCATACTGAAATCGTGGTGTCGCCGGAAGATGACATCGAACTGCGTCGAATCCGTATCACCAATGGTTCACGGACCAGCCGGACGATCGAGATCACGAGTTACGCGGAAGTCGTACTCGCATCGTCTGCCGCGGACGCGCTGCATCCGGCGTTCAGCAATCTTTTTGTGCAGACCGAGATCATCCGCGACCGACACGCGATCCTCTGCACGCGCCGGCCTCGCTCCCTCGACGAGCACTCGCCGTGGATGTGTCATCTCATGACTGTGCATGGAGCACACATCGGAACGATGTCCTACGAGACGGACCGCCTACAGTTCATTGGCCGCGGTCGCACTTCCGCTGATCCACATGCCATGAGCAATTTCTCGGCGCTTTCGGGCAGCGAAGGCTCTGTGCTCGATCCGATTGTCGCCATCCGGTGCCGGATCACGCTCGATCCGGAAGAATCAGCCACGATAGATATGGTGTCCGGCATCGGCGACACCCGCGACATCTGCCTGGGGCTGGTCGAGAAATACCACGATCGGCGTCTCGCCGATCGTGTCTTCGATCTGGCGTGGACCCATAGCCAAGTGGTCATGCGGCAGCTGAATGCCACCGAGGCCGACGCGCAACTCTATGGTCGACTGGCCAACTCTGTCCTCTACTCGAATTCCTCTCTGCGGGCTGACCCGGGCGATCTGATCAAAAACCGCCGCGGGCAATCCGGGCTCTGGGGCTACGCTATTTCCGGCGATTTGCCGATCGTGCTGCTGCAGATCGGAGATCCGGCCAATATCGATCTGGTGCGCCAGCTTGTGCAGGCCCATGCGTATTGGCGTTCCAAGGGGTTGGCTGTGGACCTGGTGATTTGGAACGAAGATCACGCCGGTTATCGCCAACTGCTCCACGAACAAATTATGGGGCTGATTGCCGCGGGCCTCGAAGCACACGTGATGGATCGACCGGGCGGTATCTTCGTCCGTCCTATTGACCAGATTTCAAACGAGGACCGCATTCTGCTCCAATCGGTCGCTCGCGCCATTCTTACCGATAGGCGAGGATCGTTGGCCGACCAGATTACCCGTCGCGGCCATATGGACGTTACCGTGCCGCGCCTGATTCCAGCCCGAACCCGCCGCGCTGAGCCCTTGCCATCCACTGCGTTGCCGCGCACCGATCTCACATTTTTTAACGGGCTGGGAGGATTCACGCCTGATGGCCGCGAGTATGTCATTACGACCTCGCACGGGCATGTAACACCGGCGCCGTGGGTTAATGTACTGGCGAATCCAAACTTTGGGACGGTTATCTCGGAGAACGGTCAGGCTTATACCTGGAGCGAGAACGCCCACGAATTCCGCCTCACTCCGTGGCACAACGACCCGGTGAGCGATGCGAGCGGAGAAGGCCTGTATCTCCGTGACGAAGAGCGGGGCCACTTCTGGTCTCCCACGCCGCTGCCCAGCCGCGGGGCGACACCGTACGTCAGCCGGCACGGCTTCGGCTACAGCGTCTTCGAGCATACTGAGCGAGGCATCCGCTCAGAGCTGTGGGTGTATGTGGCGCTGGATGCACCGGTGAAGTTCATGGTGCTCAAGGTGCGGAACGAGTCGGAGCGATCGCGCAAACTGTCTGCGACGGGTTACATGGAATGGGTGCTGGGAGATCTACGGCCAAAATCGGTGATGCATGTCGTGACCGAACTGGACGCCAAGAGCGGCGCTCTCTTTGCGCGAAATCCCTACCACACGGAGTTCGCCGGACGGACGGCTTTCTTTGACGTGGACGAGAAGACTCGGACCATCAGTGGCGACCGGACTGAGTTTATTGGGCGCAATGGCACGCTTAGCAGTCCGGCTGCAATGACCCGGGTGCGGCTGTCGGGCAAAGTGGGGGCCGGCCTCGATCCCTGCGGCGCCATCCACGTTCCATTCGAGCTGGCCGCTGGGCAAGAGCGCGAGATTGTCTTCAGGCTCGGGGTTGGGCGGGATGCCGAAGATGCCCGGAACCTGGTACGCCGTTTTCGGGGATCTGCTGCGGCCCGTAGCGCGCTCGAAATGGTCTGGCAGTACTGGAAGCATACACTTGGCGCTGTGCATGTGGAGACGCCGGACCAATCTCTCAACGTACTGACGAACGGCTGGCTCTTGTACCAAACGCTTGCGTGCCGTCTGTGGGCACGGAGCGGATACTACCAATCGGGGGGCGCCTTCGGTTTCCGCGATCAACTTCAAGACTCGATGGCACTCATCCACACCGAGCCTCAGTTTGTGCGCAAGCATCTACTGATGTCTGCTGCCAGGCAGTTTCAGGAAGGCGATGTCCAGCACTGGTGGCATCCCCCTTCAGGCCGAGGTGTGCGTACGCGCTGTTCGGATGATTACCTCTGGCTGCCTTTGGCGGCGTGTCGCTACGTGCTGAGTACAGGGGACAGCGGGGTCTTGGATGAACCCATTCACTTCGTCGAAGGCCGCCCGGTTAATCAGGAGGAGGACTCGTATTACGATCTACCAGGTCGGTCAGAAAAACGGGCCAGTTTATACGAGCACTGCGTGCGAGCCATTCTGAACGGCCTCACACGTGGGGAGCACGGCCTTCCACTCATCGGCTCCGGTGACTGGAATGACGGCATGGACATGGTTGGGAAACAGGGCAGAGGCGAGAGCGTCTGGTTGGGATTTTTCCTGTACGACGTGCTCATGCAATTCACGAAGGTTGCGCGTCTTCGTGGTGATCTGTCCTTCGCTGAACGTTGCCAGAGCGAAGCGGCAAAAATGCGCCAGAATATCGAGCAGCATGGGTGGGATGGAGAGTGGTATCGCCGTGCCTATTTTGATGATGGCTCGCCACTTGGGTCGGCAGGTAATCCGGAATGCCAGATCGATTCGATTGCACAAAGCTGGTCGGTTCTCTCCGGGGCGGGGGATGCCTCGCGCTCACGCATGGCGATGAGCGCGCTGGATCGGCGCCTCGTTCGCCGGGACCATGCACTGATCCAACTGCTGGATCCGCCGTTCGATAAATCAAATTTGAATCCTGGCTATATCAAAGGGTACGTCCCAGGGGTGCGAGAAAATGGAGGGCAGTATACGCATGCGGCGATCTGGGCGGCGATGGCGTTCGCCGCATTGGGAGACAGACGGCGCGCGTGGGAGCTCTTGGGCATGATCAACCCGGTCAACCATGCGAGATCTCCGGAGGGAGCCGCGACCTACAAGGTAGAACCGTACGTGGTCGCGGCCGATGTCTACGCGGTTTCGCCGCACACCGGTCGCGGTGGATGGACGTGGTACACGGGCTCGGCAGGCTGGATGTATCGGCTTATCGTGGAATCACTCCTTGGGCTGCGGCTTGAAGTAGACAAGCTACGCGTTGCTCCGTGCCTCCCCGCGGATTGGAAAGGGTTCACGTTGCACTACCGATACAGGGAAACCGTCTACCATATTAGCGTCCTGCAAACGCGCGCGGAGAATGGCGAGATGAGCGTGACTGTCGATGGTGTCGAGCGACACGATGAGGTTATTCCGCTTGTGGACGACCGTCAGGAGCACACAGTTGAGGTGCATGTGCAGGTTGCCGAAGTTAACTTAGAGAAACTGTATACGCCAAAGTCGGAAAACGGTGTGCAGTGGACTTAAGCATCTTTTTTGAATGAGAGCCCGCAGAATCATTGAAGTATCCAGGTATCGCTTAATATCCCTTGACCGGGCTCTCCATGGCGTCTAGCATAGGGCTGTGCAGAATCGAGCCTCGCTGACTGTCCAATCCCTCGCGCTTCTCACCTCCTCCCTGCGCGTTTGATTCTCCGGTCTCTGCCGCTCCTCTGCCAGGTGCTTCTCAAGTACTGCAATCATTGGGTGCGACCACCAGGGCGGAAGCGCTCGGTTTCTTGAGGATACACGAGTCGCAGATAAGTAGCAGACTTCTCGGTACAGACCCTCAACCTATGAAGGAATAACGCGATGACACAGGAAGAACAAATTACGAAGATGAAGAAAGCGATCACTCAGGCCATCAAGGTAATGAGCGACCGATTTGGATCGACGGAAGCGGATGTTGAGAAGGCTATTGTTGAGCTGAAGGCGTCCATGCTGACGGTGCCAGCCGCAGCGGCTCAGTCGCCTCAGAGCCAGACAGCCGTGACCGCCGGGGTGTAGCGGCTGCAAGCCAGATAGCATCGCCCAGTATGAGATGGGGGTTGGTATGAAGAACACCACGCAAGTCTATGTGCTGACGCTGAATGCACCGTCAAGAAAAACGGTTCGACTCTGGACCGGAGCGAGCATCCATTCGTTGAGGCATTGCTCAAGCAAGAAGATTGATCGGACGCTGGCGGAGATGCAGCAGCATGTGGATGAATTACAACGCGCCATCAGCGTGCTGGCGACGGGTGGATCATACTCCATCAATCGCTCTCGATAATGTGCCAAAGTAGTAGCTGCCGTTGTCGGCGGAATACTCGTACCAAGATAGAGCGCAGCTATCATGCCTGGTGATGTAAAAGATGAGAAGCTTCATGCCGCAGCTAAGCCAGCCNNAAGCCAGCCGATGGTGATCTTACGTGCAGTGAATCTCAGATTGAAGACATTCTCTCTGAGGGTGAGTCCAGTAGGCCAATAAGCAAGAGCGACAAGGGCCTTCATCAGAAACGCCAACCGAGATCTTCGCAGTAAACAACAGGAGGTGATCGGTCAGTGTTTTCCCGCTCTTCGAGCTTGGCGGTGGGTTTCCTCNNGCCGTAGTTGCCATTCGACGCTATGGGAAAGAGCGGATGATTGTTAGAAGGGTGTCGGAGTATCTTGGGCCGGCAACGCAATAGGAGAACGGTCCCATGTCCGAACGCACGAAGGATGTGAGGCTTCGGTGGCCTCTTCCGGCCCACGACTACTGGTCCACCCCCTTCGCCGAATCGTTGCTACAACATCTGAATCTTTCCCCTGGAGCCTCTATCCTCGATATTGCTTCCGGCCACGGGATTCCGGCTTTCTACCTGGCAGAGCAGGTGGGGCCCACGGGGCGGGTTTTGGCCATCGACCTCAGTGGGCGTCAGGTCGAGAGCGCGCGAGCGATTCAAGGAGCGCAACTTCCGTGGCTGCGGTTCGAATGTCTGGATATGCGCGCATTGCCTCAGCATCTGCCCTGTTTCGACCGCATCACCGGCAATCTCTCCGTCATGTTTTTCCGCCCCAATCGGTTCGAGGCTGTCCAGGGGTTGGTGGAACATCTCAAACCAGGCGGACAACTGGTTCTGACCTTTCCCTCGCTTGGTACGTTCGATTCACTCTGGCGCAGGATTGACCAGGAAATGGCGGTTCGTGGTCTCCTGGCGGAACGCCGTCGGCTGGAAGCGTATCTCACTGAACGGCCGTCAGGAGAAGAGGTACGTAGATGGCTGGACAAGCTTCATTTCTCGCGTATTGTTGTCGCTGAGTATCCATTAGAAGTGGCGACTGGTGCTGGTCAGGCGTTTCTCCACCATCCGCTGCTCCGGGGCGGTTTTCTCGATGATGCCTACGAGTGTTTCGAGGATCAGGGGTTGGCGGATGAAGTGATGACCTGGATCTCGGAAGATGTCGAGAGTTTCACGCCGCTGATCGCACAGCGGTGTGTAATGTCAGGGTGGAAGCGATAGCAGGATGCTGAAAAAGTCCTCCAGCCAATCTTGTTCATTTGGTTGATCTGGTCTGTCTGGTTAGTTGGTTGAAGCTAAATAGCCAGATATACAAAACAGACCAGATTAACCAAACAGATCGGACTAGGGTCGTGACTGGTTGTTCACATCAGAAAGGACCAATCCGGTGAGATCCTAGTTAGAACTGGTAGCCAAGCTCTACGATGTACATATCCACGCCGAGGCTGGACGGTCCGTACAGGCCAGAATCGGAGAAGTGGTGGACCCGAAAGCCGGTATAGGCATGCGGGAACGGATTCACGCGAATCCCTGAGGTTCCTACGAATTGAACCGGACCCCCGAAGTCTTGTATCCCGAATTTATGGTTGCTGAAGAATCCTGCTCCCACTCCTGTGTCTAAGGTGACAAGTCCGTTCCAGCCGCTCAGCGCGAGAACAGGCACGGCCGTCATCATCAGACCGCTCTCATTTGCCCCTGTCAGTAGCCCCGCGCTTGCGATCATTCTCGTCTCCAGACTCCATGTGCTCTCACCGAGCGGCCAGGACCAGGGGAGCTTGATGAGCGCAGCGATGTCGTATAGGTGAAAATAGTATTTTTGCTCTTTTCCCATAAGGGGAACCTTTTCACCGAAGCCAATACGAGGGCCGATGCTCAGGAGGGCCATGTCTCCTGCAAGGCTGGGTGTGCAGATCGCTGTGGAAAGCCAGAGAGCGAGCAGCAGCTTCAGGAGGCGTGGATGTTGGTAGAAACGCATGTGCGGTCTCTCGATGAATTAGGATTAGTGTGTCATGGTTCGACGGCTTCTCCTATAACTCATGCATATATATGCAGCATGCTTGCTGAGCATGAACGCCAAAGTAGCCTACATCAAGGCGAACACTGTTAGCTTGGTATAGGTGTCGCTTCAACAGCGTTTAGGCGAGACAACGCCTGCAGCTGAGCGACATGTGTATGCAATCAGCCTAAAGTCTCGACCGCAGTAGAGTCAATTATGGATGGAGCGTCGTTCGCGACGACAAATGAAACGTGAGGAACGAGGAAGGGGCGCTTCGGTTGAAGCGCCCCTTCTACAGCAGATGCTTGTTGGTGCTTTGTTAGAAGCGCCCGCGTCCGCCGCGATCGCCACCGCCGCCACCACCGCCACCAAAACGACCACCGCCGCCGCCACCGCCACCGGTGCGCGGTTCTTGTGGCTTGGCTTCATTGACAGTCAGGGGACGTCCGTCCATCTGTGAGCCATTCAACGCGGTAATCGCGGCCTTGGCTTCTTCCTGTGTGGCCATTTCGACGAAGCCGAAGCCACGCGATTGCCCGGTGAACTTATCCGTGATCACACGCGCAGACTCGACGGTGCCGTGCGCGGCGAAGAGGGTGGTGAGCTGTGATTCAGTTGCCGCATAGGGCAACCCGCCGACATAAAGTTTTGAACCCATGGGGGTTCCTCCTTCTGAAATTGATATTGTTTGAAACTCGAGAACGAACACAAGAGGGGAAGGAACGGGCCGAAGACGCGAATGATGGGGCGGCTTGGGTCGAGCTTCCGATCAGCTTCTCGGTACCAACAATATCGGTGATGGGCCGTTCTATTTGCTGTTTCATGCGAGGCCCACCGCATGCAACGGGGACATCCTAACAGAGGCGCAGGTGAAAAGCTATAGCGCTCGATGTTCAGATTTTTCTATTGCCATACAAGGAAGGATGGACAACCATCCTACACATCCGCATTGCCGGTAGGACCTGGACCTGGCCAGATGAGGTAAGGTGGCTTTTTCATCGTTTCTGCCGAACGCGGATAGAGACGTTGCGCATAACCATAAGCGTCTTCTTGCGCAACTAAACAGGTGGCTGCTGCGAGGTGATTGGAGATGACGCGGAAGGCCCCTCGATCGTCTGCTTCGATGGTTGCTGTGTAGAGGGCACAGGAAAAGCTTCCTTCTTTTGAACAGGCGGTGCTGATCAAGAGGTGCGATCCATCTGGAAATGTCATGATCGGGTCCAAGTTGGTACGGCCCATGCGGCTCCTTTTTTGTAACGGGTGTGACTCTATACGGTCTGGTTTGCATAGGGAGTGACATAGAGCCTGAGGAGGTGTCCCTCCCATTTGGTTCCTTCAAGGGCGACCACGGCATTCAAGGCCTGTTCTCCGGACCCCATTTCGACAAATCCGTATCCGGCGGACTTTCCCGTATGTTTGAATCGGACCACATAGGCTCTGGCAACAAGACCGTAGGAGGTGAAGATCCCACGCAGCTCACAGTCCGAAACCTTGTCCGAAAGTCCTCCGACATACAGGACCCGCTTTCCCATCGAGATTCCTTTCGTGGCGTATTAGTTTGCCCGAGAGAGTGAGTCTTCGACGTACGAACCAGTCCGCAATGATGTCGCAAGTCCGAGTGAGTAGAGCCCATGTATGAGCCATTTTGACGGGTCAAAGTGGTACCAGTGAGGGCCGTTTCGGTAATCGGTGGGATACATGTGATGGTAGTTATGGTACCCCTCGCCAAATGTCACTAGGGATATCAGCCAGCTGTCCCGGCTGGAGTCTGATGTGCCATGTGGCTGCTGCCCCCACAGATGGCAAATGGAGTTGATGAAAAACGTCGAATTAAGCACGACGAATGTGCGTCCCACACCGGCAAGGAGAAAACAGCCGACTCCACCCATCACGCCGTTATAGAGAAAGCCGATGAGAAACGTGCCGGCCAGGCCCGCGAGGAGCAGGAGAGGATAGTACTTGTGTTGCCAGATCGCAACGGGATCGTTCGCGACGCGCGTCGCATATTTAGGATCGGCATGTCGATCGGGGACAAAGAGCCATCCACAGTGGCTATGCCAGAACCCTTGTTGCGCATTGTACGGATCTTTTTCCTCGTCACAGTGCGCGTGATGACGCAGATGATCGGCTGCCCATTTGATGGCGGAGTTCTGAAGCGCCCAGGCGCCTCCGATCAAGAGTGTGCCTTTGACCCAATTCGGGCAGTCAAAGCTTCGATGGGACATCAATCGATGGTAGCCGACGGTGATGCCCAGTCCGCTGATGACATAGAGCAGTCCAAACATCGACCAGTCGAGCCAGCTGTAGTGATAGAGATATCCATAGAGAGGGACTCCGATCACGGTGCCCATGGTAATGGCGCAAAAGAGGATGACGGTCCAGACGCCACGACGACTGCTGATCTTGATCGGTGCACCCTTGGGGGTGATGGCAAACGTTGGTGATTGTGGAGTCATGGGTTGTTTTGCTGTCTGGCTCATAGGGCCTCATATTCCTAATGGATTTGTAGTGGCGGCCACAGGCCATCACTATTGCGCTGCATTTCGAATCGATCAACGTCTGTACCCGCTTCGTCGTCTGCCGATCGTGCTATCGGCATGGTCGAGCGCGGTGCGAACCGGTGCTGTTCAGCGGTCTCCCTGATGAGACCTGCGTGTGGAGCAGAGCGGAAACTAGAGAATCAATCGCGCAGAATCTAGAAGGAGGGAGTGAAGGCGCGAGGGATAGAGTAGTACCCGAAATTGATCTGTGGCTACTATAGCACAGTTGCGTTAGATAGCGAAGGTGTCAGTCTGTTATGAATTGATAGATGTCAATACCCTGAAAGCGTAGACCAATGTTTCCCCTCGGTATTATCGAACTGGTCTTTGCTTGCAAGAAAGTTGACGTCAGAGGGGGTTTGCTATAGGATGACCTTCACATCGTTGTCGCAGTAGTCCGGCGGCACGGCTGTACACACCATACGGACTTCGCGATCGCATCGCGACCAGGTCCTGTCGGAGCTGATGCCTTTCTGGTTTCTCTCCCCTCGGTTCTCTGATCCCGTCTTAATGCGATCATACTGAAAGGATAGTGCATTGCATACCTCTGTTCACACGAGTTTTCATACCCTTGGTCTGTCTGAACCGCTCTTACGGGATTTAACAGCAGCGGGCTTGCTGGTTCCAACCCCCATTCAAGCTCAGGCTATTCCGCCAGCCCTGGAGGGCCGAGACGTCATCGGTTGCGCTCAAACCGGTACGGGAAAGACGGCTGCATTTGTTGTCCCTATGATCGAACGGCTTGCAATTTTGCCAAAAGGTCAGCCACAGGCATTGATTCTCGCCCCAACGAGGGAATTGGCTTTGCAGATTTGTACTTCAATTGAAAAGCTCGGTCGCAGCCATCACATCTCTGCCACGGTCGTCGTCGGAGGAAGCGATATGCAGGCGCAGATCAGAGGATTGCGCCAACGGCCTGATATCATCGTTGCCACTCCGGGGCGTTTGCTGGACCATATGTGGAATGGGACGATCAATTTGGCCCCGATCAAGATCCTGGTACTCGATGAAGCCGACCGTATGCTCGACATGGGATTCGCTCCACAGATCAATCAGATTCTCGACGCATTGCCTTTGGAGCGACAGACGTTGCTCTTTTCCGCCACGCTCCCGACGGATGTCACACGCTTGGTCCAAGCGAGTCTGAACGGCGCCGTTCACGTGATGGTGACGCCTCACTCCACGACGGCTGAAGGCGTGACTCAGGCGGTGCATCATACGACCTCTCAGGAGAAGACGAAGCTGTTGGTGGCGTTGCTGGCAGCGGAACGGGGGACTGTCCTCGTATTTGTTCGGACAAAGAGCCGGGTCGATCGACTCGGCCAGACACTTGAACAGGCCGGTCACCGCGTTGCGGTCATCCATGGAGACCGAAGTTTGCCCCAGCGCCTCCGTGCTCTCGATGGGTTTAAGCGAGGGCAGGTCAGAATTCTCGTCGCGACGGATGTCGCAGCCCGCGGGATTGACGTAGCCAATATCGGCCATGTCGTGAATTACGATTTGCCGAATTGTCCAGAGGACTATATCCATCGCATTGGACGGACAGCCCGGATGAAGATGACAGGGAAAGCTACCAGTTTTGTGGCCTTCGAGGAACGTGAGCAGCTACGCGCGATCGAAACGTTGCTGGGGCATTCTGTGCCGTTGGCAGAGGGGAGCCCGTCACCCAATGCTCGCCCACACTTGAGGATGCCAGAACGCTCCAGGGGTGATCGTCAGCGATGGGGGCGTCCATCCGAGTCTTCCATCATACCGGAGGGGGTTTAGCGTTCTTAGGGCAGAGGTTAGCGGCTAGCCCACATTTTGCCGGCTCTAACCGATGAGGGTGGCGTGGTGCTGATGGTGAAGCAGAAGAGCGAGTATCGCTGCGTGGTTACCAAACAGCTGCAAGCACGGTATCCCTAATACAAAGGTTCTTGCGGGCCCCACTGGAGCCCAGCCAAATCCGGATCCTCTCCCTCTGTATTTATCGGGCGATCAGGCTTGTCCGTCTTACGCTGTTCTCGACGAGCGTCTTTCTCGCGCCGCTGAATTTGCTTTGCTTTCTCGCGATCTCGCTTTGCGATGGTCGTTTTTCCTGCTCGTCCGATGGTGCCCTCCTTTGCCTGGCAACTCATATCGAGTCACCAATCGCCTGCAATGTTATGCCAGTGGTTTCTCTATGATTACGGCGTTTCTGTTGCTCCGCGACGTCTTTTTTTGTTTGACTCAGGAGCGTGACTGGTGGTCTTTGCTTCTCGTTCAGCCGTACGGGAGCGAGTCCCTTGGCCAAACCCACGGCTTGCCATGTTCGATACTTGCTGGCGGATGTCTTCCATTGAGGTTGTCAAGCTAGTATCCAGAGGGCCTGGAAGACCGAGCACCTCCCATCTGATTTTTGGCTTCCTAGTCGCCCGTGCTCGGTTCTTTCTCGTCTTGTCGGCTCGCCACCCTGTGGATAGCTTCATAAGTGCTCCTTTATGTATGGAACCGACATCCCCAACGTGGGAGAAAGTTCAATGTATTGAGGGGATCAGGGAGAAATGCTAAAACCGCTGCATCCATCTTTCTGCCAGGCATCCATGTACAGAACATGATGGAGCGTATGAGCCAGCACAGCCCCCAAAGGACCAATCGCGCTGGGATAATGCTATGAAGTCTGGTGCGCGAGGAGTATTGCTGACTCGTACGGTGGATACAATAACATGGGCCAGAGCGAGAGTCAAACAGGGCATGTGGCTAGTTACACAAACTATGGAAGAGGCGGGCAATCAGACAGCGAAGATGAGTAAGGACGGGATACCGTAAGCGGGAGATTTAGAACTCGCAGACATGCAGGCTGAAGTATTCACTGTATTACTGCGACTGAATTGGCATGATTGAGGAATTGTGTTTGTAAATAGCCTGTCCTGATGTACGGTAGAAACATCGTAGGGATGCTCTATGGTACAGGCCTCACATCGATCCTCTCTCTTAAATAAGTTTCGTCAGCACCCTCGCGTCCGCATCTCTACCCCCTTTGTCTGCGCCCTGTCTCATTGCCAGTCTCGTCGTTGGTTAAGGAGACCCGGTATCGACTTGGGTGTGGTCTACGATCTTTCAATACGCGGTGCCCGAGTCAGCACGGAGGCTGAGATCAGGCCAGGTGATGAAGTCACGGTGTGCCTACGTCTTCCCAAGCAGATCAAGCCTGCCGATATTGCTGTCGCTAAAGTGCGGTGGGCGAAGGGTCAATTCTTCGGTTTGGCTTTCACGGAAGTGTCCCCTGCTGCGCAGAATCGTCTGAAAAAGTACGTGGCTATCGTTTCAACGATTGCCACGTAGCCTCCCGTTCATTCGTTATCATTTTCACCGAGGTGCGTTTTGTTTTAGCCAGCGCTAGGAGCCTGTCCGACGTTGTCTTTGTGGCGAGGCGAAGGAGTATGGGGCAGATGTTGAGTCAGATTACTTGATGGCCACTGCCTTGACTTCCTTGAACGTGGTGTGGCCCAGGAGGGTCTTCTGAACTCCATCCTGCATGAGGGTCGTCATGCCGGCCGCGATAGCAGCTTGAAGCATCTCTTCAGTCCTTGCCTTCGTCTGAATCATGTGCTTGATCTTCTCCGATCCCAGCAGTAACTCGTGCAGGGCCACGCGTCCCTTAAAGCCAGTGCGATTGCAGGTTTCACATCCCTTCCCGCGGGCCAGGCGGAAGGTATTGTCCTGTGGGATACCGAGCTTGTCCCAATGTTCAGGCCCATAGCCTTGGCGGATTTCTTCGTATTCTATCGCTGTTCCGACGTACTGCTCCTTGCAGTCCTTGCAAATCCGGCGAGTGAGTCTCTGTGCAAGAACTCCCAACATCGCATCGGCAAAACTAAATGAGTCGCAGCCCATATCGAGAAGTCGAGTGATGGTTTCCACCGCGCTGTTTGTGTGGAGTGTGCTCATGACGAGGTGCCCGGTCAATGAGGCTTCAATGCCGATTTCTGCCGTCTCTTTATCTCGCATTTCTCCGACCATAATGACGTCCGGGTCGGCCCGAAGAAACGCGCGCATGGCAGCGGCAAAGGTGAAGTCGATCTTTGGCTGAACTTGAACCTGCCGAAGCCCATACTGGGTGATTTCGACGGGATCTTCTGCCGTCCAGATTTTGATATCTGGCGTGTTGATGAAGCCGAGGACGGAGTGCAGGGTCGTGGTTTTTCCTGAGCCGGTTGGTCCAACGCAGAGAATGATGCCGTAGGGCTTCGCAGCGATCTCCTTGATTCCCGCGAGATTCCGGTCCGAGAACCCCATTTTATCGAGGGGCAAAGGCTCGCTGGCTGCGAGCAGACGCATGACCACGTCTTCGTTATATCCTGAGGTTGGAATCGTCGCGACGCGCAACTCGATTTCCTTGTTGTCCGACAGTTTAAATTTGATCTTGCCGTCCTGGGGCTTGCGCCGTTCTGCAATGTCGAGACTAGCCATAATCTTCAGGCGCGACACAATGGCGCGCCGATAGCTTTGCGGAATCTTCATGTATTCGAAGCAGTCGCCGTCGACCCGGAAGCGGACAAGAGTTTCACGCTTTTCACCATAGGGTTCGACGTGAATATCGGAAGCGCCTTGCCGATAGGCATCGGCGATGATCTGATTGGCTAGCCGCACGATGGCATTGTCGTTTTCGTCGAGCCCGCCTCCTGAATCCTCTGCCATCGCCTCTTGGGCTTCATTGACGAGTTCGCCGAGAATGTCGGAAACATTCTCATCTAACTTTCTGTTGTTGNNCGATCGAGATCGCTCGGATCGTCTGTCAAAATTTCGATAGCGGTTCGGTCGCGCTTGAGGGGCATCCAGTGGTTTTTCTTGAGGTAGTCGACGTTGAGGTTTTTCAGGAGTTCGATATCGACAAGTGTTCGATCGCTGTACTCGATATAGGGGCACTTGTGAAATTGGGCCAGCGACTTACCGATATCGAGTTTCGGCACCTTGTACTTCTCGATCAGGATACTCTCGAAATCCGACAGGCCTTTCCGGGACTCGGCAATCGCATTGTCCAATTCGTTCTGGGTAATGCGGTTGTTCGTGACCAAGAGGTCGAACTTGGTTGGGGCTTTCTTCGAGACCTTGCGGAGATTGAAGAAGGCGATGCCGAGCGCTTTGGCAATTTCCGCGACGGATTCTTCGTCTTTTCTCGTGAACCGAACGCCGCTTTTTTTGTTAAGGAGTTGAAGGACGCCCATCAAATACTTGTTGTCAGCTACGATCGGGTAGGTCAGAACCTGTTTCGTTTTGAATCCAGTCCGCTTGTCGTAAGACGTGTCGTGGACGAGTGAGGGATGGACGCCTTGCAGCTCAGCGATATTATAGGCGTCGGCAATGCTTACCGGGCGGAGATATTTTGCGCAGAATCCAGCGAGGCTTTGCTCGGTGATGGGAATACGGAACTCCTCGACGCTGTCGATGTTGGGGACCTTGGAGAAAATCTCTTTTTTCTCAGAATCGAAGGCGAAGATGGTGAGATCTTCAGCATCGAAGATGCCAAGGACTTCCTTGCGCAGGTCGAGGAGGATATGATCGAGATCGCTGGCCGCATGTATTTGTTCCGTGATGCGCTTGACGTTCTCGGCGAAGGCCACTTTTTGCTGAAGTTCTTGAAGGTTTTGCGGGATGGGATTGGCTTGCATTACCCGGGCTCCTGACCGTCAACTACGAAGATTAGTGCTGGATTCGTATGCTCAACGAAGAGTACATACGGCCCGCATGACCACGAGTACCGTGAGGAAGAGGTTGATGCTCAGTCTAGCTGATCACGGATGGAAGGCAAGGAAAAGGCAGTTTCAGACTCGGATAGTTATGGGAGTGGCGATATGGATGAAGCCGTTGGCGGGCACGGGAGCGTTCAACTTGTTTGTATGCGAATCAGATGAGCGGTGACTTGCGCCGGAGGCAGCTTGAGTTTCACCCCGTCCTTTCGAGTTTTGACCTCCACAACTCCTTCGGCAAGGCCCTTGTCTCCGACAACGACTTGGAATGGGGCTCCCATCAGGTCCGCATCGTTGAACTTCACACCGGCTCGTTCGTCCCGATCATCCCAGAGTACTTCGAGCCCTGCCGCCTGCAGTTCCTCATAGAGCTGTGCGGTGACCTGGGCGGTCTGTGCTGATTGAGTGAGCGGGAGGAGATGCACATGGAACGGTGCGATGGGGAAGGGCCAGATAATGCCTTTCGCATCGTGGTTTTGTTCGATCGCCGCTGCCGCTGTGCGTCCGACGCCGATGCCGTAGCATCCCATGACGGCGAGGCACTCTTTGCCATGAAGATCGAGGAATGAGGCTTTCATGGCGTCACTGTATTTGGTGCCCAGCATGAAGACATGTCCGACTTCTATGCCTTTCGTTGTTTTCAATGTTCCGTCTTTTCTCGGAGACGGATCTCCGGCACAAGCGCTGCGGAGATCGGCAAACTGCTCAACCTGAAAATCACGATCCCAATTCGCATCGACATAGTGCATATCGCTCTGATTGCCGCCAACGATCACGTTGCGCAAGGCTTTTACGGCGTGGTCGGCAATAATCCGAACGTGTTTGAGGCCAATGGGACCGGCAAACCCTACTGGTGCGCCGGTGACTTGCTCGACGACGGTGGGAGTGGCAAGTTCAAGATCAGTTACTTGTAGGAGGCGCTGAATCTTGACCTCATTCGCCTCATGGTCTCCCCGCACCAATACGGCGATCGTGTCTTTTCCTGCCGAGTAGAGGAGGGTTTTTACAAGACGCGCGGGAGAGGCGTTCAGAAATCTCGTAACCTCTTCGACTGTCCGGCAACGAGGTGTCTGTACGGCCTGTAAGGGACGAAGGGCCTCAGTATCCATGTCAGTCGGAGGAAGCACTTCGGCCTGTTCGACATTGGCAGCGTAGGTCCCGACATCGCTGTAAACGATGGTATTCTCGCCTGTTTCGGCAAGCACCATGAACTCATGAGATGAACTGCCACCGATCAGGCCGGTGTCGGCCTCCACGGCGCGGAAGGTGAGGCCGCAGCGTGTGAAGATACGATGGTAGGCGTCGTACATCTTTTGGTAGCTGATCCTGGCGCTCGCTTCATCCTGGTCAAAGCTATAGGCGTCCTTCATGATGAATTCACGCCCTCGCATGAGACCGAAGCGGGGGCGGATTTCATCTCGAAACTTTGTTTGGATCTGATAGAAGTTCAGCGGCATTTGCCGGTACGAGCGGACTTCGCGTCTGAACAGGTCGGTAATCACTTCCTCATGGGTCGGCCCCAAGCAGAACTCGCGCTCGTGACGATCCTTGAAGCGCACCAGTTCTTTGCCGTAAAAATTCCATCGGCCGGTTTCTCGCCATAATTCTGCGGGAGAGGCGATGGGCATGAGGAGTTCTTGAGCGCCAGCCCGGTTCATCTCCTCTCGAATGATCTGCTCGACTTTTCGGATGACCCGAAGGCCGAGTGGAAGGTAGGTGTAGATGCCGGCCGCGACCTTGCGAATCAGACCGGCTCGGAGCATGAGCTTATGACTGACGGTTTCCGCTTCTCCCGGATCTTC
>CXWL01018144.1_pt1 | contig 23167 bp, 15 predicted proteins | sample 590931 | NCBI WGS metagenome assembly CXWL01 (sample SAMEA3498368, study PRJEB10139) | groundwater metagenome | biome: water well; material: biofilm material | place: Germany | collected 2015-04-27
GCCAATGGAATCACTGTTCGATCTCTAAATCATGCCTGCGACGAGGAGTTTTTCATCAGAATTCGCCGCTTTCAGTCATTCGCAATCTTGGCACGCGCGGGCGGCGTTCACTGCTTTGGACGGACACTTGTCAGCGCCTTGGCGACGCCCTTGACGGTGCCCGACATTACAGCGACCGGATCTATCTGCGCCCCGAGCACTGCATTGCACGAAGGGCACATGAAGATCGCGGTCGGGTAATCCTTCTTCTGGCCTTCAATGGATGATGAGATCGAAGCCAGCTTAAGGCGGGCAATCGCTTTACCGCACTTCGGGCACTTGCCTTCTCCAGCCATGAGCTTCGCTTCCCCCGCGCCTTTGTTGCTTACGGCCCAAAGATGTAGTCGCTTGCATCAACGGTCGCGCCGTTCGCGAGCGTTATGACGTCGTGGATGAGGCCGTCTGCGGAGTTGATCTGCCAGTGGGTGGCGTCGATCTGCACGAACGTAGCGCCCTCCGCGGCCGTGCCATAGCCATGGAACTCGATCGAATCGCCGACGGATGCGCCGTTGCCCGCGAAGTCGACAATGATGTCGCCATTGGCCTCGCCGACGCTAAACGCAAACGTGTCATCGCCTGCGCCACCTTCAAGCGTATCGGAACCGCCACCGCCGTTTAGCACGTTTGCCGTGTTCGAGCCGACGATGCTGTCGCTGAAGGCTGTGCCGATGACGTTCTCGATGCTGATCAGCGTGTCTATTTCGCCGCCACTGATTGTGCCGCCAACGCCGGTTGAGAGATTCACGTTGACGCCCTCCGTCCTCAAGTCTCGGAAGTTGTAGTCGATTGTATCGACCCCATTGCCGCCATCTAACAAGTCGTTGCCCAGAACTGCCAAGCCGTCTCCCAAGAGCACGTCGTTGCCGTCGCCTGCGTGTATGATGTCGTCACCGCCGCCGCCATGCAGAGATTCATCGGTGCCTGAACCTAAGATCGTGTCGTTGAGCTCTGAGCCGGAGACATCTTCGATGCTGATCAAGGTATCCCAACCGCCGCCGCTGGTATTTTGAGCCATACCGTTCTGTTGGTTCAGGTCTACCGTCACGCCGAGCCCCGTGAGGCCACCCACGCCGAAATAGCTCAGACGATCGAAGCCATCTCCGCCGTCAAGAACATCATTTCCGGTGCCCCCGCGCATGAAATCATTGCCTGCGCCGCCGTAGATGAACTCCGCAAAGGAACTTTGGAGGATCGCGCCTTGGGCTCCCAACAGGAAGTCGTTTCCATCGCCGCCATAGAGTGTGTCAGTGCCGTCGAAGCCGGCGAGAATATCATCGCCCACGCCGCCATACAGCGTGTCGGTTCCAAAGCCGCCTTGAAGGAGGTCGTTGCCCGCGCCGCCATCCAAATTATCGTTGTCGTCGCCACCTGCGATGCCGTCATCTCCATCGCCCCCATTGATGACGTCATCGCCGGCCATCCCAGCGAGGCTATCGGCCATGCTGGAGCCTATAATGGTGTCGTTCGCGGTCGAGCCGATCACATCGATGTAGTCCTCCGCCTCGTCCCAAAGCTTGAACGTCCACGTCGACATGTCGATGGCATCACCGGGCTCAACGATGACGGTCAGGATATCTTCCTGCGTGAGGTAGGCGCCAGTCGACGTCAGAGTGGACCCTGACCCCGAAACGAGAAGCGCTGTTGGCAATTGGAGCAAAATATCTCGGTCAATGACGACATTGCCGCCGAGCAGCGGCGGCCCCTGAACTACGGGCGGACCCGCCGTATAGGTGAGCACTCCGGCGACGCCGATCCCTTCAAAATTGCTGAGCACAATATTGCTGTTGGTGAGATCGACGTACTGCCCACGCACATACAAGATGTCAGTATCCGCGCCCCCGTCGAAGGTTTCGAGTGAATAATTCTCGGTGTAGCCGGGAATGTTGCTACCAATGAGGATGTCGTCGTTTCCAGCGCCGCCATTGTAGCTGTCGGCCCCTGCCAACCCGATCAGAACGTCATCACCCAATCCGCCCTGCAGGTTGTCACTGGCGGTGTTTCCCTGCAGCACATCGCCACGGTCAGAACCCACGAAAGTGTAAGCAGCGCCGGCTATAGCGCCCAAAAGGACGATATGGTCGTTTCGCGAGTATTCGCCGCCATTGGTCGTCCAATTTTCAAACGTGTATGAGGTCCCTGCGAGGTTATAGGCACCCGCGCCGAGGGCGAGAAACACTAGGGTATCGCCGTTTGAGCTCCCAACGATTGTTGCGTTATTGGCGATTCCACCGCCCATCTGCGCTGTCGTGAACACGACCTGATTGTCGCCAGGCGCGGTGTCGCCAAATTCGAGCCGCTCAATCGAGAGGACCTGGGTGGCGTTGAAGAAGCCTACCTGATGGAACCCGTTGGGCAGTACGGCCCCGACGCCGATTCGCAACGTATCGACGCCGTTGCCTCCATCGTAGATTTCGCCAGCCTCCGCGACATTCGTGTTCCCACCGGCAATCAGAATATCGTCGCCATCATTGCCACGCAATTGATCGACGCCAGCGCCGCCGTCGATGATGTCATTGTTGCCGCCGCCAGTGATCGTGTCGTTTCCGCCCTCGCCGTAGAGTTCCGCTTCTACGGGAGGAGATCCGACCAGCCCGGACGCATCGATGACATCATCGCCGGCGCCGCCATAAACGATGACAGTGCTTTGAGCGACGCCGGCTGTCGAAAGATCGCCTTGAATAAGGATCGTGTCGGCGCTCGCGCCCGCATGGAGCACGATCTCTTCGACATTCGTCGTGCTAACGTCGATGCCAGCCGTCGATTGTGCATCGATGCCGGCATAGATGACGCCGCCGAGCGTGTAGGGAGCGATGACATAGGTGTCGCCGGCGCCGGTGGTCGTCACGATCGCCTGATCGAGGCCTGATCCGCCATCGATGATGTCGGACCCAGCACCGGTTTGAGTTTGTACGATGTCGTTGCCGTCGCCGCCGTCCACCCGATCGTTGCCATCGCCGGCGTTGATAATGTCGTTGCCGTCGCCGGCATAAACAACGTCATTGCCCGCGCCAGCATTCAGGACGTCCGCCGCCGCCGAGCCAATCAGAATGTCGTCGTTGGGCGTGCCGTGGGTTTCCCCGCCCGTGGCCGGTGCTTGCACGACCACCCCGGAGACCGGCGTGTCGGTGGCCAGGATAGAAAGGTTCTTGATCGCGAAGCCCTGGGTCGAAGTATTGAGCGATCCGATGGTGACCTGGTTGAGGCCAGCCTGCTGGAAGAGCGAAAGCTCCGCATCGGTCATCGCGCGGGTGGTCGCGCCAATCGCGATGGTATGTGCGGCAAAGTTGAGCGAGACGGTTGTGCCATTGGCGATCAAGCCAAGATCGATACCGTCGACCGTGGTGTTTGTTCCGTCCTGGCGCACAACATTGCCATCAAAGTCGATGATGACGTGTTCGCTGCCGCCGCCATTGACGTTGACCACAAACGAGACACTGGCGATGAACTGATTGACGCCATTAATCGCCATTGTCGAAAATGTCAGCGAGTCACCGCTGTTGAGCCAAGACGACGCCGCGGTCTTGTCGCGGACGTTGGCGAGGCCAAACCCGCGCGTGTTGTCATAATAGACGTTGGCGGTCAGGTTGCCCACGGTGTTGGCGTTGGTCAAACCATTGGCGCGAATGCTGACCGGATCGTTGTTGTTGGTCGCACCGAGCGAAACAACGGCGCCGCCAGCGCCCATGTCGGAAAGATTGAACGCGGTCTCCCCGTCATTGATGTTGAGATCGCCGTTATTGGCCGCGCCCACAAACAGCAACAATTGCTGGAAAGGAATGCCGTTGGAGTTGATCAGGTTGGCAGCGGTCAGCTCATTGGTCCCGACATCGCCATTGAGCTGTTGATTGCCAGCCGTGAGCGCATCCGCGTCTACGCCAAGCACGCCGAACGTCATGATGTTGAAGGCCATCTCTCACCCCCCCAAAGGCTCGGGCCGGGCACGTAATGGATGTACCACGATGCCGTTTAGCCCGTTCTGAGCGCAATCTCACGCGCTTCTATTACCAAAAGTCAACTGGTCTTGGGGCAGAAGCATCGATTGTTGGACTCGGCGGAGTGGCGATTTGGAGAACATCTCCATTGCTAAGCCGCACTTGCGAACTGGCTGTCCGTTTAGGGCCGAGGCTGTGTGAAAACTCATCGATGGCTGGCTCGGTGAGCAATGTTCATGCGCAAGACAACGCGATGACGGCTCAACGAGATCAAATCTTCGCGCCAGTTGTCGTTGTGTAGATCAAACTTCTATCCGTTTTCGCAAAGGATGCGTTTTCACACAGCCTCGGCCACGCCGCGCCGTAGCATCGATTTCGCCGAGCGGCGGCGGCGATCCAATGGCGTCATTGGCGCCCTGCCCGCTCGATCGGCGCGGGATCGCCGATTGCAGTCTCCGACCCGAACCGGCCAGACCTCGATGTCTTGCTCGACTGATTGCCGTGCCGCCCATGCCTATGAGCCTATGAGCGTTGTTGCTGGCTTTGAGGCACTCCGGTCGCCAGCTCGACAAGGCTCGGCGCGCACTGATGGCCGCTCCATGAAAGGTATAGGGCGAGCCAATTCGGCGGAGACCGTACGAACTCCATCCACGAGAACTGGGTGTCGGCGTGCTGCGTGAAGATCGGTCGACGGTCTCCTATCCCTGGCCAGCGATCAACCCTCGACGACGCGGCTTGCACGAACCAGATCGGTATGGACGTCGACAACACCCCCAAGCCACGCATTAACGTGCACCGCGGGTCGCCGATCCAGTCTTCTTGCGTCAGTTCCCTGCAATCGACTGCGATCTGCTGCACGCCCATCAGACTTTGCAGTGCACCGACGACGACGCGCATCCATTCCTGCGCGGCTAGAACATCCAAGACGTCGAGTTCGCCTGCGCTGAGGTCCGAAAACTTTTCGGCGTCCTCCGCCAAATTGCAGGAGCGCCTCCCCTCAGCACCCTGCTTCAGCTCAAGCGGCCTCTCTGTTGCCGACAATTTCTGCAGTCGATGGAAAGCCGCGACATAGGGACGCCAACCATCAGGATTGTTTGTCAAACATGGGAGCGGAGGCGCCTCACCCCTATAAAGCAGTTCTGCCACAGCGTTCGCGTTGTCGTGGCCATAGGCTAGCCCAAAAGCACGCAGCGCGGCGCCAACGGCGAGCACGGTTCCTTCAACCTCACTAACGAGCGGCGGTGCGTATATGGGCTGTTTCGCCGGAAAGGGCACATCTCCTGGTCTCAATCCAAGCTGATCGAGAGCGGCGATCTTCTTAGGACCGGCGTCGGCTAAGCGTCGACCATGCAGGAAGTCACTCGTGTTCCGGAGGAAGCCAAGCATCTCCGATTCTCGCACGCACCAGTCCGACTTCAAGTAGGACGGCGACTTCATTCTAATGACAAAGGGCGTTGGCGCGAACAGACTCCAGATCATCGCGACATTCGTTTCCCACTGCGGAACGTAGGTCGCGTCCACTGCCGCTCGCGGTGAGCGCCAAAATTCTGTAGCCATCAATCGCGGCTTAACATCTTGCGAACGATGGCTGAGTGCGATTTCGCGACGCGGCCAGTGCGGCGCGAGCGCCGCAAATGCAAAGCAATTGACATCTAGCGGCCGGACCTGGCGCGTGGCACGTTTCAGCGCATGCTCGACCCAGGCCATGACGCGCAGTCCAAGGATAGTACGCCGCAATACGCACAACGCTACCCAACGGCGGGCACCGTCTTCACGCGAAACCGCATCGATTAGGGCGCCGATCACGAAGGGGCTCGCCAACACCGCTCCCGCCCGGCCGACCGCATCCTGCGCATGCGGTGCCGCTACGTCGTCGCTAAGCCAACCCCAGCGGTCGCGCCAGAGTTCGCTTTGGCCGCCGCGTGTGACATACGAAACAAAGGCGCCATCGCTCATGCGCATGCGGCTGCTGAACATACGAGTGAGCTGATCTTCGGCGAAGGGCGACGGACTCTCAGAACCCACAACGTCGGAGGCGACGTGAAGTCGAGCTTGGAATACCGACTTGAGTTGGGCGCGCACGGCCAAGTCCGAAGGTCGCGCCGGGGTGAGGAACAACCCCTTTAGTATCCCCCCGACGGTCGTATCGATCCACGCAAGGCTTTGGTTCAAGATGGTCTGATCGATGGTCCGACGCGAAAAAGGCTGACCCGGCGGCGTCCTACCAGAAAGAGCGGCGAATGACTTCGCTGCTTCGGCGTGTCGGTCTTCAAGGTCCGCTTCCCGCACTGCGGGCTGGCGACGCAGCCAAGCATCGAACGCACCAACGGCTGACCGACGAGTGGTCCAGCCGCGATCCGACACCGGGCCGTGCGATGGCCAAGCGTCGATGGTTGCTGGCGGAGTCCAGCAGCCAAGAGCGCCGCCGTCTCGAACGCTCTTGCAGAGCCAGATATCGGACATCGCGACCGACGGATTGGCGGCGGAAGCCTGATCGAAAAACTCTCGCCACGCCGCGTTGACTTCGGGGTGAGAGAGAAGTTGAGCGCGGAGCCAGACGTAGGACCTAGCTGCCTCGTTGAGCATATCGGTCGCCCCGTCGCTCACTGACCGGGCCCCAATCGCGCCCATGCGCAGTACTTAGAACACCGGCACCAAGCCAGAAAGCCCGCAACTCAAGCTCTCGCGGACCAGCACCCAAAGCACGAACTTCCGACCCTGACCGGCAGGTTCGGGCCAAGGGCGTGAGTTGGTAACCCTTGGTCGGAACGGCTGGCTCAGAGAAATCGCTTCTCTCGGGGGAGCCCCCCTTTACATCGGCGGCAGGCCAATCGCTCTTCCCCGCCACAAGCTCCACGAAATCGATTGCCCGCGCACCATGCCGTGGACGTGCCGCCCGGCGAATTGCTCCATCGCCGGGCGCCATGGGACAAGCTGCGCTGTGTCCCGCTGCCAGAGCAGCGCCATGCGCCCCTGCGAAAGGTCGATCCGGCGGGCATAGATTCCGTCCACGCGATTGGTGAGATGCGTCAGCACCGGCCGGCCAATCTCGGCTTCGAGCTTGTGCGCCATCGATTGCAGCTCATGCGCGGACAGCCGGTCGAGCACATCTTTGGCAAGGCTGAGGTCGCTCGCGCCCATCAGGCCCTGTTCGACTAGGAACAGCCGCCGCCTTTGCAGCGCCGCCTCGAAGTCGCGCGCGCCAATTCCTCGCGCGCCAGAACGCGGTCGAGCTGCGTGAGACCAAGCGCATGTTCCTGTTCGCCAAGCGTCCAATAGCTCGCCACCCGTGCCGAAACCGGCGTGTGCGCCGGATCGCGGCGAATCTGGCGACATGAGGCGGATGAACCCCGACTGCGCCTTCGATGCGCTGAAGCAGCAGGACCGCCGCGACTTGTTCGAGGCCGCGGCGGTTCGGCTCGGCACAACGGCGCAGGCGATCGAGAAGGACTTCTGGGTCTGCCGCCTCATCGACGCGGTTGGTATAAATAATTGACTCTGAGCATTTCCCACTCCGCTTGGCCAACTCGGTGTTAGTGGAAACTCAAGGCTTAGCTTTTTGCCGCCCCACCCCGCCCCGCGTCGAAGAACCCTTAGGTGTGTTATGCTCCTTAGCGTGCACACGTTCCGTGCACGGATCGTGATAGGGCGCATGGCGCGTCAGCCCCGGGAAAAGCGGCCCGTCAAGTATTTTCGCGGCGGGCCGCTTTTGTCCGAGTCGTTAGGGTCCGAAGAGGAAGTCGTCGGCGGTGATGACGTTGGCGCCTGTGCCGCTGACCCCGTTCAAGGTGAACGTGTCGGCGCCGACATGGACCAATGTGTTGGCGCCTATGTCCTCGACCCAGACCGCGAACGTATTGTTCGTGCCGACATCGGCGGCGGTGAACCCGTAGGCGGAGATGTCGATCCGGTCTTGCCCACCCGTGGCGTTGGCGTCGAAGCCAGTAATGGTGTCGGCGCCGAAACCCGCGCTCATCACGAAGGTGTCGTTGCCGAGACCGCCATTCAGTGTGTCGTTGCCGAGACCGCCGATCAAGGTGTCGTTGCCAGCACCGCCGACGAGTGTGTCAGCGCCGCCGCCACCGGTTAGCGTGTTGGCCAGCCCGTTGCCGATGCCAAGAAAGCCGCCGGCGCCGAGCTTGGTCAGATTCTCGACATTGGCCGCGAGCGTATAGGAAGCACCGCTGGCAAATACCGTATCCGTGCCGCCCCCGGCCGCCTCGACAATGGTGTCGAGCGTGCTGTCGATGAAATAAGCATCGTTTCCGGCGCCGCCTCTGAGGCTGTCGTTGCCGGCGCCGCCGTGGAGGGTATCGGCCCCTGCCGCGCCCCTGATGATATTGTTGAGGGCGTTGCCTGTGCCGGTGAAGTCTCCAACGCCGGTGAAGGTCAGGTTCTCGACATTGGCGATACCCGCCAACGAGTGGATATTGAGGCTGGTTTCGATCGTGTCCGTACCCGCGTTCACGAGTTCGGTCACCACATCGCCGGCATCATCGACGACATAAGTGTCGTTGCCGCCGCCGCCGAGCATGGTATCGGCGCCAGCGCCGCCGTCGAGAAGATCAGCGCCGCCATTGGCGCCGCCGAGCAGCCTGTCATTGCCGTCGCCGCCGAATAGCCTGTCATTGCCTAAACCGCCGTCGAGAACATCGTCGCCGCCGAGACCGATGAGCGTGTCAGCGCCGCCGAGGCCGTTGATTTCGTCCGCCCCGTCTGTGCCGGTGAGTCTGTCGATGAAAGCCGTACCGTTGATGAGATCGCCGACGATCTCGGTCGGCGCGGAGGCGACGCTCTCCGTCAGGCCGATGCCGTCTACATAGCTCGCGACAACGCGGATGAGCAGGCCGACTTGTGCTTGCGCCGGGGTGAAGCTGGCCGCGGTCGCGCCGGCGATGGCGGTCCAGACCAGCCCATCGGCCGAGGATTCCCAGCGATAGCTCACGGCCAATCCGCCCGCGGGCACGCCGGGATTGTCTCCATCCGTGAGGGTGTTGGCCGCCAGCAGCGCCCGCCCTTCGGTTGGGGTGAGGTCGTCGATCATCACCGCGCCGTGCGGCGCGTGATTGAACAATTGCAGGGCGGTCTTGTCGCCATCGGTGAAGCGGAACAGCTCCACGCCGACGACAAGGTCGGTTCCATCGTCGGGCACGGGGTTGCCGTTGGGCAGCAATCCGGTGTTGTTGCGGGCGTGGGTAATCTTGTACGCCGTGATCGCCGCGCCATGGGCATCGACGAAATTGATCTCCACGATGTCGTAATCGGCGAGCGCGCCGGAAAACACAACAACATCCACGTCGCCGGCTTCGGCGCCGCCGTCGCCAAACACATGGTCCTTGAAGTCAGCCGAGCCCGATTTCAGAAGCTCGGTGAAGTGCTTCGCGAACGTCGCCGTGCCGGCGGCGTCGAGCAGCCCATTGGCGCCGAGTGGGCCGGTGGTGCGGTAGTTAGCGCCCGTGTAGGCGTCGTAGGTGTCGTAGGGATTGGCATACGTGCCGATAAGCGTGTCGAGACGGATGGAGCCGCCGATAATCAAGTCGTTGCCGCCATTGCCGCGTATTGTGTCGCTACCGGAGGCGCCAATGAGCCAATTGTGACCGGAGAGGTCGCCTTCATCGCCGTTCACAACGGTGCTATCGCCGGTGAGCGTGTCATTGTTGCGCGAGCCGACTACGCCGTCCATCTGGAACCAAGCGAACTCCACCGCTTGATCGGGCGTGAGCACGGGATTTCGCTGTTTGGTCATATCGGCGATCACGCCATTGGGGCTGGCCGCGCGATCGCTAAAGTCAATCAGATCGAAGCCAGTATCGGTGAGGCCGTCGCCGCCGGTCACTTCATCGGGGCCGATGCCGGCGGCGTTAGAGGGGATGCCGGGGCGCAAGATGTCGTCGCCGGCGCCGCCGAACAAGACATCCTGGTCGGCATCGCCGAGAAGGATGTCGTCGCCGTTGTCGCCATAGAGATTATCGCCCGACGTGCCGCCGCTGAGGTAGTCGTTGCCGTCGCCGCCGCGGGTGAACGGATCGGTATTGCCCTCACCGTAGAGATAGTCGTCGCCAGCGCCGCCGCTCAATTTATCGACGCCTTCACCGCCCCAGATGATGTCATTGCCGTCGCCGCCGATAAGTTGGTCGAAACCGCCAACCTCGGTGCCGCTGCCGAAGCCGAAGATGGTGTCGTCGCCCGCTCCGCCATCGACCAGGTCAGGGCCGTCGCCGGAATCGATCCAATCGTCGCCATCGCCGCCATAAAGACGATCAATGCCGCCATCGCCGAATAGGGTATCTGCGCCGCCTTCGCCATAAACGGTGTCGTCGCCGGCGCGCGCGTGAATGTAGTCGCGGTTATCGGTGCCGACCAAGACTTCGTGCGAATTAGCGCCCGAAGTCGGGGTGCCTTCGACGGTATGAACTTCCGCCGGCGCGAGGTCTGGGCGGAAGTCCCGCACATATTGCACGCCGGCGATGGTGATGATGCCGCCACTATTGTTGATGCTGCCGGGCGTTGCGCCAATGTCGGTCCAGACGCCAAGGCCGGGATTGGCGGCAAGGATTTCGCCGTAGCGGTGCTCGGTTTTGTGGCTGTCGGGATTAGTGTTTGAATCGTTGAAGCTCAGGTCATAATACTGATCAGCATAGGCGAAGATGCTGCCATTCAGGTGGTTGAGGCCGGTATTGCGCTCAACGATGTCCTTGAACTGACCATTGTTCACTTCCTCGCCGAATTGCTGGCCAAACAGGCGATACAGATAATAGAAGCGGTCGCCGTCCATCAGGTTTTCGATTTGATTGACGAACACCACGTCGAACGTCTGGCCAAGCAAGCCGCCCGGCACGTGCGCCTCGGCCAAGCCGCCGATCCAGGTGTCGATCTTGTTGAAGGCGTCAGCCCCGGTGACCGGGTTGGCGCTATCGTTGACCATGAAAGCGAACGCTTGGTCAAACGTGTAGCCCAAGGCCTCGATCGAGCCCTCCAAAATCGAGCCGCCGAACAAGCCGGTGATCGCCTGCGCCTTCGCCACATCGCCGTCGAAGGCATAGGCGGCGATGAAATTCACCAGCGATTCGGGATGGATCATGTTCAGCCCGAAATCGCTCCAGCTCGTGTAGGGCGTCAGGCCGAGCGCGGCGCGCACTTCGTTCAGCGGCGGGAGGCCGACGTCGCGGCCGCGCGCGATGTTGATCGCGCCAAGATCGAGCGGTAGGCCGAGCAAGCCTTGGCTCAGCCCCGGCGTGACGAACTCGTCAACCTCATTCATTTGCTGGCGCGACAGGCCGAGCGTGATGGCGGCCGGACCTTCCAGGGCATACGTTTCCGGATTAAGGAACGCCGCGCGCAGCGCGTAGGTCATCACCTCGCCGGTGAACCAGCCGTTCGGATCGATGGCGTCGATGGTTTCGCGGATGGTCGAATGGCCGAAGCGGAACGCCGCTTGCGAGTATTCGAGGGTGATCGTCGGGTCTATGCTTGTCGAATAGCCGACGAATTCCTTGATGTGCGGGGTCACCGAGCGCGCATATTGATCGACGGCGGCGTGCTGATACTCCATCTCGACGATCAGTTTCGCGGCGGCGAACAGCTTCCCTTGGTCCCAAGAAATTTGACCGAACTCGGTCAGGTAATTGCCACTGGCGTCCGCGCCATTTCCGGTGTCGATCTGCCAGCGGTGCAATTCATCGTGCGTTACGGGGCTGAGAGCGGCGTCTTGCGTATTGATCGTGTAGAGCAAATTTTGGACTTGGTAATTGTGCTCTTCGTGGAACACATGGTGGATGGCGGTGAGGCCGAAATTCTCGTTCACGCGCCCGTCGCCGGCGATGTAGTGATCGCTGACCGAGGCGAGCAGGATCTCGCCCACGGCGTCGTGCTCCGCGCCCGCCGGCAGGGTGATGCTGAAGTTCGCGAAATTGACCCACAGCGAGAGCGCGGATGCGCCGGAATAGTTGCCGGCGGGAATGGTCATCGACGTGGTTGGGCCGGTTGGCACGACGAGGTCGGCGCCCAGCGTCAGAGTAAGGACGTCGCCTACCATGCCGAAACTGTCGCCGACGCGCATCGTGCCGTTGAGCAGGTCGATCGCGGCTTGAACCTTGCCCAGGTCATCGTTGACAGGGAACAGACGCACGGCGTCGAAGCGCGGATTCATATCGAGCAGCAAAGCTTGGCCGCTGGTCGACCCATCGGCCACTTGGCCTTCGGCATCGCGATTGCGCAGGTTGGTGACGTCTTCCCAACTTAGATCGGCGCGGCCAGTGGCGATAATGTGCGCGCGCAATTCGTTGAGCGTGGGCAAGGTCGTGTTGACGACCTGCGTCGTGCCGTCCGGCCAGTTCCGCGTCCACGCCCGCTCGAGGCTGTCGCCGTCGAACAGATTCATGCCCGGATCGAAGTTGACCCCGCCATCGTTCGACACCCACTCGCGCAGCAGAACGGTCATTTGCTCGTGCGAGCCATAGGTTTGGCTTTGGTCGATGAAGGGCGAGGTGTGGTTGACGTAGGCGGCGTCGCCATTGGCGTCAGCGCCGGCGACGGTCGCCCGCGTAATCGTGATCGAGGTGGCGGGGCGCCCGTCCGGTCCGATCACGCCGTAAAGCGGATCATCCGTGGCAAGCGCGATCTTGATCTTTTTGCCAGAATCCTTATCGACGAAATCGAGGCCGTGATCGAAGAACTGACCAAAGATCGCAAACCAGCTATTGGCCGGTGCCACGCCCGGATTTTCAGAGCCGATGAACAATTCGCCGCTGCCGGGAGTGCCCGCCGGCTTCTGGAAATCTCTGTGCCCAAGCGTGGCGAGCAGGCCGTAATCGGCAATCACCGCGGCACCCTCGACCAGAGTCGCGATATTGACGCCAGAAGCATTGATCACAGCAGCGTAGTCCACGTCGTTGACGTATTGCGCCGAATCCCAATTGACGATGTGGTTGTTGGCGTCGAGCAGGGGCTGCGCGCCAGCAGTCGTCACCGCTTGGCTGATCATACGCGGGGTGTAATCGACCACATTGTTCAGCACCGGCGCGCCGCCGATATCGAATGTGACCGCGTAGTCCGCCGGTTGCGACGAGACCAGAGAGAACGTCTTGGCGCCGTAGAAGGCGTTCGGATCGAGCGCCGCCAACGGCTGGACATAATTGGCGTAGTGCGCCCCTACAGTACGCAGGAATTCTTGATCGACCGCGCCCCACGTGCTTTGAACCGCGAGCAAATTGTTGTTCAGTCCCGAGACGTCGCGAATGCCCTCAAACGACGTTATCGATGCGTAGGAAGCGCCAAACGCAGCCAGCGCATCGGCCGCGGAATTGATCCCCCCCGCCCCTAACGTTCCGTCCCAGATCAGCCCGCCGTGGCCGTCAAAGACTGCTCCAACCCCGTTCCAGTTGAAGAGCGCGTTGCCCGCCGCGTCAAACAATGGCCTGAACGTGATCTGACGAAAGATAAAGTCGAGATCGCTGTGATTCAGAACAAAAGGCTTCAACGTGGCCATGTGCACCCCCCCAAATTGGACGCACGTCGCCGGTTCTTGGAAGCGCGCCCTTAACGGAAAGGTAACAAACCGTCCGTGTCGTCAGCCTGACGCCGAAATGACAATCGCGACATTTCGGGAATAATTGCTGATCTGGTGCAACGCACTCGCCTGCGGCGCTATTCTGCGGCCTGGAAGTCTGAGGGTTGATAACAAGTGGATTGGGTCGACGCGCTGATTGGGAGGCCCAGGGTAGCAGTCGTGCCCTCGCCAGGGGCGCTATCTAGCCTGATCCATCCGCCATGCAGTTCGATGACGCCTTTGGCGATCGCCAGGCCAAGTCCGACGCGTCCGCCGGATGATGTCCTGGCCACATCGCCGCGATAGAATCGCTCGAAGACATGCGGGAGGTCGGCGCCGGAGATGCCCGTTCCTGTGTCGCGTACTTCGACCTCCGCAAAGTCGCCATTGCGCCGGGCGGTCAACGACACTCTTCCGCCCTTAGGGGTATGCGCCAGAGCATTGACGAGCAGGTTGTTGATGGCGCGCTGGAAAAGTGTGCGATCAACCGATACGACCAGGTTCTCTGTCACCTCAAGCACCAGATCGACATGCGCCTCCGCAGCGCTCGCGCCGAAATATTCACGCACGCCTGCCAGCTCTGTGTGGAGAGCAATGTCTTGCCGGGCGAGCGTGGCCTGCTTGTTTGCGGCGCGCGCAAGAAAGAGTAAGCGATCGACTAAATGAGAAAGATCGCGGCAGTCTTGAGCCGCCTGGCTGATCGTGTCATGGTACTCTGCCGCCGTTCGCGCGCGCATCAGCGCCAGTTCCAGCGGCAGGCGCAACTTGTTGAGCGGCGTGCGGAGTTCGTGCGCGGCGTTGTCGGCGTAGTGCCTCAGTCCATCATATGATACTGCAAGCCGCGCCATCATGGCGTTGAATTGACTTGTCAGGTGCTGCAGCTCTCCGGTCAAACCTTCGGCCTGGATCGGCTTGTCAAGCGAGTCCAGATTCACCGCCGCGATCTCTTCTGCAATTCTGTTCAAGGGCGAGAGTAAACGCGCAAGCAACACCGCGCCCACCGCCACGCCGATCAGCAACGCGGCGATGACAACAATGAGGAGCGTGCGCGCATACCGAAAGTAGATGACCTCATCGAGCGTAGTATCGGTTGCAATCTGCATCACCACATCGCGCTCGGTTGCGCCTTGCCGCCATACGGCGTGCGACACCAGGGCGCGGAATTGATAACCATCTGGGCCAACGATGGTGGACGATGTTCGCAGCCGCCGATGCGGCGGAAATACGCTGACGGGCACAGCTTCGCCCATGCTCGGGGTCTCCGCCAGCAGCTCGCCATCTGAGGAAATTATCCGAGTGAAGATACGGCGCGGCCCCTCAAGGTCCTCGCTTACCTCGTGGTTTAGCCAGAAGTCTCGCTCGCTTTCAGATTGGATCAGCACGCTTAGGGTCTGAAAACGCTTCTCCAATACCTGATCATCGATCCACTCCACCTCGTGGACCAGCGCGACATAAAGTGTAGCACAGGCGCCGGCAACGACTATGGTGAGCGTCGAGCCGAACCAAAGCAGCAAGCGGCGACCGAGCGTGCTACGCGCCGGCCAGAGCGTACGGACGTGGCCGAGCCCCCCCGCAAACGCTCTAACGAATGACATACCCGCGCCCCTTGACAGTGTGGATAAGCTTCCGCTCGAACGGATCGTCGACCTTGCGGCGCAGCCGCCAGACGTTGACGTCGATGACGTTGCTGTCGCTGTCGAAGCTCATGTCCCAAACGCGCTCGGAGATAGCTGAGCGGGTGAGCACCTCGCCCTGATGGCGCACGAGCAGCTCGAGGAGAGAATATTCCTTGCCTGTCAGCTCAATTGTCTCGCCCGCGCGCGAGGCGGAGAAACGGCGCGGTTCAAGCCGCAGGTCGGCGAACGCAACCGGGGTTTCCTGGATCGGCCGGTTGCGCCGGAGCATCGCCCGCACGCGCGCCAAAAGCTCGTCGAAGGCAAACGGCTTAACCAGATAATCGTCTGCGCCAAGCGTCAACCCGCGCACCCTGTCTGCAACCTCCTCTCTCGCCGACAACACCAGGGCCGGCGTGCGCTTGTCATGTTGGCGCAATCCCGCCAGAACCGACCAGCCGTCCATCTGCGGCATCATGATGTCAAGGATGATGGCGTCGTAATTGCCGCCGACCGCCTGCACTAGGCCGTCGAGGCCGTTGTCACAAGCATCGATCACAAAGCCCGCCTCGCTCAGGCCATGCACGAGCAGGTGGCGCGTCCGCTGTTCGTCCTCGACTACCAAAAGACGCACTTGACGCCTCCTTGAGGCCCCTGCTGAGGGGAGGTCTCGCCGGGATCGGTTTAAGGCTGCGCACAGGGAGACACTGCGCGTCGCGGCATTTCACGCATTAGGCGAATAATGATTAGCTTCGGACCAATCGCTAAAAGATATTCAAGACGCGTGCCGCGGCGCGCGCACGCGCGAGAGGTCGGTCTCCTCGAAGCGTGGATGGAGCGCGAGTTGCTGATACACGGCGGGCGCCGCGAAGAACACATCGAGCCGCGGCATCAGCGCCAGCGCGCGTTCAACCTCGAAACCCGGCAGAATCGACACAGTCCCGCCGGCGATGAGCGTCGGCAATGTCACCAATTGGACGCCAGCGGTGTGGAACAGCGGCAGGAAGTTGAGCGTGCGGTCGCCGCCGCGCACGCCGAAGGCTTGGGCGACATGAAACGCGTTCACCGCCGCCATCTGGAAAGTCTGGATCACCACTTTCGGCTGGCCGGTCGTGCCTGGCGCGACGTTAACGCGGCGTCTTCGCGGGGACTCATTTGGACTCCAGCTCCGGATCGCCAAGCAATTCACCCGCCGCTACCGCCTCCGCCGCGCTGCCAGGCGGCGTCTTTCCCGCGCCCAGGTTGCGCGCCGCGCTGGCGGCGTCGCCCGCTTCGCGCGAGTTGAGCCAAATGAGGCATTCCTCGGCGCTGACATTGGCGGCTCGGGGACAGCCGCTTTGCTCGATCGCTTCGACGGCTTCGTCCGGAAGAACGCTGGTCTCGGTCGAGGCGGGAGTTTGGCCGCCAGAGTCCGCGCAAAAAAGCGCAGCCGCGCAGAGAGCCGCGGCGCGAACCGGCGTCACGGCCCGCGCTGTGTAATGGTGATGGCGGCGCCGCCGAACTGGGTCACTTGAAGCGCAAGGCCGATGCCAGTCTGCATGAGCGTGGCCGTGTTGGCGTCGCCGAACTGGCCCAATTCGATCGAGTTCGCATCGCCGTATTGTATGGTCAGGGCGGTATTGTCCGTCCCATCCTGATTGAGCGCGACGCTGTTGTTGTCGCCGTTCTGGTAGAGCCAAGCCGCACCTGTTGTGCGCTGCGTGATCACGGCGTTGTTTCCCGCGCCATTCTGCAACAGCACTGCCTCGACGCCGCCGGCCTGGACGATGTGGGCGCCGTTCAGGTCGCCTACTTGCGTCAAACTCGCGCGGGCGTCCTCGGCTTCGGTTTGGTCCAGTGTGACGGAGGCGCCCTCGCCAATCTGAGTAATGGCGACGAAATTGCCTTCACCGGCGCGGGCTGGTCCCGACAGCGAGAGCAAGGCCGCAACGAAGGAAACGCACGCAAACTTCATCGGCGCCTCAATTGATGGGGGCGCCGCGCAATCCTATCGCGCGACGCCCAGCCATCCCTCAATTATTGCGTCACGTTCGCGGTGTTGCCAACCCCGAATTGGGTGACGAAGGAAACCGCGGCCGTACCCGAGGTTTGCGTGACCGTCGCCAAATGACCGCTGCCGTCTTGGGACATAAACGAGGTCTTGCTGTCGCCGGACTGGGTGACCATGGCCGTGTTGCTGTCGCCGACCAGCTGCAGGACTTCGGAGAAGAGATTTGTGCCGTCCTGATTGACGAAGGCCGACATCAATGTATCGGCTTGATCGATGATCGACGTCGCGGGGCCGTCGCCCGATTGCAACACATCGGCCAAGTTGCTGTCGCCTACCTGCGTGATAGTCGAGGACAAAGCGTCCCAACCCGAGCTAATTTGCGTCACGGTGGCCGTCTGCGACGTGCCGCTTTGGTCGACGACCGAGTGCGCGTGTGCGCCGGCTTGGCTGACCGCTGCGTAGTTGTACAAGTCAGTTTGAACGATGCTCGACGTTACGTCTCCGCTAGCGTCTTGAAACACCGACGCAACGTGATTGTCGCCGGCCTGATCTACGCTCGAGTCGGCGTCTCCACCGAACTGCACGACGTCCGCGAAATTATTGGCGCCGATTTGCGAAATGCTCGAAGCCAGCGAATCCGAACCGCTCGAATTGCCTTGCAGCAAAATGGCCGAGTTCGCCGATCCATCCTGATCGATCGTTGATTGGTTCAGTCCATCGCCGCTTTGGTCGACGAGGGCGCTCTGTGTGTCACCCGCCTGCGTCACGTTCGAGGTGGAGCCTGAACCACCCTGGGTTACCGTCGCCGAGGAGGCGATGCCGGTTTGCGTAATGGTAGAGTTATTCGCGTCATCGTCGGCGCCTGCGGAGCCGGAATTATCTTGGGTGACCGAAGCGATGTTGGCATCGCCCGATTGATCGGCAGTCGAGGAATTGCTCGGAGACGATCCGACATCGCTGCCATCGTCGCTTTGCACGACGCTGGCGCTGTTGTCGGCGCCGGTTTGGTTTACGTTCGATTGCGAACCCCAGACGCTCAATGATTGGTCGACGTCGGCGACGTTGCCGGTGTTCTCCTGATATACATCGCTTGAGTTGCCGGGGTTGGCGAACGCAGGGCTCGCCATCAATGCAAGCGCGGAAGCGCTCACAAGAAAGTTGCGGATCATACTTAACTCCATTGACGACGCCGCTGGCGCGCCTGCTGTCTGCTGCGCTCTAAAAAGAAACTCGTCGCGCTGCATTGTTATGCCAGCGCGCACCCATTGCCGCGAGGTCATTCACCTGAGCAGCGCTGTGGGCTCAATGCACTATTCGTCGCGCGTGAAAAGCGGAAATAGTTAATGAAACTGCGTCGCTCGCACGTTTGCGCCGCTGTCGCCGCATCCGGCGGCGGGGAAATCGTGGCGGAAAGTTCGGCGAGACGCGCCCTTTGATAGGAATCGATGAGCGGCGCCGCGTCCGCCTGGTTGCGGAATTGCCAGAAGCCAAGCTGCGCGCCCTCGACGACGAGCGACTGCACAGCTCGCTCGATCGCCTGCTGTAGCGCGACCTGGTCCGGTTCGTTGGTGGTGATGCCAGTTTCCGCTTCGAGGAGTTCGCGGAAGCTCACGAACCGAAATGCATTGGCGTTGACCGCGACCGAGGCGACCGTCTTGCGCGCAACGACGGTCGTCAGGATCTCGCCTGTGCGCACTGAAACAGCGCGCAAGTAGACCGTCACCGTGTCCTGCCTATATTGAGTGCTGGCGCCGATGCCGAGATAACGCGCGCCCGCCCCGCCTGTCATAGTATTGGCGTCATAGCCGATGACGCCCCCCTCGAGCAGCACGCCCGCAAATAGCAGCGAAGGCAGCGCTTCGGGGCTGATTTCGTGTTCGCCGAGATAGTGCTGGCGCATTTCGCGGATGATCTGGCGTTCGCGCAAGAGGTTATCGAGGCGTTCGCGCTCGATCACTTGAAACCATTGGCGGTTGCCGGCGTCCTGAAGCGCTTTGATAAGAATTGACGTGCCGCCCTGCGACACCGCGCGCGACAAGGTTTGAGCGCCTTCCGTGTCGCGGAACTGACCGGTCTGGTCGGTGAAGTTGTATACCGCCGCTGTGATCCGTTGCGCCGGCGGAGGCAGCTCCATCAACTCGCGTTGCGAAGTGGTGATCGACGCGACGACCGGCGCCTGCGCTATCGCCTCATAAGGTCGCTCAAACGTCGCGCAGCCGCTGAGCGCCATCCCCGCCACGCCGATAAGCCATTTACGAGCCATGGAGCGCACCCTCTCAGCCGACCGGAGGTGGGTTGGGGATCACGATTTCCGTCGTCGACCCGGTCGACGTGTCGGTGATCGTTAGACGAATTTGGTCGATAAGCGTTTCCCAGCGCACCGTCTGGTCGCCGTAGATGATCTCGCCGGTGGGCTGCGCATTGTCACCCAGGATGGCGTCGCTGACTTGCGACGCCAGCGCCGACAGGAGCCGCGACTGTAGCATGCGAACGAATTGTTCGGACTGGGTCTCCTTGTTGCGCGGCGCCTGGTAATCGTTCTGCGCATTGGCCGTGCCGAGCAAGTGGCTCGAATTGAACGGATTGCCGCCGAAGGAGGGATTCACCGGGGTGTAAACCAGTTCATCAGCGCTCGCGGCGCCCCCTGCCAGGAGAAACGCGGCTGCAAATGCGACGGAAGCGAGAATTCTGTTCGACATAGAACAGCCGCAGCAAAACCCGGACCGAAGCGGCCGCGTGCTGGTTAATCGCGCGCGCGAATGCGAGTTCGCCGCCGACCAGCGCGACCTCCGAACATCACGACGCGCTTCATTTGCATAAAGCGCCAGGGAAATGTTGCTGCGCTTTTTGTCCTCGGTAATGTCCGATTTGATGGGCCAAGGGCGTGAATCGCAGAATATGGCGGAACACTCTCAGCTGATCAGATCGCCCATTGTTTGCCACTCCTGGAGGACGATCAGCCCCTCCTCAAGGTTGGCATGGCGCTCTTCCTGACTCAGGTGAGCCCAAGAACAGTGCTGGAAGCCCTGGAGCGAGATGCGAGTGGTGGGATATCGAATTCGATTCATCGCTCGTCGTTGACCTTTTTGGTCAACGAGCAAACTCTAGATCGCGCACTCCAAGCGCTGGCATCACCAAAACCGATCGAGAGCTGCTACGCAGGTGCACGCGTCCTTCTTGGCGAATTGAATGAGGAGCAGATGCGCACGCTGGAATCAGTCGCGGCACATGATGAGTTTGCAGCGCTCCTTCTCAGTACGAAAAGAGCGCAAATTCGATTCGGTCGTCCCTGGCAGTAACCAGCAATTGCCAATATCCCCATCTGCGCGAAATTTCTGAGGGGTTGGATTGTACGGAAACGGTGACACATTTTTCCCGCTAGCATTGGCTCAAGAGCGCCGCCCTCGCCCGCGTTGCGTACACTGAAGTTATTGCCCATTCGGATCAACCGGGCCGGTTTTGGACAGTCGCGCTGCTTGGATGCGCTCGCCAACACGCTCCACCATCGCCTGCACGGGATCGTCGCGGAGGTGAGCGTAGCGCTGCGTCGTGACGGCTTTCTTGTGCCCGAGGGCGCGTTGCAGCACGTAAAGGCTCTCGCCTGCCTCAACCGCAAAAGATGCAAACGAATGGCGAAGGTCGTGCATGCGCAGGTCCGGCATCTTGGCTTGGGTCCGCACCTTTCGCCAAATGCGATTCATGGCGAGCGTGTGCCCGACTTCACCACGTTCGGCAGGAAAAACATATTCCCCTGTCGCGCCTCGCTTGAGCGACTCAAGCTCGGTGATCGCCATGGAATTGAGCGGCACGCGTTTGGCGCCGTTCTTGGAGCGCAGATCTGGAAGGGCGAGCGCTTTGCGATCAAAATCGATCTCTGCCCACCGCAGGCCGATGATTTCCGTCTTGCGGCAGCCGGTGAAAATTAACAACCGAATTGCCGATGCATGCTGCGATTTAAGAAGGCCGCCTGCTTGCATCTCGTCGAGTGTGTTGAGCAGAGCGACAAGTTCTGCCTGCGTCAAGAACCGCTCGCGCGAGCCCACCTTCACGAGTTGAACGCCTTTCGCGGGGTTGGCGCGAATAATGCTCCGACCGACGGCCCATTGGAGCATCGCCGCCAGCGTTATAAGCGTGCGGCGTGCGGTCCCGGCGCCGCCCTTGATGATGGCGCGACCGCGTGTGACTGTCTTCTCGTCGCGAGAGGTTTTGCCGAGCGTCACATCGCGCTGAAACTCAGCGAGGTCAGTGGAGGTTAGTTCGGCAGCAATTCTTGTCCCGAGGAGTACACGGACATGGCGGTTGAGGTTGCTCTTGTCGACGCTCCAGGTCGATGCCCGTTTGTTGGGCTTATCGACAGGCCCCTCTGCCAGGTACGCGTCAATAAGTTCCGCAACGGAAATCGCCGCCCGCCGCTCGGACTTCCCGGCGGCAGGGTCCTCGCCCTCCCCGGCAGCCCGGAGAATCGCGTTCGCCTTCAAACGCGCGCTTTCGGGCGTCCAAGGCGACCCGTGCTTGCCGATCGTCGCCCATCGGAAACGGCGCCCATGGCGATAGGTGGCCACATAAGTTTTAGCCCCGGAAGGGCGAACTCGGATTCCGAAGCCTTTGAGTTCGTCGTCCCAGACAACGTACTCCTTGTCGGCAGGCGCAAGTCCATCGACGGAACGCTTGCCAAGGCGCGGCATGGGCGAACTCTCCAACCGTTACGGACACATCGTATGGGTCCGGCCCCGATTTCCAGCTAGCATATAGCTAGCACGTGGATGGAAATCAGCGCCATCAGAAAGAATCACCTGACAACAAAAAATCGGCAAAATACCTTCAAAAACATGATATTATACGAGACATGACCAAGCGTGACAAACCACGAAAACCTGTTAGAATTTGTTTGACATCGTAGGGGTCACAGGTTCGATCCCTGTCGCGCCCACCATTAAATCAAAAGCTTACGTGTTACGCCAGACAACGGGCTCGAAGTTCGAGCTGGCTGTGAGATGTTGGGGCAGCATCAGGGCGGCGGCTTCGGCAAACAGAAGGCGCTTTGTGCCGCCGCGAAATCCCCGGATGTGCCGTGAGGCAAGGCGCCGCGTTTATTGTGAAGGTGTCGCCGGTCGGCAGCGGTCCGGGGAGTAGTTCCTATTGCCCCAAAGGGCCGGACATTCCATGCCCCATACGCCGCCGCGTGTCTGGCGCGCACCGGCTTCCTGAGCAGCGTAGCCCCCGCAACTGTAGCGCGGCCAATCGCGTGCCCAGCCCTGCTCGACCATCAAGGCGCCAACGTCGCGACCGCGCACCTGGCACACCGCCACCTCGCGGCCATGGCGATCCACTTCGCGCACGGTACATGTAAGCTGGCGCCGGCCCACGATCTCCCTCAAGGCGTCACGGGCTTGTCTGCCAGGGCGCACTTCGCCACAGGTCGTTTTGCGTCCTGGCGCATCGATGCCCCAGAGCACAATGCGATGCTCTCCTATCGTGATGCTGTCGCCGTCTCGCACCGTGGCGCGGCCAGCGATCACGGACGCCGCTGGCTGCGCGGGTTGCGCTTGTGCTTGCATCGACGCAACCACGGTGCAAGCCGCAAGCACAAACCCAATTGCCGGCCAAATGAATTTTTCTTGGCCGCGCAACAATGAGCGTTCTCGTACACTTTTCGACCGGCGGTCGCTCATATCACCCTCAAAGCTACGGTTTGCTAGAAGTTTAGCTGCGCCCGCGCTTCGACGACATCGACTTCGCGATCTTGCAGCGGAGTCACGCCATCGACTTCGGCATGCACATAATTGGCCATCAGGCGGAAATTGCGGCCAATGTACCAATTGGCGCCGGCGGTGACATCGTCAGCCGTCCCGCCCGTGGCGGCGTCCGCCAAGTCCAACGAACTGACGCGCACCGCGAGTTCGAGCGCGCCCCAGCTATTGCTTGGCTCGGGCCCTGAGAACCCCCCGCCGCCATAGCCATGGGATTCGCCGGTGAGGATCCACCCGACCTGGGCGTAGTAGCCGTTGAAGCTCAAATCCGAACCAACGCTGCGCTCAATGTCAGT
>CXWL01119137.1_pt1 | contig 23165 bp, 21 predicted proteins | sample 590931 | NCBI WGS metagenome assembly CXWL01 (sample SAMEA3498368, study PRJEB10139) | groundwater metagenome | biome: water well; material: biofilm material | place: Germany | collected 2015-04-27
CTCCCCGCGCGCGGGGAGAGGGCTGGGGTGAGGGGGTTTTCACGCCGGAAGATGTGTTTCACTATGCCTACGCGGTGTTTCATTCGCCGACCTATCGCAGCCGCTATGCCGAGTTCCTGAAAATAGATTTTCCGCGCCTGCCATTGACGCGCGATGTGGCGTTGTTCCGCAGCCTGTGTGCCTTGGGTAAGGATCTGGTGGCGCTGCACCTGATGGAGCAAACGCCAAAACTGGAAACCCGTTATCCTGAAGCAGGAGATAACACTGTAGATGCCGTGCGCTATTCCGAACCGGCAAACGGTGTTCAGGGGCGCGTGTGGATCAACCAGAAGCAATACTTCGACAACGTGCCGCCGGAAGTGTGGGGCTACCATATCGGCGGTTATCAGGTTTGCCAGAAGTGGCTGAAAGACCGCAAGGGGCGGCAGCTTTCCTACGACGACCTGACACATTACCGGAGCATGGTCGCGGCGCTGGCGCACACCCTCTCGCTACAAGCCACGATTGATGAAGCGATAGGCGAGTGGCCGTTGCAGTAGCGATAACACCGACATTATGCCTCGCCTGATTGCCAACGGGAGCAGATTTAGCGGTTACCGGGGCTGATTTCGACGCAAGCGCGATTCTGCTCAATCAATGCCTGTTCGATTTCCGTGTGGTGGTCGAGCAGAATATTGAGCACAATTGTTTTGGAGCGGTTTGGAATTTTGAGCCAGACCACTTGCGGCGGATGTCCGGTAACCAGTGAACGCTCCTGAAAATCCGAATCACGGCTGACGATCACGAAGCCGTTGTCTTTTGCGTACTGCCAGATTTCGGTATCGCTTGCGCCTTCCAGGTTGAGCAAGGCAACTTGCGAAGAACCCGGAAAAGCTGTTTGCAGGAAGGGGACGATGCGTCTCGACAGATTTTCGTCGAGCAGCAGCTTCATTACACCGCCACGGTGTACAGGTTGTGTTCGCGGTCTGCGGCAAAAGCGAGGCAGGCGCGAATATCGGCAGATTCAAGCTCGGGGAAGTCTTCGATGATGTCCGTTTCGCTCATGCCATCGGCAAGCATTTCCAGTACGTCATAAACGCTGATGCGCAGGTTTCGGATGCAAGGACGCCCGCCACGTTTGCCGGGGTCGAGAGTGATGCGCGAATTAGCCATGCTTCACCGCCTTGCTGGTTGAGTTGTTGAGCGCACGTTCTGCCGCTTTCTTCACGCCTTCAATTGCAATCGAGGAAAGCACACTGGCACACAAGGCGCGCTGGTATTCCTGCGCGTTCCGCAAGTGCGGGTTGTGTTCAAGTAGTGATTTAGGAGCCATGACCGCACTATAAGGGACATGAAGCGATAATTCAACAACCACAAATGCTGCGCAATTGTGATGGTGTTGATACAGACTGGCTTGCGCCAGACTGTGCCATATTTGTGCCATGACGACATTGGGCGTGCCTGATTTGTGCCATATTGGCACTGTTTTGGTGCGCGGCAAGCATTGCAAGTGACTGATTATAAACAATACTAATACTGCGTTTTAATTTTCCCTCCTTTAATCCGTTGGTCGGCAGTTCGAATCTGCCACGACCTACCAACATTCAAGAGCCTTGCAGCGATGCGGGGCTTTTTGTTTTTCTACAATTCCAGGGTACCTCTAAAAATTCGTCATTCCCGCGAATGAGCCTGTCCCCGCGAAGGCGTGGGGCGGGAGCGACGAAAAATGAATTTTTAGAGGTGCCCTCCAGATGGTTCTTCTGCAATTCTTCACTTGAGAGGGCTTGCCTTGTCGCCTTTTCGGCCCCGCGTGTAGTGCTCGGTCATGCTGCGCGTTTTGTGCCCAAGCAGCTTTTGCGCATGCGCTAAACCCCCCTCAGCCTCCCCTGACAAGGGGAGGTTTGGAGGGGTTGGTTTGCGACACTAGCCTGGCAAAAAACGCCAGCCAAGCCGATGGTTATAACCAACCCCATCTGGTGGAGCCGCATAACCATATTTGCCGGCTTTCTGGCGGGCGGGATCAACGCCCAACAAGATGAAAAACTGGTAGCATTAAACCTGCCCGTTGGAAGACGGAAAACTGATGGAACATCACGCCATGAACTCATTCCCGCTTCCCGCCCCCATCCTGCTTCTTTCGATACTGCTCGCCGCTTGCGGGCCAAGTGGCGGCAAACCGTCCGCTGGTGGCCCAGGCGGTCCCGGCGGTCCGGCTGGCGCCATGCCGCCGCCGGAAGTCGAAGTCATGACCGTCGCATCGGGAACGGCAACCCTGACCCAGGATTTGCCGGGCCGATTGCAGGCCAGGCGCACCGCCCAAGTGCGCGCGCGCGTGGAAGGCATAGTCGAGAAACGGCTGTTCGCGGAAGGCTCGGATGTCAGGGAAGGTGCCACCTTGTTCCAGATTGACGCGCGCACCTACAAGGCGGCCGGCGATGCGGGCGCAGCCGATGTCGAGGCGGCTCGGCTCGTCGTCGAACGCTACCGGCCCCTGCTCGAAATCAAGGCGGTCAGCCAGCAGGAATTCGATGCGGCGCATGCCCGCTTGAAGCAGGCGCAGGCAGCGCTCGCCCGCAGCGAACTCGACCTCGATAACACGCGTGTTCCGGCACCGATTTCCGGTCGCATCGGGCGCGCCTTGGTGACCGAAGGCGCGCTGGTGGGGCGTGGCGAGGCGACGCACCTGGCAACCATCGAGCAGGTTGATCCCCTCTACGCCAACTTCACCCAGCCCGGCGCCGATCTGCTGCGCCTGCAAGCGGCCATCAAATCAGGCAAGCTGAAACGCAACGATTCGGCGCGCGTCGAGATGGTGCTGGAAGATGGTAGCGTTTATCCGCAACCCGGACGCATCCTGTTCTCTGATCTGGCGGTTGATCCTTCCACCGGAGCGGTGAGTTTGCGCGCCGAGTTTCCCAATCCGGAGCGCGAGTTGCTGCCCGGCATGTTCGTGCGTATCCGCTTTCCCCAGGCCGTGATGGCGGATGCCATCCGCATACCGCAACGCGCCGTGCAGGCGGGTCCGCAAGGCCAATTTGTGATGATCGTCACGCCCGACGGCAAGGCCGCTCCCTTGCCCATCAAGACCGGCGGCATGGCAGGTGCGGATTTCATCGTGGCCGATGGGCTGAAGGGCGGTGAACAGTTGATCGTCAACGGCTTGCAGAAGGCGCGACCGGGAACGCTGGTTACCGCCAAGCCTCTTGCCGGAGGAGCATCTCCGCCACCGCCTGCCAGGCAGAAAGGCGGCTAGGCCATGCCACGTTTCTTCATTGACCGCCCGGTATTTGCCTGGGTGATCGCCATCCTCATCGTCTTTGCCGGGCTGGTCGCGCTGCGCGCCTTGCCGGTTTCGCAATACCCTTCCGTTGCGCCGCCAGCGCTGGACATAGCTGTCAACTACCCCGGCGCTTCGGCGCAGGTAGTGGAGCAGAGCGCGGTGCAGTTGATCGAGCAGGAAATGAACGGCATAGACAAGCTGCTCTACATGGATTCGAGCTCGCAGGTCGGCTCCGGCCAGGTCACTCTCACCTTCCGTCCCGGCACCGACATCCAGTTCGCTTCGGTCGAGGCGCAAAACCGCATCAAGCGGGTGGAAGCCAGGTTGCCCGATGACGTGCGTCGGCTGGGGGTGACGGTCACCCGCGCCGGGCGCAACTTCATCATGGTGGTGGTGCTGGCTTCGCCCGATGGGCGCCATAATGCCGTAGACCTCGGCAGTTACGCCACCGCAAACGTGCTGGATCCTTTGCTGCGCGTGCCGGGCGTAGGCGAGGTGCTGCTGTTCGGCACGGAATATTCCATGCGCATCTGGCTGAAGCCGGAAAAACTTGAATCCTATGCGCTATCGCCCGCCGATGTGTCGCGCGCGGTGCGGTCGCAAAATGCGCTGTTGCCGCTGGGCGAAGTGGGGCAGTTACCCGCGCCGCCCGGCCAGGAAGTCAATGCCGTGATTGCCACGCGCGGGCGGCTGGCCACGCCGGAGGAATTCGGCAATATCATCGTGCGCGCCAGCCCGGATGGTTCCACCGTGAGGCTGAAAGATATTGCCAGAATAGAGCTGGGCGCGCAGGACTACAGCCGCAACGCGCGTTTGAACGGCCAACCCATCGCCGGCATGGCGGTGCGCATCACGCCCGGCGCCAACGCCCTGGAAACCGCGCTCGGAGTGCGCGCCAAAATGCAGGAGTTGGCGCGCTATTTCCCGCAGGGCATGGATTGGGCGGTGCCCTACGACACCACGCGTTTCATCGAACTCTCCATCCAGGAAGTTGTGAAGACGCTGCTCGAAGCTGCCGCCCTGGTGGTGTTGGTGATGCTCGTCTTCCTCGGCAACTGGCGCGTGACACTGATTCCCGCCATCGTCGTGCCGGTGTCGCTGATGGGCGGGCTGATCGGGCTATATGTCTTCGGTTTTTCCATCAATGTGCTGACGCTGTTCGCGATGGTGCTGGCGATCGGCATCGTGGTTGACGACGCCATCGTGGTGGTGGAAAACGTCGAACGCAACATGCGCAGCAAGCATCTCGGCCCGCGCGAAGCGACCCGCCTGGCGATGGGCGAAATCACCGGCGCCATCGTCGCCATTACACTGGTGCTTATGGCGGTGTTCGTGCCCATGGCCTTCTTCGGCGGCTCGGTGGGCGCGATCTACCGCCAGTTCGCCGTCACCTTGGTGGTGACCATGGCTTTTTCCGCCTTTCTCGCGCTCTCGCTCACCCCCGCACTGTGCGCGAACCTGCTCAGGCACGATCCGGAGAGCCTGGAAAAAGGCTTCCACGGCTGGTTCAACCGGCTATTCGACCGCACCGCACACGCTTATGTCGGCGGGGTCGGTTACTTCACTCGCAGGCTGGCGCGCTCGCTCCTGCTTTATGCGGTAATCGTTGCGGTGGCAGCCTGGACGTATATGAAATTGCCCAACAGTTTTCTGCCCGAGGAAGACCAGGGTTACATTGTCACCGCCATCCAGTTGCCTCCCGCAGCCACCAAGGAACGGTCGCAGGTGGTGCTGGAATCGGTCGAGCAATATTTTCTGGCGCAGCCGCAGGTGGACAAGGTGGTCGGCGTGTTGGGCTTTTCCTTTTTCGGTCGCGGCCAGAACATGGCGCTCGCCTTCATCAGGCTCAAGGACTGGGATGTTCGCCCGGGCGGGGAAAATTCGGCGCAGTCCTTGATCAAGCGCGCCAACATGAATTTCTTCCGCATGAAACAGGCGATGCTGTTCGCCATCAACCCGCCGCCGATCCCCGAACTCGCCTCGGCTGGCGGCTTCGATTTCCGCCTGCAGGATCGCGGCGGCGTTGGCCGGGAAAAATTGATTGAGGCGCGCAACCAGGTACTCGGCATGGCCATGGCCGACAAGCGTCTGACCGCCGTGCGCCCGGAAGGCCAGGAACCGGCGCCGCAACTGTTCCTCGACATTGACCGCGACAAGGCGGAAGCGCTGGGCGTCAATACCGCCGACCTGAACGACACGCTGCAATCGCTCTTCGGGGTCGCCTACATCAACGACTTCGTGCGCCAGGGGCGGGTGTTGCGGGTGCAGATGCAGGCCGAGGAAGGCACGCGCAGGAGCGAGGCCGACCTGATGCGGGCTGCGGTGCGCAACAACTCGGGCCGCATGGTGCGCTTGTCCGAGTTCACCCGGGTCAGATGGGTGGGGGGGGCGGCCAAGCTCGATCGCTACAACGGCCTGCCGACGATGAAAATTTCCGGCTCGCCTGCGCCGGGGATGTCGAGCGGTGACGCTATCGCCGCGATGGATGCCATCGCGCAAAAGCTGCCGCCGGGCATCGGCTTCGAATGGTCGGGCATTTCCTTCGAGGAAAAGCTCTCCGGCCACCAGGCGCCATTGCTGTTCGGCTTCTCCTTGCTGGTGGTATTCCTGGTGCTGGCGGCCCTGTACGAAAGCTGGTCGGTTCCGCTTTCCGTGATGCTGGCCGTCCCGCTGGGAGTTTTTGGTGCGCTGCTGGCCGTGGAGCTGCGCGGCCTGCCTAACGATGTTTATTTCAAGGTGGGCCTGATCGCCATCATCGGCCTTGCCGCCAAGAATGCCATCCTCATTGTCGAATTCGCCCGCCGCCTGGAAGATGAAGGCCGCGAGCGGCTTGACGCCGTGCTGGAAGCCTGCCGCCTGCGGCTGCGACCGATCCTGATGACTTCCATCGCCTTCATTGCCGGAGTGACGCCGCTCGCCATTTCCACCGGCGCCGGCGCAGAGAGCCGCCACGCCATCGGCACCGGCGTTATCGGCGGCATGATCGCCGCCACGGTGTTTGCCATCTTCCTGGTGCCGGTGTTCTACGTTGTGGTGCGGCGCTTGTTTCCCGGCCATGCACGGGCTCACCGGGAGAACGATCATGCGTAACTCCCCGCTGCGCACCCTGCCGGTCGCATTTATCCTGCTCTCCGGCTGCTCATCCAGTCTTTTGTATGACCGCCCCGCACCGCCCGTGGCGGCCCAGTGGCCGCAAGCAGCCAAGGCCGAAGGTCAACGGGCCGCCACGGGGCTTACCTGGCAGCAGATGCTGCCCGATCTGCGGCTGCAATCGCTCGTCCAGGCGGCGCTCGAACATAACCGCGACATGAGGGTAGCTGTCGCCCGCGTCGAGGAGGCGAGGGCGCTTTACGGGATCACGCGGGCGGATCGCATGCCGACGCTGAATCTCGCCGCTTCCGAGTCGGCGGCGCGCATACCCGCCGATCTCTCCGCCACGCGGCAGGCGCTGACCAGTCGTCACTATGATGTCGCGCTTGGGGTGACGGCCTTTGAACTCGATTTCTGGGGACGGGTGAAAAGCCTCTCTGAATCGGCAAAGGCGAGCTATTTCGCCACCGAAGAAGCGCGCGATGCATTCCGGATCAGCCTGATCGCGGAGGTCGCCAACGCCTACCTCGCTTTGCTGGAGATGGATGAGCGGCTGACCCTTGCCCGCGCCACTCTGGAAAATCGCAAGGAATTGCGTTTTCTGGTGGGGAAGCGGCGCGATGCGGGGCTGGCCGACGAACTTGATTTTCTTGCCGCCGATGGCGCTTGTGGGACGGCGCAGGCCGAGGTGGCCAACCTTGAGCGCGGTCGCGCGCAGGCGGAAAACGCGCTTACCCTGCTCGCCGGCAAAGAGCCGGTCGATTTGCCGCCCGGAAGGCGGTTGATCGAACAGGATATTCCACTCGATCTTGCTGTGGAAGTCCCGTCGGAAGCCCTGCTGCGGCGCCCGGATGTCCGCGCTGCCGAGCACAAGCTGGTTGCCGCCAACGCCAACATCGGCGCGGCCCGCGCCGCCTTCATGCCGCGCGTCACGTTGAGCCTCGCTTTCGGCACGGCCAGCCGCACCTTGTCCGGACTGTTCGATTCCGGCAGCGGCGCTTGGAGCTTTGCCCCGAACCTCGTCCAGCCGTTGTTTGACTCCGGTCGCACTCAATCCGGCGTTGATCTGGCGGAAGCGCGCAAGGTCATCGCCGTGGCCGAATACGAAAAGACCATCCAGCAGGCCTTCCGCGAGGTGGCCGATCTCCTGGTTGCGCGCGAGAAATTATTTGCGCAGCTCGGCGCCTTGGTCGCTACGGAAAAAACCCAGAACGAGCGTTTGAGGTTGGCCGAAGTGCGCTTTAAGGCTGGCGTATCCAGTTATCTCGAAGTGCTCGATGCCCAGCGCGATGCCTTTACCGCCCGGCAGGGCGCGGTGCAGGTACGGCGGGCGCTGCTTTCATCGTCAGCGCAGCTTTACAAGGCGTTGGGGGGTGGGATTCGCGAAACGTGAGAACAATTCAGGGTTAAATCGGGTTCATCCTATAAACCTAAAAACGGCGATTGAATCCGCAGATTACGCAGATTCCCGCAGATTTTCATATGGTTATTTATTTTTTATATCACACCCGGCGGGTGAATGGGCGATATAGTGCAAGCTTATGGGGGCCTCTATAAATTCAAAATCCTAAGCGAGGCAAGGCGCGAAAGAAATTTTAGTGCGCAGCATATGTTTGATATGTAAGCGTTAAAATTTCTTGAGCAACGCAGCATCGCGACGGAGTTTGGATTTATAGAGGTCCCCTTATGATTTATCTGCGTTAGTCTGCGTAATCTGCGGACAACTGCTTTTTCCAGGTTTAATCCTATAAAAAGCAGTTCAGCCACGGATTAGCCTTGCATAGCCATTCGACTAAGCAACAAGTTGCAAGTCGCTGGTTAACACGGATGCACACGGATTATCAATGAGTTGGTTTTCGCGTCTGCGCCACCTTTTGGGTGGATGGCAAACTTTAAGCAGTACATGGTGTTATCTGTGTTAATCGGTGTCCATCCGTGACTAATAGCCGTTTTTAGGATCATTTTGTCTGCTGCGACATACCCGCCTTGACCGGATCCAGCGCCACCCGTTCGCCTGGGTTTAGTCCGGCCAGAACCTCGGTTTCATCCTGTCCGGAAATTTCACCCAAGCGTACCTGGCGGAGTTTTGCCACACCCTTGTCATCCAGCACATACACTGCAACCACTTCGCTGCGGCGCACTACGGCTCTGGACGGGATCAGCAATTTGCTTACCTTGCCCGCCAAAAAATGGACGCGCACGAACATGCCGGGATAAGTGCCCGCCTCGTTGGCCGGCAAATGCACCCGCACTTGTGTGCTGTGCGTGCGCGCATCGGCTGCGGGCTGCACCGTCACCGAGGTGGCCTGTATGCGGCGTTTGAGCGAGGGCAGTTCCACCGCTGCTTCGGGATGGTCGCCGATGTCCGCCAGCTTATCCTGCGGCACGTTGACGATGGCGCGCATCCGCGACGGGTCGAAGCCGGTCATCAGCGGCTTGCCAACAGTAACCATTTCACCCACTTCCACCAGCCGCGCCGACACCACGCCGCCGTACGGCGCAAGCACGGCAGTATAACCTTGTGCCAGGGCGGACTGCCCTGCTCCCGCCTCGGATGCGGCGGCCTGTGCCAGCGCCATTTTGTAATCGGCCTGCGCCTTGTCCAGCGCCGCCTGGCTGATGAATTTTTGCGAGAACAACTGGCGCGCGCGTTCGTAGCTGGATTTGGCGTTCTGCATCGCGGCCTGCGCTTCCATTACCTGCGCCTGGCTGCCTGCCAGCGCCTGCGCCGTTTCCCGCTCGTCTATGCGCAGGATGACCTGCCCCTTTTTGACGCTGTCGCCGACATCGAAGTTGATTTCCTTTACGCGCCCGGAAATTTGCGCCGATACGGTGGATTGCCGGATCGCTTCCATCACACCCTCGGCGCTCCAGGTTTGCGCGACTTCCCGGTACTGCGCCGGGGCAGAGGCAAGCAGCTCCGCCGCCTGCACAGCGGGTGCGCCGATAGCGCAGGATAAGCCAAGAACCAAGGAAAATATTGTACGATGCCTCATGACTGTCACCCGGGCAGAAACCATTTGAGTATTAGAGTATTCTAATGTATTTAATAAAGCAACCCGGCTAACTGGTGCTCATGGCAACAAAACCGCATATGGGGCTTGACGGGAAAATGCAGAATAGGTTCTACTTAGATAGTCCATCCGCACTGCCATAAGGCTGTGCGGGCGAGAAAACGAGGGGCTACACTGCATGATGCCGAAAATTCTGTCCAAGCAGCCGGAACCAGCCTTGGGAATATGTTTGCGCAAAGCCGGCATGGCCTTGCTGCTCGGCTTGCTCGCCGCCTGCGCCAGCACATCCGAAGAGACAAAAGAAACGCCCGGTGTACTTCAGTGGCCGTCCCCGCCCGATCTGCCGCGCTTCGCCTATGAAACCACGTTGCGTTCCGCCGCAGACGTCACCGTGGATAGCGAAGACATGGCTCTCAGGCGGCAGCTCACCGGGGAAGCGATAAGCCGCGCACCAGCCTTTTCCAAGCCCTATGCCGTGGCGGCGCGTAACGGCAGAATTTATGTCACCGATTCCGTCAGGCGCAATGTCGTGGTGTTCGATGTGCCGCGGCACAAAGTTTATTACATGGGCGTGCAAACGCCGGGAAAACTGGCCAAGCCCTCCGGCATCGCGCTGGATAAAGAAATGAATGTCTATGTGGCCGACGTAAGCGCGCAAAAGGTTAACGTCTATGACAGCCTGGGGATGTTCCTGTTCAGCGTCGGCGACAAGGCGGATCTGGAACGGCCAACCGGCGTTGCGGTCAGCCCGGACGGCGACCGTATCTATGTGATGGACCGCAGCTACAACGAAATGACGACCCACCGTGTCGTCGTTTACGACAAGACGGGGAGCAAGCTGTTCGTGATAGGCGAGCGCGGCGGCAAGGAAGGCCAGTTTAACGTGCCGGTGCAGGGTGCGGTCGCCGCGGACGGCACGCTGTACGTGCTTGATTCCGGCAATTTCCGGGTTCAGGCATTCGACCGTGACGGCAAATTCCTGCGCGCCTGGGGCAAGGCGGGCAATAACATCGGTGATTTTGCGCGACCGCGCGGGATAGGCGTGGATGATGAAGGAAATGTCTATGTGACGGATGCCACTTTTGCCAATATTCAGATATTCAATTCCCAGGGGCAACTGCTGCTGGTTATAGGCACCCAGGGCGAAGACAAGCCCGGTCTTTATAACCTGCCTGGAGGGGTCGCGGTGGATGAGACCGGGCGGATGTATGTGGTGGATCAGTTTTACAACAAGGTGGAAGTCATCCGCCGCATTCCCCAGGAAGAAGGTGAGCGGATACTGAATGAAAGCGCCGCCCGCCAACGTTGATATTCCAAGTCATGGCGACAATCTTTTTGCTCATCTTGCCAGGCAGCCACAGGAAACATCCGGCCAGTTTCAATTCCGCCCGCGTGTAATATGCCTATATCTGCCTAATATACATAGAAAATAATGCGTTTCCGGGGCATTCTGAAATTATCTGTTTTGGATTATCTAATCTGGTAATTTTCCCGTACTTGAGAAAATGGGTGCTGTTTATTTCAGCACGGGGGATCATCCCCCGGATACATGGCCAAAGATGCCAAGCCTCCAAAGCAAGCGGCACACGAGGCAATATCCTGGAAATATCGGGTTGGCAGGAATTCTTCGGTTGTGCGGTTATGCCAAGTGGCATATTTATTGCTCCCGTTAAGATGAACTAATTTAAACTTGCTTGAGAGGTCATTTGCCATGAAAAAATTCGCCGCCAAAAAATCAACCGTATTGATCGCGACCATGTCGTTGTTGTGGGTTGGCTCGTCAGTTGCCCAGACTTATCCCACGCACTTCTCCAATATCGGCGGCATTATCAACACCCGGCACAACATGACGCAAAGCACCATCCCTTTGTATCAGGTTCCCATGGACTCGTCGCGTAACGATTATGGCGAAGTTTGCGTTTATTGCCACACCCCGCACGCAGCCAATGTCACCATAGCCTTGCCGCTGTGGAACCGCACCAATAAAGCGACCACTTACACCACTTATAACTCCTCCACCATAACCCAGCCCGTGAGCCAGCCCGGGCCAAATTCGCTGTCATGCCTTTCCTGTCACGATGGTACCGTGGCCATAGACTCCATCATCAATATGCCCACGACCCCGCAGAGCGCTGGATACAACGCGAACCAGGAGACCACGGTAAACGCAGCCTTCCTCAATACATGGAATAACCCGGTAGGTCGCCCTGATGCGAGCAGCCATCGGGGCTTGAACAGCAGGGCCTTTGACGTTGCGGGGACTACTGTCACCCAGGTGGGTGATGGCCTTGGATCCCAAGGCTGTATAAACTGCCACTCCCCGCTCGCAACAGGGACGGGGCCAAATTCTGGCGATGGGCCTGATTTCACCGTATACAACCTTGGCACCGACCTCAGTAACGACCATCCGGTCGGCATCCGCTATCCCTCCATGGGGCCGGGCGTGGACTTCAATCCGATTAGCGGTACAAGCGGCAACATTGCCTATTTTGACACCGATGGCAACGGTAACCTGGATACCAAAAATTTGCGCCTGTACAATACCGGCGCAGGCTTTGAGGTGGAATGCGCGTCCTGCCATGACCCGCACGGCGTGCCGTCAAATGGTCCCGGCACTTCTTTCATTCCAACTTTTATGCGGGTTTCCAATTCCGGAAGCGCGCTGTGCCTGACTTGCCACGTTAAGTAAGCAAGTTAAATCACAGGCCAAGCTGTTAAACTTGGCGATTGCGGGTCAGATGTAATTCATCTGGCCCGCTTTTCATTGGCGCGTTATTGAATTACCCATTAGACGGTGTGGCATCCATAGCTCAATGAATGGTCGGGTTTCGCTTCGCTCGTGCAAAATTGACACAGCTCGATCTACGCCTAAGTGCAAGACTATGCAGGGCCGCTACCCTTGCTTCACTTCAATCCCAGCACATCCTGCATGTCGTACATGCCCGCCGCGTTGCCGTGCAGGAAACGCGCTGCGCCTGCCCGGCTTCTTCGAGAACCTGGGCCACGGCAACGTGATCAACACGGTCGGTGGCGGCTCTTACGGCCACATTGACAGCCCCGCCGCCGGTGCGATCTCGCTACGCCAATCGTATGAGTGCTGGAAATCCGGCGCGGACCTGATCGAATACGCGAAGACGCACAAGGAATTCGCGCGCGCATTCGAATCGTTCCCGAAAGACGCGGATCAGATATATCCGGGCTGGCGCCAGAAGCTGGGCGTACACAAGTAACCGTTCCTCCCGCTGCCTCTCCCCCTTGAGAGGCAACCCTCCAGCCCCCGGCTTCCCGGGGGCTGTTTTTTTGTGCTGCCGCATGGGCGTATCATTCAGGAATTGAGGCGCCCTCACACCAGCCCGACGCATGCCCCTCATGCGCAAACCCGCGCCACGCATACCGGCCAGCATCTGGGCGCTGGGGTTTGTCAGCCTGCTGATGGATGTTTCGTCGGAGCTGATCCACAGCCTGTTGCCGGTATTCATGTACACCGCGCTCGGCGTGTCCGCCTTCGCCATCGGCATGATCGAGGGCGCGGCGGAAGCGACGGCGCTGATCGTGAAAGTTTTTTCCGGCGCGATTTCCGATTACTGGGGCAAACGCAAGCCGCTGGCATTGCTGGGTTACGGGCTGGGCGCGGCATCCAAACCGCTGTTCGCGCTGGCAACCAGCGCCGGGTTCGTGCTGGCTACCCGCCTCATGGATCGTGTCGGCAAAGGCATACGCGGCGCGGCCTTCGGCCTGCGTCAGGCGCTCGACACCGCTGGGGCGTTTCTCAGCCCGCTGCTGGCGATGGGCCTGATGCTGCTGTGGGCGAACGATTTCCGGGCCGTGTTCTGGGTGGCGGTGATTCCCGCCTTCCTCGCCGTCGCCTTGTTGTTCTTCGGCGTGCGGGAGCCGGAGCGCAGCAACGGCAATCGGGTCAACCCGATCCGGCGCGAAAACCTGCGCAGGCTTCCCGGCAGTTATTGGGCGGTGGTGGGGATCGGCGCAGCGTTCGCGCTGGCGCGCTTTTCCGAAGCCTTCCTGGTGCTGCGCGCCGAGCAGGGCGGGGTTGCCTCTCGCCTACACGCCGCTGGTGCTGATCGGCATGAATGTGGTGTACGCCGCCAGCGCCTACCCCTTCGGCAAACTGTCGGATTCGGTGAGCCGTCCCAAGTTGCTGGCCTGGGGGCTGGCGGCGCTGATCGCGGCAGATGCGGCTCTTGCATACAGCAACCACTGGAGCTGGGTGTGGGCGGGCATCACCCTGTGGGGCCTGCACATGGGCATGACCCAAGGGCTGCTGGCGGCGATGGTGGCCGATGCTGCCCCCGCCGACCTGCGCGGCACGGCCTACGGCTTTTTCAATCTGGTGAGCGGAATCGCGCTGTTGGTTGCCAGCGCGCTGGCCGGGTTGCTGTGGGACTGGCTGGGGGCTTCCTTTACCTTCGTTGCCGGGGCCGTCTTTTGCGCTCTGGCTTTGGTTGCGCTGGGATATTCCATGTCAAAAGCAAGGCAGGGAAACACCGAACAAGCCGGAATCAGATAATCGTGGTCCCCTATTGTCTGCAAGAATGCAAACGGGAGCCGCAGCCCCCGTTCTGGATTGAACTTAACCTGAATTACGCCGCGTTGTTCTTCCTGCGCCGTGCTGTGAACCCCAGTAAGCCTAAACCAGCCAGCAGCATGGCGTAGGTTTCTGGCTCGGGTACTGCCGATGCCACATCGCCATCACGCACAGCCCACGCATAATTCCTGTAGCCATCAATAACGCCGGGGGCGTACTGATGGCCATAGGCGAAATAGAACGATCCAGGTAGATTGTTTGTCCAATAGACGCTGTTCGTACCCGGAAAGCCAATATTGGAAAAGAGCGCATAATCAGGGTCGTATTTTACAGATATAGCTGAAAAATATGTTCCGCTAAACTCAAAATACCATAGGTGTCCCATCTCACTTCCGCTACAATTACCCCCGACACATGGTCCTGTGCCATCTTGATTAAGGCTCGTAGGCAAACGCCAATCGCTATAGGTGACGCCTCGGACAGAATCATAATATGTGAGATTAGCCGCCCAAGTCACAGCATCAGACCATGTCATCCGCCCAATTGTGTCAAAGCCATACAGAGCGTTGTCATAGCCTGTGGTATTTGCGTAATTCGCGTCCGCCAACCATGTGATATTCCTATCGTCGTCGTATATCAGTCCGCCGCCACGGTCAAACAGTGTGGCCTGAGCCATTGTCGAGAACCCGAACGCCAGCGCAAAAAAAATTGTCTTTTTCATTTTTATTTCCTGTCTCAATGAACTGAGTACAGTGCAGACGCTGCATGCGGGGACGAGCTTCATCATGATGAATTCCTCCTGATTGGTTTTGTTTCGTCAAGATGGCGAGCCTTTCCGTCAAACCTTGAATGGCACGCATGCGCGAATTGAATCACGGGGGGGGGGACGTCAATCGTACTTCAGGCCAATTGACAATATCCTCCTGGTAGAGTAGGAAGCGGGTAGCACATAGGGTGGGGGTGAAGGCACAAAGGAGGCACAAAGGGGTTCGGATTTAATTCGCACACCGCTTCTGTTGAATTCCTTTTTGGTTATCGCGCTCAAGCCACAGCTTCAAGCGAAGCGTGGTGTTCAATCTGGTTGCGGTACAAGTCAATCATGGGAAAGCACAGATCGTAGTCGCCCCAAACCAACTCGCCATATTCGAGGCGAAACGCTGCAAAACGGGCAGGATCAAGCCATGCCCGAATGTCGGGGTGGAGGGCGTGCGCAAGGAATGGTTTGAAATCCACCGTCTGTTCGGTGTTGTCATCGAATCGCAGGTGGATGCGAAAGTCTCCAGCTTGTTCGGCAGTGACAATGTTGATGGTGGCTGGTGTCATTTGAGCCTCCTCGTGATGCGCTCGGGTGTGATGGGTTTATGCAGAACAAAAAAGTCTATCCACTTTGCGATGATGTCGTTGGCGCGGGCGCTGATAATCTCCTCAAAGTGGCGCATTTCATTGGTGCCGAGCGGGGCACGACCCGCAACTGCGCTGTAACGAATCTCCGATACTACCCCGTTAAGCACAATTATTTCGGCGCGGGATTCACGCCCTTGAAACTTGCCATGCACATGAACTGGCTCGTGTTCATTGGCGTAGAACATGATAATGAGTCCGAAGTATTCGTAGAGTTTTGGCATGATCCTTTTTGGTCAAAAGGCTCGCATTACTTCCGAAATTTCATCCATACTCCGCCTCAATTCCCTCTCTATTTCATCCAGCCCGCACCTTTGATGTGCAGTGTTTCAGCATTTTCAAGAGCGGTCATATGAGCCGTATGCAAGCCGGGAAAATAGGCTACGCTCGATTTGTTTTTTGTCTGTGCCGAAGCAGTATAGTCCAAGCCGGGCGCACGCACAAAGGCACACAAAGGCACAAAGGGTTCGGATTAAAACCACTCCCTTAGCCTTCGCCGAAACTTCGTTTTCTCGGTCGTTGCGCTCCGTGCGCATTCTGGCTTACTTCAACCCCAGCACATCCTGCATGTCGTACATGCCTGCCGGATTTGCTTGCAGGAAGCGCGCGGCGCGCAGTGCGCCGAGCGCAAAAGTGGCGCGGCTGCTGGCCTTGTGGGTGATCTCGATGCGCTCGCCGGTGCCCGCGAACAGCACGGTGTGGTCGCCGACGATGTCGCCGCCGCGCACGGTGGCGAAGCCGATGGTGGAAGGGTCGCGCTCGCCGGTGACGCCTTCACGCCCGTACACGGCGCATTGCGCGAGGTCGCGGCCCAGTGTTCTGGCGATCACCTCGCCCATGCCCAGCGCCGTGCCGGAAGGCGCGTCCACTTTGTGGCGGTGGTGCGCCTCGATGATTTCGATGTCGTAGCCGTGGGATAACACGCGGGATGCCATCTCCAGCAGCTTGAAGGTGAGGTTCACGCCCACGCTCATGTTGGGGGCGAACACGATGCCGATTTGCTGCGCCGCGCTGCCTAACTGCGCCTTCTGCTGCGCGTTGAGCCCGGTGGTGCCGACGACCATGTTCACGCCGAGCTTGCGGCAGATTTCCATGTGGTGCAGCGTGCCCTCCGGGCGGGTAAAGTCTACCAGCACGTCCGCGCCATGCAGCGCGGCAGCAGTATCGGCGGTGATCTTCACGCCGCAGGCGCCGCCGGCCAATTCGCCGGCGTCCCTGCCCAGCAGCGCGCTGGCGCCATGTTCCAGCGCCGCATGCAGCGCCAGATCGCCAGATTGCAGCACCCCCTCCAGCAGCGCCCGACCCATGCGCCCGCCGCTGCCGGCGATAGCCACTTTGATTTTGCTCATCGCATTTCCCCGTTATTTGCTGGCGGCAGGCGCGGTCGCTGCTGACAGCGGCGGCATGCTGCCATCATCAATGCGCGCCAGGCGGTCGCCCTCGAAATACAGTGTCAGGCGCTGCTGTTCAATCAGCTTGCCGCCTTGTTCGAGGCGATATTCATAATCCCAACGGTTGGCGTGGAACGGGTCGCTGACCAGCGGCGTGCCCAGCACGGAACGCACCTGCAAGCGCGTCATGCCCACCTTGAGCCTCTCGCGCATCTCCGGCGAAATCAGGTTGCCCTGGCGGATTTCGATCTTGTGCGGAGTGAGCGACGATAGTTTAGGCATGGTCATTTCGCTGCAAGAAACGAGCAGAATGGAAGCAATAATGAGTATGACTCGCATGGGATAAGCCTTTTTACAGAACGGCAGCATGATACCTCAAACCTTAAGGGCTAAGCTGATGTGGGCATCAAACCACTATGCCGAGCATTTCCGCCGCATGTTTGCGCGTGGTCTCGGTGATCTTTACACCCCCCAGCATACGTGCAACCTCTTCGATCCGCTCCGCCTCCTTAAGAACGGATATGGTGCTCAACGTCGCGCCATCGCGCATGGATTTGCTGACCTGCCATTGCGCGTCAGCCATTGCCGCCACCTGCGGCAAATGCGTTACGCACATCACTTGATGGCGCCGCCCCAGGCGCTTCAGCAGTTGCCCGACAATTTCCGCCACGCGCCCGCCGATGCCGCTGTCCACCTCGTCGAAAATCAGCGTAGGCACCTGCGCCACCTCGCTCAGCGCCACCTGGATCGCCAGGCTGATGCGCGACAACTCACCGCCGGAGGCCACCTTCGCCAAGTCGCGCAACGGCGCGTCAGGGTTGGTTGCGGACTGGAACTCGACGGCCTCCATTCCATGCATATTACCATCGGCCAGTGGTGTCAGCACCACGGCGAAGCTGCCGCCCTGCATGGCCAGCGACTGCATCGCGGCGGTGATTTCGCGCGACAATTTTTCCGCTGTTTTCTTTCGCGCCGCCCCAAGTTTTTTTGCGGCAGCCAGATATTTTTCACGCGCGGCAGATTCTTGCGCTGCCAGCGCGGCGAGATCGGCGTCACCACCCAGTTCATTCAGGCGCGCTGCAATGCGCCGCAAGGCTGCGGGCAATTCTCCTGGCGCGACGCGGTATTTGCGTGCCGCCTCCACCACCGCCGCCATGCGCTGCTCATGCTCGCGCAGGCGATCGGGATCCGTATCCAGGCATTGCTGGTAATGGCGCAAGGCGTACACCGCTTCCTGCAATTCATTCTGCGCGCTCTCCAGCATGGCGAGCGTGCCTTGCAAGGATGCGTCGAATTCCATGTCGGCGCGCACGCGCGCGACCAGCGCATTCAGTTGTGCGAGGCAGGCGGTATCGGCATCACTCAATATTTCCACGCCAAACTGCGCCGTTTCCAACAGGCTGGCGGCATGCGACAGACGCGCATATTCCGCCTGTAATTCATCCCATTCCGGCTCGTTGAAATTCAGCGTTTCCAGCTCGCGTTGCTGGAACAGCAGCAAATCACGCTCGGCAGCCACGGTTTCGGCGTTCTGCTCCAGTTCCGCGCGGCGGCGGTGCAACGTTTGCCATTCGCGGAACAGCCGCGCCAACGCATCGGCCTCGCGCTCCAACCCGCCGTATCCGTCCAGAAGCTCGCGCTGCGCATCCGGGCGCAACAGGGATTGGTGCGCGTGCTGGCCGTGAATATCGAGCAAATGATCGCCCGCTTCGCGCATCTGCTGCAGCGTGGCGTTGCGCCCGTTGATGAAGCCGCGCGAACGCCCGTTGGCATCCAATACCCGGCGCAACAAACATGCGCCGTCATCGCCTTCCAGCCCCTGCTCGCGCAGCCAATCCTGCAAATGCGGCAAGCCGGCCATGTCGAATCCCGCGCTGATTTCGGCGCGCTCGCAGCCGGTGCGCACCATGCCCGCATCGCCGCGCTCCCCCATCGCCAGCGACAGGGCATCAATCAGGATGGACTTGCCCGCGCCGGTTTCGCCGGTGAGCGCGGTGAAACCGGCGGCAAAATCGAGTTCGAGGGAATCTACGATGACGAAGTCGCGGATGCTGAGAAACTTCAACATTACAGCGTCTTGTTCCAGAGCAGTTTCTCTCGCAGGGTATGGTAATAGCTATGCCCCACCGGGTGCAGCAGGCAGGCAGGTGCGGGGTGGCGCGTGATTTCCAGCTTGTCGTTGCCTTGCAGGTCAAAATGGGTGTGGCTGTCGAAACGCACGCGCACGTCGGCGGTGCGGTGCATCAATATCTCCACCACCGCCTCGCTCTTCACCATGATTGGGCGGTTGCTCAGGATGTGCGGGCACACCGGCACCAGCTCGATGAGGTCGAGACTGGGGTGCAGGATCGGCCCGCCGGCGGAGAGGGCGTAGGCGGTGGAGCCGGTCGGAGTTGCCACGATCAGCCCGTCTGCGCGCTGGTTATAGAGATATTCGCCGTCAATGCGCACCTCGAATTCGATCATGCTGCTGACATTGCCGCGGTGCACCACCACTTCGTTGAGCGACAACGAATTGAACACTTCCGACCCATCGCGCAGAATGCGTGTGGAAAGCAACAGTCGCTGCTCGGTGATGAATTTGCCATCCAGCATGTCGGCAATGGTCTGCTGCATGGTGTCCAGCGAAATGTCGGTAAGAAACCCCAGCCGCCCCTGGTTTACGCCCACCAGCGGAATATCGAAAGGTGCCAGGGTGCATGCGATTTTCAGCATGGTGCCGTCGCCGCCCAGCACGATGGCCAAATCAACCGCGCCACCCATCGCATCCAGCGGCAGCTCGGAGTAATCATGCCGATCGAGGTGCCCGGCAGTCAGGCTGTCCACCACCACGGCAACACCTTTCCCGGCCAGAAAGGCGGCCAGCCGCAATAGCGGCTCGGTGATTTCCGGCGTCTTATACTTGCCGATCAGCGCAACGGTTTTGAAAGGGAATTTCATGTTCGCGATTAAACCATATCGCCCGTTTGTTGACAAAGCGGCAATGGTAGAATGACGCCATGCTCAACGACCGCGCACAAATCCTGCTCAAGACCCTGGTAGAACGCTATATCTGCGATGGGCAGCCGGTCGGCTCGCGCTCATTGCAGCAGTTCTCCGGGCTGGAAGTCAGCCCCGCCACCATCCGCAACGTGATGGCCGAGCTTGAGGAGATGGGCCTGGTGAGCAGACCGCACACTTCCGCCGGGCGCGTGCCCACGGCGCTGGGCTACCGCCTGTTCATTGATACGCTGCTGGTGGTGCAACCGCTGGACGATGTGCGCATACAACAACTGAAGCTACAGTTTCAGCCGGACAACCCCTCGCGCCTGCTGATGCAGGCTTCCAACCTGCTGTCGGAACTTACCCGTTTCGCGGGTGTGGTGGCTACGCCGAAGCGGACCGCCATCACGGTGCGCCAGATAGAATTTTTGCGGCTATCGGAAAAAAGGGTGTTGCTCATCATCGTCATGCCGGATGGCGAGGTGGAAAACCGCGTACTGGCCACCGATAATGACTATAGCCAGTCGCAACTCACCGAAGCGGGCAACTTTCTCAATCAGCATTACGCGGACTGCGTGTTTCATGACATCCACCAGCATGTGCAGGCAGACCTGCACCAACTGCACCGGGACATGACCGCACTGATGGCCGCCGCCATCGCTGCGGGCGACGAAGCCGTCGCCCGCAAGCAGGAAGATTATGTGCTTAGCGGTGAACGCAACCTGCTGCACGTGCAGGATCTCTCCACCGACATGAACCGCCTGCGCAGTTTGTTCAACGTGTTCGAGCAAAAGACCGAACTGTTGCGGCTGCTGGATGCGAGCCGCCGCGCGCCCGGCGTGCATATCTTCGTCGGCAGCGAATCTGGCCTGGTCGGGCTGGACGAATGCAGCGTGGTCAGCGCGCCCTACGCCGCCGACGGGCAAATCATCGGCACGCTGGCGGTAGTCGGCCCGAAGCGCATGGATTATGAGAAAGTGGTTCCCATTGTGGATGTTACCGCGCGTCTGCTCGGCAACGCGCTATCGCAACATTGAACCTCATACAGTACTGATATGGCCTACCAGCCCGAACCCGCCTACACCCACGGCACGCCGGAAAGAACTGCCGTACTGCTGGTCAATCTCGGTACGCCCGAGGCGCCAACGGCGCAGGCGCTGCGTCCCTACCTGAAGGAGTTTTTAAGCGACCCGCGCGTGGTGGAGATTCCCAGGCCGGCATGGTGGTTGATCCTCAACGGCATTATCCTCAACACGCGCCCGAAAAAATCGGCGGAGAAATATGCCCGCATCTGGATGCCGGAAGGTTCGCCGCTCAAGGTGCATACCGAGCGCCAAACCGTGCTGCTACAAGGTTATCTGGGTGAGAAGGCCAAAGGCATCGTGGTGGACTACGCCATGCGCTACGGCAACCCTGGAATCCCTCAAGTGCTGGCCAAACTCAAGGCGCAGAACTGCCAGCGCATCCTGCTGCTGCCGATGTATCCGCAATATGCCGCCAGCACCGTCGCCACCGCCTGCGACGCGGTGTTCGATGAATTGCAACACATGCGCAACGCGCCCGCTCTGCGCACCATCAAACACTTCCACGACCACCCCGGCTACATCAAGGCCACGGCGCAGAACATCCGCGACTACTGGACGTTGCACGGTCGCCCCGACAAGCTGGTGATGAGTTTCCACGGCCTGCCGCGCGACACGCTGGACAAGGGCGACCCCTACCACTGCGAATGCCAGAAGAGCGGGCGCCTGATTGCGGAAGAACTGGGTCTGGGCAACGGGCAATACCTCGTCACCTTCCAGTCCCGCTTCGGTCGCGCCGAATGGCTCAAGCCCTATACCGCCGCCACGCTCACGGAGCTGGGTAAGCAGAAAACCGGGCGCGTGGACATGGTCTGCCCCGGTTTCGTGGCGGACTGCTTGGAGACTCTGGAAGAAATCGCGCTGGACGTACGCGAAGATTTTCTGCATGCAGGCGGCGGCGAATACCACTACATCCCCTGCCTCAACGAACGCCCCGACTGGATACACACGCTCACCGGCATCGTGCTGGACAACTTACACGGCTGGCCGGACAAGCCGGATGCGGCGCAACTGGAACAATCCAGGCTGCGCGCGTTGGCGGCAGGGGCGAAGCCAGCGTAGGCAGGCGTCATCAGGCGGCACGTCGCATGAGAGCTGCTATAGGGCACTTCTAAAGGGGACCTCTATAAATCCATATTTGCGAGCATCCGCTATGCGGATTGCCTGCTTACCCCACTTCATCCCAACTGATGTAACTATTGGTGTAGGGCACCTCTAAAAATTCATTTTTCGTCGCTCCCACGTGGCTGGGAGCCCAGTTAAATCAACAAGCTGGATTCCCGCCTTCGCGGGAATGACGAATTTTTAGAGGTGCCCTGTAGTGTTTCGCTCTTGGCGGTACTTATGTGCGAACCCTTGTAGGTCGGGCAGACTGAACTAAAACGGCGATCCTGTGTAAATCGAGTCTAATTCTGAGGTCTCTTACAAAAACATTGCCGCCGAAACTCCAAATCGTGCTGCCATCGCTTTAGCCTGACGGGCATTGAAATCGCGGCGCCCGGCCAGCAATTCTGACACGACACCCTGGCTACCCAGCTCGGGCAGGTCAATCTGGCGCAAGTTATCGCGCTGCATCAGGTAACGTAAAACCTCGGCGCCTGTCGCCTCTGGCGGCATTTTGTCTTTGGCTTCGTATTCTGCAACCAGATCACCCAAATACTCTACCAGCCGGGCGAGCGGGTGTTTCTCGTCAGCACCGCCCGCATCGAGTGCGGCATCGAGCGCCTCGATCAGAGCGGCATATTCTTTCTTATTGCGCGCCGGTTGCAGTACCGGCGCGACATAACTCCAGTGTTGTATTGCTGCCTTAAGCCGCGCGTTCATTTCCAGCCTCCCTGGTCATATTCCTTGTGTGTCAATACTGCCCGGATAAACACGCGCCCGGTGTTGAAGTGAATCGCGGCAATCAGGCGCAGCTTGTTTCCTCCGATGTCGAACACAAATACGTCACCCACTTTATCGGTGCTGGGGAAGAGCGTTCGCAATTCTGCAAAATTGCGCCACTCGGCTTTTTTGCAAAGGCGATACCACTGATCCAATGCACCGGCGCATTGCGGATGCGCTTTCTGTGCCGCCCCAATCCGGCGATGGGTGATGATGCGCATGAGGCAATCTTATCTCAATAAGAGATATGATAGCACGCAGGATGATGTGAGCTTGCGAACCTCAGCATCTCGGACGTCCAAAAGCTGGGGTTCTTGCATCACCCCCGCCTACGTGCTGCATGCTGGATGCGGCTTTCCCTCACCCCAACCCCTACCCATGAACCTCAAGCCAGGAAGGGTAGATGTGGTGACGAAGGAACCGCATCGTTCGCGATTGATGCGGTTCGCGGGCTCCCCCCATCCTTGTATCTTTCTTTCCGTGGTGGTTAGCTACCATCACACGAAGCAGAGGCAGCTT
>CXWL01001768.1_pt1 | contig 23154 bp, 26 predicted proteins | sample 590931 | NCBI WGS metagenome assembly CXWL01 (sample SAMEA3498368, study PRJEB10139) | groundwater metagenome | biome: water well; material: biofilm material | place: Germany | collected 2015-04-27
ATACGATCATGCGTCGACCGGCTGGGGCGGCTGGGTCGAAGGCAGCTATTACAATAGCTACTTTCTGAACAACAGCAACACGTTCAGCATTCCCTCCTATGTGGTTGCGAACGTGAATATTCACAAGAATGTCGAACTGAGCAATTCCTGGTTCCGATTCGCGAAGTTCTACCTGGAGCTGGACAATATTGCGGATAAGAAATATGCCGCATCCGGCCAGGTCATCGGGGGTGAAACTGCCGGCGCAGCCGCAGGCCAACAGGCCTTCTTCGCCGGCTACGGCCGGGCCATCTATGGCGGCGTGACGTTGGGGATGTTCTAGCTTGCCGGGATATGCAGAGGAGTTCTGGGCTGAGATGAGGGCGTTCTTGAGGCGCCCTCATCTACCCGATGCTGCTCACAACGCGATGAGTCTAATGACGACACAAAGCGAGGTGCAAGATGAATAAACAACTGCTTCGGGTTAATGAAGCGGCGGTAGTTCTAAACGTGAGCCGCTGGACGGTCTATCGGTGGGTCGATGAAGGGAAGTTGAGCGCGACGAAAATCGGCAAGCAGAGCTTGCGCGTGATCGGGAACTCGGTCGATAAGCTGATTTCCGAGAATCGGACGGATCACTGAGTGTCGGCAGTGTAGCTGTGAGGGTGACGTGAAACGAAACAACAATATCAAGGGTAGCTGTAGCTACTCAGGTATTCAGGCTGAAGGCCGGAGGCTAAAAGCCTTCAGTCTCTCTATCTGAGCCACCACAGACAACTGTTGCAGGAAGGGCCGCGGTGTGTTCATGGACGGACTCAAAGCACTTGTCGAGTACGGTGCATCGGGCTGTTGTTGGGGCTGAGTGTTTGGGCCATCGGAGTGGCGGTGGAACGTTGGCTGTTTTATCGGCAGGTGGACGTGCAGCAGTTTCCCACGCTGGATCTCTGCGAGATGATGTTGACCAAGCGGCTGGTGGTGATCGGTACCGTTGCGGCTAATGCGCCCTACATCGGGTTGCTCGGGACGGTCCTCGGCATCATGCTGACGTTTCACACGATGGGCACATCCGGTGCCATGGCGGTGACCTCGATCATGATCGGTCTGAGCCTCGCGCTCAAGGCCACAGCGGCGGGGCTGCTGGTCGCCATTCCTTGCGTCGTCATGAACAATGTCCTCCGGCGTCGTGTGAGTGAACTCCTTGTGCAGTACAAGGAGCAGCATGGACTGTGAGCTGAATTCATTTACACAAGTATGCAGGCCGACTCGCGGTATTCTGTGTCGCCGCTGAGCAGGCTCTGCTTGACTTCAATTTCTCGTGAGAGTATTCGAGGTGGGCGAATCGTTCAAGAGGGTTCATGTATAACCGGGGAGGAATATTCTATGAAGCAGACATGGATGACGGTCATGGCAGTAGCGGCACTTAGCGTAGGTCTCAGCCTGCAGCCGGCGGTCTCGCTGGCGGGGAAGGGAGAGGATCACACCCAGGAGGTGATCAAGCATGCCAAGGAAGGGGTCGCGCATACGAAGGAAGCGATCAAGCATATCGAGGAAGCCGTGAAGGGCACCGGCGACGCGCATGCCAAGGAAGCGTTGCAACATGCGAACGAAGCGATTACTCACGCTGAAGAATCGATCACCCATGCTGAGATGGCAGCCAAGAAGCCGGAAGGAAAGAAGAAGAGCAAGTAGGGTCCAGAGTCTAAGCCTCATACTGCCGGTGGCTTTTCCCGCCGGCAGTATTGGCAAGGTGATGAAACAATATGCCGACGCCGCAGATTGTGACGCGTGAGGCGCGAGACATACGAGAAAGGCGCGACGTGCATAGATTAGATTTCTAGCTCCTCTCGCTCGTTCCGTCTTTCCCTCCAGTCTCGCGAACTATTGATATTCCATCGTGCCACATAGTTTTTCCCATGACTTGCTCGACCATCCGCGACCGAAGTTCACACGGGCCTGCTATCAATATTTCTAGGGATCAAGACCGCCCCGTTCTACAGTGAGATTTGTAGCATCCGTGAGCAGGCGTCGGTAGACAGGCGATCGGTTCACGCGTATAGATGAGACATCGTGGAGAGCTTCATGACGCGTTCCGGTGTATCACGCAGTTCCGTTCTGGTCGCAGGGTTCGTGGCCCTGGTCTATGCCTCGCTTGCAGCGATGGCGGCGACCTGTTCGTTCAGCCACGTCGAGGTCTCCAGCGGCCATGCGCACCATGGTTCGCAAGACGCGGCCCCGCACAATGCACTCTGCGCCTGGGCCTGTCAGGCCACGTCCGATGCCGGACTGGTCACGGAGCCGCCGGCCTTGTCGGCCGGTTCGGTCGCCCGGCTCGTCGTCTCCTCCCCGAATCACGTTATCCCTGTACGTTCTTCTTCTCTGCTCCATTCCCGTGCGCCTCCGGCGATTTCCTTCATCCTGATCGGATAGGGGATCCCGGGCGGTCTGTCTCATGTCGTGTTCTTTCGCGCTCCCCTATCGATCTCCGTCGCTCGTCCACCACATTTGACCGTTGTTGATCTTTCGATGTCCGAGTCGGGCGGCCTCCTTGCTCGGACTGATCCGGGGCGCGGGGGCTTCTTCCTGTGGCCTCCGCCCCGGTCCTTTAATCGGTTTGGCTCTGAAAGGACTCTGTCATGAGACGTCTGTTCATGTGCGCATTGGTCTGTTGGACGATGCTCGGTACGGCTTCGTTCGCAGCCGGGACTCCGGAGAATGAATCCGTGGAGACGAAGCCGGCGGCAGGCGAAGCCATCGTCCAGATTTTCGGCCGTATGTGCGAGTACCACCGTGAAGATGTCGAGGCGGCGCTTCGTGCATTCAAGACGGTGCGTCAGGTCGAGTTCTTGAACAATCATGGCACGGTGCTGGTGCGCTATCAGCCCGGCAGCGAGACGCCGGAGCAGTTGGCCGGTGCGGTGCATCGCGCGCTCGCATCGGGCTGGAATTGCTCGGCGCGGGTCGACCGCGGGGAGCAGAGGCTCGAGGCCGGTCAGCAGGAGAGGAAGTCGTGAAGACCTACGTCACGGTCGGTTGTCTGATCGGGTTTATCTGTGCGATGGCCATCCCGGCCTTTGCGGGCGAGGAAACAATCACGCTCATGCTGGGCGGCAAGTTCTGCGACGGATATGTGGGCGATGTCGAACATGCGCTTCGGCGCGTTCCCGGCGTGAAGACGGTCGACTTCAAGAGTATGAAAGGTCATGCGGTGGTGACGGTCGAATCCGGCAAGGTAAAGCCGGAGCAACTGGCTACGGCCGTCAATGGCGTGAAGGGCGAGAGCTGGTATTGCACGGGCGAGGTCATGAAGTGACGGGACGCTATGGAAGTGGCGCGCGGATGTGAATGGACGGTGGGTCGGGGCTTGGAGTGTCATGATGGAATCATCGTTGATGCGGGTGAACGACGCGGCGCAACTGTTACGCGTGAGCAAGTGGACGATTTATCGGTGGATTGAAGAAGGACGGCTCGGTGCGACCAAGATCGGACATGGCAGCCTGCGCGTCTTTCGCGAATCGGTTACGGCGGTGGTCGAGGCCAATCGTAAGGATCCGCCACCGGTGACTCGCTCGATTCCCCGTAAGGTGGTGTCAATTCGCGCGGCAGGCCCGAATAAGAAACGCTGATAACAGCGGAGTGAAGCCGCTGCGATGACAATGGACGGCTGAAGGCCTATGGCGTCTGCGGGATGAGGTCTCCATCTCGCGGACCCGTTACCAGGGTGGGACGGTTGACTGCCTCCCCCACCCTGGCCCTTCGGGGAGCACAACATTGAGAGGGGTCGAGATGAATTACGATCAGGAATATCCCGAGCTCTTACTCGTGGTAGCCAGGCTGATGGCCATTGCTCTGGGGGTGACCACCAGGTCTGTTACCGCACCGGAAGACCAGCGGCTGTCGATGGCCTTCGGCTATCGGTCTTGGCCGACTTGTCAGATTGCCGGGCACCGGCAAGGCCACGGGGAAATACTGAAATTTTACGTCTGCTCCAAAGGAGCGGCGACGCTGGATGACGAGCCCTTTTCGCTGGGGACGCGGTTTGTGATGGAGACCTATCGTGTCGAGGAGGACCGTTCCCATGAAGGGAGCGCCAGGCAGCCGGCCGGTCACGAACTGGTACAGGTGTTCAGTATGCAAAAGTATGCGAGCCTTGAGCTGTCCGGTTTGCCGTCTTGTGCCGTCGATGGGTGGATTTTTTCCACTCTCGTCCAGGCAGGCTTGCCGTCGCCGGGACGAGGGCGGGCGTTCAGGCCTGTGCCGCCGCGCAGTGCTCGCGTCACGATTGGGGCGGGACTCAGGGGTTGGACTGCGCTGACCACGCAGGGAGTCCCGACGGAGGGAGACGTATGCCCATACGTTTCCCTCTCCCATATTCTTGAAGGCAGAGACGTATGGACCGCACAAGCGTCATGACGCTGTAGCAAGCGTTGGCAGGCGTCTGTAGACGCCTGGGCGAGAAGCGGATAGAAACGCTTTCTATCGAAGGAGTCAGCGATGCGATTGCTCTGCCTCTTCGGAACGGTGATGTTCTTGTGCTGCACGGCCCCGGCGTTCGCCGATGAACCTCAGCTCGTGACACTCCTGCGCGTGCAGGCGTTCAATAAAGTATTCGAGGGATTCGACTTTTACCATGTGACGATCGAGGCCGACCTGGCGCAAGAGGATGGTTCGCACGAAGTGACGGCCGTGGCCAGCGGAAAGTTTCTCGACAGCACCAGACGCGTGAAAGCGTTGTTTCTGATCGTCGGCGATACACTCATCGGGGGGCAAGTGCTCGAAGAAAATAGCCTGCCACCCTGTCTCCCATCATCCGGTACTCATGCATCGTCGCTTTAACCACAGAGGAGGTCAGGTCATGTTGAGGCATCTTGTTCTGGGCACCCTGGTATCGGTGAGTCTGCTCGTCATGGGCACATCGGCGTTCGCCTTACAGGCCGGTGGCGTGGAGATCGGCGACCTGGAAACCGGGTCGGTGGTCGGCCAGTCCTTCAAGGAGCTCGATGTCGATGCGCAGTTGTTCGCCATCGAAATCGGCACCTTGAAAAGTTGGTATCCTCCGACCACGGTGATCGATTTCAAGGTTCGGCCAGGCCGGCCTGTCTTGTTGAAGGTGACGAACAATTCTGCTGGTGAGCGGGGCTTCCAAATGACGGATGCGGCCAACGCCGGCTCGCCGTTTGTTTTGAAGGCTCAGGTCGTCTTGAAGCCGGGAGAGACGAAATATATCGGCATCCCGACCAGCGATCTGTTCTATGCGACGCAGGGCAATACGTTGACCTATCGTGACCATCTTAATCCGAAGGATCCTGGCGGCAAGCTGCTCATGATCAAGTAGCAGCGAATCGCTTCAGTCTCCCCGCAGCCTGCAACGCCCCGCTCATACTCTGGTGACGGGGCGTTGCTATATGACCAATCACCATAAGGAGGGTTATGCAGACACCACGACAGATCACACAGATCATCACGCTCGGGATCGGAGCCATTGTCCTGATGGCCCTGGCCGGGTGCAGTGAGATGGAGGGCGGAGCCGGTTCATCGTCCATGGCCAAGGCCTCGACGCCGAAGCCGAAAGACGGGGAGCTCGCCCTGCCGGGTGACTATAAGAGCTGGCCCAAGTTCCTCTCCGAGGTGCAGCGTCCCGATGCCAAGCAGGTTCGTGAACTCTATATCAATCCAGCCGGTGCAAAAACGTCGCGCGGGCAGGCGTTCCCCTCCGGCACGGTGATGGTGATGGAACTCTATAAGGCACAACTGGAGGGTGAGGTTCCTGTGACCGGGGCAGACGGCAAGCTGGTCAAGGGAAACCTGGCCAAGGTGTTCGTCATGGGCAAGGGGGATGGTTGGGGCCAGGATGTGCCGGAGAATTTCCGGAACGGCGCCTGGGTCTTTTCAGCCTTTGGGCCTGATGGCAAATCCCTCGCCGAGGACTTCACCAAGTGCCGGGCCTGCCATGCCCCGCTGGCGCAGAAGGACTTCGTCCATCGCTACGATGAGTATTTCGATACCCGCAAGGGGATGTGATCGCCGTTGAATCAGTCCACTGGTCTTAGGAGCGGTCTCCTGTGCTATGACGTACAGGAGACCGTTTCTCATTTTTAGGTTTGCGCATGTCGATCTCGCTCAGGGTAGGTGCGTCGTTGATTTCACGGTCGCTGCCCGTCTATAGTTTGCCGAACTGTTGCGGGTGCCGCAAGGAAGGGCATTGGTTGACCGTGAATCGCCTCCTCCATCATCGTGCTGTCTTCCTGTTCGCGCTGTGTCTGGCTCTGGCGGCTCCTCTGGCTTCCGTTTTAGCGGCGGCTGAGCAACCGGATGCCGCGCAACGTCACTATGAGCGGGGCGCAGGGCTGCTGCGAAAAGGCGACCTTCCCGCCGCAGCCGAGGCGGTTAGAAAAGCCATCGAACTGAATCCCTCATCTGCCGAGGCCTTTCGCCTGCTCGGCCAAATCCTCTTCAAAGAGCGAAATCCCTCCGAAGCCGTTGAAGCATTTACTCATGCCGTGAAGCTCAAGCCCAAGTATGCGGAGGCGCTGAACGATCTGGCCGAAGTCTATTTAGCGCAAGGGAAGTCGGCAGAGGCCGAGCAGGCGTTGACGCGCGCCATCGACGTCAATCCGAAACATGCCGAATCCTATCTCGACTTGGCCAAGGCCTATGAGCAGCGGCATGAGTCGTCCGATGCATTGCGGACGTACCAGCGTCTGTTGACCGTGGTTCCGAACCAGCCCGAGGCACTGTTCGCACTCGCAACCCTCTATGACGGCCAGGGGGAGGCCAAAGCGGCGAGCGACATGCTGCGCCGGCTGACGAAATCGAATCCCAAACATGCGAACGGCTGGTACTTGAATGGGCGTATCGCCGAGAGGAGCAACGACCTCATCGAGGCGGCCTATTCGTATAAACAGGCAATTGCCGCCAAGCCGGATTTGGTCGACGCGCATTACAATCTTGGTTTTATCTACCGGAGCCAGGGGCGGCCGAACGAGGCGGAGCGGGAATTTCTCGAGGTGTTACGGTATCGCCCGGAGTATGCCGAAGCGCACATGAACCTCGGAGTGATCTACACCGGTCTCAACAGGCTTGAAGAGGCGGAACAGTCTTACGAGCGAGCGGTCGAGTTGAAACCGGACTATGCAGAAGCGCACTACAACTTGGGTGTCTTCTACGAGTTGAACCGGAAAGATCTGCCGAAGGCACTGGCCCAATATCATCGGTATCTCAAACTCGGGGGGCGGGACGATCGCGTGGAGCGCATTGTCGGAACCGGGGGGCGTTGAACAGGCGAGACAAGCGGGAAGGGCGTGACTTACGAGAAATGTCACCGAAGACAGCAGAATCGAAAGTTCGGGCCGTCTCGCTCGTCGCGCAAGTCCCGCCTACCAACGATAGGGCCAGGGGCGGTAGTAGGGACTCCAGTAGGGACCCCAGTAGGCACTGGGGCCCATCTGAGGCCTGATCCGAGGCGCTGCTTCTTCAGCGGCACTCCATACCTGTAAACGTTTCACCTCAATGATCGGATAGACGTATTCGGTCTCATCGAGGGGCAGCGTCATCGATCCTGCCACGGTGCCTGCCACGGTGATTCTGGTGCCATGGGGCAAGGTGGCGGGATCGAGGAATTCTTGCTGCAGCGCGATGAAGCGGCCCTGGGATTGAGTCAAGTCGTATCCGGGATGTGTCGATCGATCGAGCGGCAACTGTAAGATTTCGATTCTCGTGCCGTCTTTGAGTCGTCGGGCCGTCAAGACCATACCGCCGAAGACCACCGATTGACCTTTTACGGAGTCCGGTGCGGCCTTGAGCTGAAGGAACGTGAGTGCCTGTGGGTCTGCGCCGTCCCCGGCTTCTTGCGTCGAGGCGCAGCCGGTGAGCGTGATGAGCAGGGCCAGGGTAGCGCAGAGAGTACGCGATAACATGGTCACAGTATAACAAAGAGTGAGGAGTAAGTTTTCGGCACATTCGATATAATGAGCGACCGGCATTGATTCAAGAAAGGAGACGGTATGGTGAACAGACAGGGTGCACGATGGGCCTCGGCAGTATGCGCGATGGTGTGGTGTGTCGTTGGTTTGGGGGGCTCACCGGCCGCCGCCGCCACTCCCGACTTGAAGGGGAAGTTCGAAGTCTTGAAGGACGAAGTCTCCACGCATACACCCGGCAAGGTGAAGTTGATCGAGTTCGCCGACTTCTATTGCCCGCATTGTCACCGGTTCGACGGAGAAGGTTTGGCGCTCCTCCAAAAAGAGTTCGGGAACAAGCTTGAGGCGACGATGGTGGGCTTCCCGGTGATTCATGGCAAGCTGCCGACTCCCTTCGATATGTACGAGCAGGCGAAGCTGATGGGGAAGGGGAGTGAAATGAAAGCGGTCCTCTTTCGCACCATCCACAAAGATAAGATGACCGGAGTGCTGGATCGTTCGCTTCGGGAAGGCTTGATCAAGGAAGTCGGTCTCGACCCGAAGGCCTTTGAAGAGGGCATGGCCAGCGGGAAGCCCGCCAAGATTTTCGAAGAGGGGCGCAAATGGGGCGAGCGCATCAAGGTACAGCAGACCCCGACCGTGCTCATCGACGGGAATATTAAGGCCGAGACGATCGATCCTGAGAATCTGAAGTTGATCATCCAGAGCATTCTGGATTCAGACAAAAAGAAGTGAGGGAGTGCGGCCACGGTTGGGGGGTAGTGTGGAGATTGATCCGATCTGCGGCATGACGGTGGATCCGGCTACGGCGGCCGGAAGTCACGAGCATCGAGGCCAGCGCTACTACTTTTGCGGCCTTTCCTGCCTGGAGCGATTCAAGGCCGATCCGGAGCGGGCGTTGCAGCCACGGCCTGCCAGTCCAGTTAAGCCGGTGACGACAAGAAGACCCCTTCCGATGCTGCAGCCTGCCCCGGTCGTGACGGGGGCCATCGATCCCGTCTGCGGGATGACGGTGCAGCCGGCCACGGCAGCCGGTTCCTACGAATATCAAGGGAAGACCTACTACTTCTGTGCGACGAGTTGTCTCGCCAAGTTTCGAGCCGATCCCATTTACTATCTGACTCCTGTTGAGCAGCGGCTTCCCCGCGTCGCGGTCGTTCCGTCTGGCGGAGCGGTCGAGTACGTTTGTCCGATGGACCCTGAGGTGCTGGAAACTCAACCGGGCGCTTGCCGGATTTGCGGAATGGCGCTGGAACCAAAAATGGTCTCGCTTGAAGATGAACGGAATCCCGAGCTTGAGGATATGAGTCGGCGGTTCTGGATCTGTCTCGGGCCTTCCCTCTTGGTCATGTTGTTGGCCATGGCCGATATGATTCAGGGCTTATCACTTCCGCAGATCTTCACTGGCTCGATGAGGAACTGGGTGCAATGGTTGCTGGCGACGCCGGTGGTGCTCTGGGGCGGCTGGCCGTTTTTCCAGCGGGGGTGGATTTCGGTGGTGAACCGGGCCCCCAACATGTTCACGCTCATTGCCATTGGAACGGGAGCGGCCTATGGCTACAGCACGATGGCCACCGTCGCGCCAACGCTGCTCCCCAGTTCGTTTCAAGCGCATGACGGTTCCATCGCCGTCTACTTTGAAGCCGCGGCTATGATTACGGTGCTTGTGCTGCTCGGCCAGGTTCTTGAGTTGAAGGCTCGGAGCCAGACGAGCTCCGCGATTCGTTCCCTGCTCAGACTCGCGCCGAAGACCGCCAGACTGATCAAGTCAGACGGACAGGAAGAAGACGTGCCGCTTGAGCAGATTCAGGTGGGCCAGCGATTACGCGTCAGGCCTGGAGAGCGAGTGCCGGTCGATGGGATGGTTCAAGAAGGTGCGACATCCGTCGATGAATCGATGATCACCGGGGAATCGATCCCGGTCGAAAAAATAGTCGGGACTCGGGTGACCGGAGGAACCATCAACGGCACGGGCGGGATGGTGATGGTCGCCGAGCGGGTCGGGCGAGATACGATGCTTGCCAGGATTGTGCAGATGGTGAGTGAGGCGCAGCGGAGCCGGGCGCCGATCCAGCGTCTCGCCGATGTGGCGGCCGCCTATTTTGTTCCGCTGGTGGTGGCTTCTGCGTTGCTGACGGCCCTGGTCTGGGCGATCTGGGGCCCGGAGCCGAAGTTGGCTTATGCGCTGGTCAACGCTGTAGCGGTGCTCATCATTGCCTGCCCCTGTGCGTTAGGATTGGCGACGCCGATGTCGATCATGGTGGGGACCGGTCGCGGCGCGACGGCCGGTGTGTTGGTGAAGAAAGCCGAAGCCCTGGAGATATTCGGGAAGGTGGATACGCTCGTCATCGATAAGACCGGAACCCTGACGGAGGGTAAGCCGACATTGCTCTCGATACGACCTGTGGCACCCTGGAGCGATGCCGACTTGTTACGATTCGCGGCGAGTCTTGAGCGGAGCAGTGAACATCCTCTGGCTGCCGCCGTGGTGGCTGGAGCGGAAGGGCGAGGCATCTCGTGCGATCCGGTCGAGCAGTTCCATTCGGTGACGGGCAAGGGTGTGACCGGGAGGGTGGCTGGCCGTCGCGTCGCCATCGGGACGGCTGCGTTCTTGCGGCTGGAGATCGGGGTATCAAACCAGAGCCTGACACAGTTGGACGACAACGCGGCCTTGCTTCGTCGTGACGGGCAGACGATCCTGTTCGTGGCCATCGATGGACAGGCGGCCGGCGTGCTCGGTGTGGCAGACCCGATCAAAGCCTCGACTCGCGAGGCGGTGCAAACACTTAAGGCCGATGGTCTTCGGATCGTCATGGTCACGGGCGATCATCGGGATACGGCGGAGGCCGTGGCCCGGCAACTCGGCATTGAAGAGGTCCTGGCGGGAGTCTTGCCGGAGCATAAGGGACAGATCGTGGCTCGTCTCAAGTCCCAAGGCTGCGTTGTGGCGATGGCCGGCGACGGGATCAATGATGCCCCCGCGTTGGCATTGGCCGATGTCGGGATTGCGATGGGGACCGGAGCAGACACAGCCATTGAAAGTGCGGGGATCACGTTGGTGAAAGGAGATCTGCGCGGGCTGCTTCGTGCGCGGAGACTGAGCCAGGCCACCATGCGAAATATTCGGCAGAATCTCTTATTCGCGTTTCTCTACAATGTCATCGGTGTGCCGGTCGCAGCCGGTGTTCTCTACCCGGTCTGGGGAATCCTCTTGAGTCCCATGATCGCCAGTGCCGCCATGACGTTCAGTTCTGTGTCCGTCATCTCCAATGCCCTCCGCCTGCGTCATATGGAATTGTAAGTGCGCCTCCGGCCTATGCGTGCTAGGCTACAGTCGTTTATCGTCAATCGGGTAAGAGGGGACTGCGGCTTGTTGCGATTCAACCTCATTGTGCGAATCATGATCGGGCTCTGCGTGGCTGGTTTCATCGCCGGGGGAACGGCTCTGGCCGGGACTCGTGCGATTCCTGTGGCGAGCGGGGGTGAACTCCAGGCGCAGATCAAGACCGCCGCGACCAAGGTGATTCCCTCTGTCGTCAGCATCGCATCCACGGTGATGGTCCGGGATCAAGCCTTCAGCGACGAGGCGCTTCCGTTTGGGCTGTTTAAGGATGCGCCTACAACCAGGCGGCAATATGGCCAAGGCTCCGGGGTCATCGTGTCGGCGGATGGCTACATTATGACGAATAACCATGTCATCGCCGATGCGGTCGATGTGGAAGTGATTCTTGCCGACCGGCGGCAATACAAAGGACGAGTGGTGGCCACCGACCCGAAGACCGACGTGGCGCTCGTGAAAATTCAGGCGACCAATCTGCCCGCGGTCACGTGGGGAGATTCGAGCACACTCGCCGTCGGTGAATTTGTGCTTGCGATCGGAAATCCTCTGGGCTTGAGCCGCAGCGTCACGTTCGGCATTGTCAGTGCCGTCGGACGCGCCGATGTCGGCGTTGCCGATTTCGAAGACTTCATTCAGACCGATGCCCCCATCAATCCCGGTAACTCCGGCGGCGCGCTGGTGACTCTCAACGGAGAACTGATCGGGATCAATACCGCCATCGCCAGTCCGACCAGTGGCAGCGTCGGAGTCGGTTTTGCCATTCCCAGCAATATGGCCAGGTCCGCCATGCAGAGCCTGCTCAAGACCGGGCGTGTGGTCCGTGGTTTCCTCGGCGCCTCGACGCAAGATGTCTCCCCCCTGTTGGGCAAGGTCTTTCGTCTACCGGATGTGAAGGGCGCGATCGTGACCGATGTGCAGGCGAAGGGCTCTGCCGAAAAAGCCGGACTGAAGCGCGGCGATGTGGTCGTGCGATTCGACGGGCGTGACATCATGGACAGCGGACATTTGCGGAATCTCGTGGCAGCCGCCACGATCGGGAGTAAGCACAAACTGGATCTCGTGCGCGAAAGTAAGCCCTATCAGGCTGAGCTGGTCGTCCAGGAGGCGCCGCGTGAACGGACCAAGAAGAGCCAGGCCCCATCGGCCTCAGCGGCCACGGCTCATCCTCTTGCCGGCGTCGTCTTCGACGATGTAACCGCGCCGTTGGCCCGGCAGATGGATCTGGCCGTTACGAGCGGAGTTGTGGTGACCGACATTGAAGAAGGTAGCTTAGCCGAATCCTCAGGCCTCCAGCCGGGCGACGTGGTGTTGGAGCTCAACCGTCAGCATATTCCCACCTTTGCCGTCTTTCAGCGTCTGGCCGATCCGATGAAGCCCTCCGATCTCGCCCTGCTGCTCGTCAATCGGCAGGGGAACGTCATGTACATCCCCATCCAAGGCGAATAAGCGAGCGCGGGGCGGTCAGACCACCGTACGTGCTCGCGCAACGCGCACAGTCCGCCCTATCCAGTGCCTGCTCTAAGGGGCGCGAAGGGAGCAGGCACAAAACAGCCGTGCTCGTCTCATGCCAGCAGTTCGAGTAAATCCCCGCCTGAGATCGCTTAAACGATAGATTCGAGCCGAATGTATCCCTTGTTAATTGTGACGATTCTGTATTGATTTGCGCGTTGCGTGATGCTACGTTTCTAAAAAACGTGCTACCTATGAGGCTGTCATGAAGAAGTTGATTCGATTCGGCGTGTCGTTGGACCATCATTTACTCGACGCGTTCGATCTGCATATCAAGAAGCGCAAGTACACGAACCGCTCGGAGGCGTTGAGGGATCTGATCCGGGATAACCTGGTCGGGCAGGAGTGGGACGATAACAAAGAGACGGTCGCGACGATCACCTTTGTCTACGACCACCATGTGCGGGACTTAACCAGGAAGCTGACCCATATCCAGCATGATTTTCCAGGCCACATCATGGCCGGCATGCATGTCCATCTCGATCACGACCATTGCCTTGAGGTTTTGGTGGCGAAGGGTAAAGGGTCGGAGATCAGAAAAGTGGCGGACGCGCTGTTGTCGGTCAAGGGTGTGAAGCATGGCAAGCTCACCATGACGACGACCGGCAAGGGGTTGGTGTAGGTCTATGCGCGTATGTGTGATCGATGGGCGAGGCGGAGGCCTTGGCTCTCGATTGGTCGCAGGGCTCCAGGTGGAACTCGGCCCGGCCCATCACATTGTGGCGATAGGAACTAATCTCGCGGCGGCGAAAGCGATGAAGCGGGCCGGCGCCATGCAGGTGAGTGTCGGGCCTCGTGCGATTGTCGACACGCTGCCGATGGTGGACGTGATTGTTACCTCGTTAAATTTAGTGTTGTCAGGCGCGATGCTCGGTGAGGTGACGCCGGAGATCGTGCATGCCATCCTCGGCGCACGGGCCACGAAGGTCCTGCTGCCGCTCAATCGGGCTCGTGTGGAAATTGTGGGCGCGGGGGACTGCACCCTCGACGAGCTGATTACGCAATCTCTGTCCCGAGTCCGTTCCTTGGTCGGTTCGCTTCAGCCCGCTTAGCGGGATCTCCCGGATCATAGTTGTTGCCGGGCCACGAGGGTCTGCGCCAGTCGATGAGTCGACTGTCGAACGATCGTCGTGGGCGTCTCATCCGCCCATACATGTGAATCTGAAAGGGTGTGACGATGCGACGTATTGTATTGTTCCTGGCCGCGATGGCTCTGCTGTTACCCCTCGTGGAGCCAGTGCGAGCTCACGATCCGGATCTGGAGACAGTCGACGTGCCGGAAGTCACCGTCATCGGTGATAGGCCGGTCGCTGCCTCTTCCCAGCAGTTCATTCCCGATAAAGAATATCTTTTGCAGCCGCAGGGCCGTCCGGCGCAGGTGTTGCGGTTGATCCCAGGCTTCATTGCGGTGGAACATTCCGGCGGGGCCGGCAAAGCCGATCAATATTTCTTGCGAGGATTCGATGCGGATCACGGGACCGATGTGGCGTTTTTTTCCGATGGGATGCCGATCAACCTGCGCACCCACGCGCATGGGCAGGGGTATACCGATCTGAATTTCATTATTCCAGAAACGATCGAAGGACTCGACGTGAACAAGGGGGCCTATCTCCCGGAATATGGCGATTTTGCCACGGCAGGAGCGGTGAATTTCAGGACGCGGCAGGTGGTGCAAGAGGGAGTCGTTCAGGCAGCCGGAGGGCAGTTCGATACGCAGCGTTACATGCTCATGTTCTCTCCGACTAAAGACAGGGTGCGCACTCTGTTCGCCGCCGAAGGCTATTACACGAACGGCCCGTTTCAACAGGATAACCGTTATTTCCGGGGCAACCTACTGGGGAAAATGACGACCAACCTGACCGGACGGGACGAACTGAGCCTGACCGGGACCTTCCACAAGGCGCAGTGGAACGCCTCGGGAGAGATTCCCTTGCGAGCGGTGCAGGATGGCTCGCTGGACCGGTTCGGCGCCGTCGATCCTTCGGAAGGGGGTAAGACGATGCGTAGCACCGTCAAGCTGAACTATCACTATGACACGACGTCGAACGGGCAGTTCTTTGCCAACGCGTACGGCCAGTACTATCGGATGGATCTCTTCACGAATTTCACGTTTTTCGCCAACGATCCCGTCAACGGGGACGGCATTCAACAATCCGATCGGCGGGTGATGTACGGCGGCGACCTAGGATATAAGCAACGAGGCAACGTATGGGGCCTTCCGAGTATTGGGACCATTGGATTTCAAACCAGAGTCGATAACATCCACGCAAGACTCGGGACTCACACGACGAGAATGCCGACCGGAGCCACCACGGACAGCGATATCCTGGAGGCGTCCTATGCGCCCTTTGTGAAAGCAGAGGTCCAGCCCACGTCGTGGATGAGGCTGGCGGGCGGACTCCGCGCTGAAACATTCACCTTCGATGTGAGGAATCGCTGCGCGACTTGTGCAGAACAGCCTGCCGGACGGACGAGTTCCGGTATCGTCCTCCCGAAAGTGAACCTCATCCTGGGCCCCTGGGCCAGCACGGAATTCTTCGCCAACTATGGCGAGGGCTATCACAGCAACGATGCACGATCGGCCGTCGCACCGGGGTCCTCACCCCTTGCGCGAGCCAAGAGTTATGAGGTCGGTGTCCGGTCGAAGCCCTGGGGATCTGGGGGCGTCGAATTGACCGCAACCATATGGCGATTAGATCTCAAGTCTGAATTGGTGTTTGTCGGAGACGAGGGGACAACAGACATTCGTGGCGCGAGCAGACGCGAAGGCGTGGAATTCGCCGCGCGGGGGCAAGTCTGGGGTCCGCTGTATTTCAACGGCAGCGTGACCTATACGAAGGCGGAGTTTCGCAACGGGGATGCCATTCCCTTGGCGCCAGAGGTCACGGCCTATGGCGCGCTGTTGCTGCGTTGGCCCGAAGGCCTGACCTCGCAATTGCAAGCGACCTATCTCGGTGTGCGGCCGCTCACAGAGGACCGGAGCATCAAGGCTCCCTCCTGGATTGACTTCGACCTCTCGGAGCGTTATCAACTGCCGATCAAGATGTCCCATGGCCGCATGGAGGCATTTTTCTTTATTCAGAATCTCTTCAATACCAAGTGGGAGCAGGCCACCTTCGCCTTTGCCTCTCAGTTGCGGAGCGAGCCGGCGCCGGTTAATGGGATTCACTTTGTGCCGGGGAATCCACGGACGGTGATGGGCGGCGTGACCTGGTACTTTTAGCAGCCGCTGAAAACGACTTCCAACTGCGTTCTCGTATCGAACGCATCCTCAACGTACCCAGTAGGGTACGCCTCCGGTGCATTCTTCGCCTGCGGCCTTGTTGGAAGCTCGTTTTGAGCGGCTGCTCTTTCGACCGGAACTAATCTCCAGCTGCGTTCTCGACTTGAACCCATCCTCAATGTACCCTGAGGGCAGATTGAGGATATTGGCGTCGCCTGCGGCCTCGCTGGATGACCATTTTGAGCAGCCTATAGTTGGCTCATATGAAGACAAAGAGCAGAATTCTTCCACGTTTTTATTTCAGTCGTCCGACGGTTACGGTTGCGAGATCGCTCATTGGCAAGTATCTCGTGCGGGTGATCGAGGGTCGTATCCTTGCCGGGAAGATCGTCGAAGTGGAGGCTTATGTTGGGCCACAGGACAAGGCTTGCCATGCGTCGAAAGGGAGAACGCCGAGGACGGATGTCATGTTTGGTCCGGCAGGGGTCGCGTACGTCTACCTCATTTACGGAATGTACCATTGCCTGAATGTCGTGACAGAGCGGGAGGAGTTTCCTTCCGCGGTCTTGATCAGGGCGATTGAACTTGATGGGGAATTGATCGATGGACCGGGGCGGCTGTGCCGTGCGCTAGGGATCGATCGCGGCCTCAACAGAGCAGACCTTACGGAAGGCGAATCACTCTGGTTTGAGGATCGCGGGGTAGTGCTGAAACGAGGGGATCTGGGGACTCATACACGCATCGGTGTCGACTATGCGGGAGCATGGGCCAAGAAGCTGTGGCGATTCAGGTTACGTACGGTCACAGCCTCCGCGAAGGCAGGCCGCACAAAAAAACAGGGGGGCGCCGGATAAATCCAGCACCCCCCTGTTATATCTGATTGAACCGTTCGACTATTCGATCTTACGATCGGCCCCAATTTTCGTGGCAGATGTGACCGGGGGAGCGATCTTGATCTGAGGACCCTGGACGTTTGGAAGACGGCCTGCACCCTGACCTTCGGTGATCCGGGCATTGTCGGACTTGTTCAGGTGCTGCTCGCTATGCTTGATGGAGTTCGTGGACTTCAACAGGGTGGATTCGCCGCGTGCATCGGACTGGCCTGGATCGTTCGCGGTTGGCTGGCCCGTCACGGGGCTTCCGCTGTTCTTCATCGGATAGCCTTCGTGCTTGGGGAGGAGCGAAGGATTCGCCGAGGCCATCGATAGCGCAAACAGGACGCCGGAGACGGTCGCAACAGTACCGATTACGATCTTCATGAGCCTACTCCTTTGAATGATGGTGGCCGGAGAAAATACGTGCTCAACTACAAGGTCAAATCAAGTGGCGGCAATCATAGCCAGGGGGGGGTAGCGCTGTCAAGGGAAGAATGGGAGGGTAGCCTGTTGGCCTCCTTTGCTCGCGCAACGCGCGGCCTCAGAAGGCCCTCGTTGGACGCGCGCAGTGGGAGGCCAAGCAGGCCACCCTCCTGTGAGAGGCGGTGTGTGGGAGGAGCATAGTTAAAGCTGTGCTCCTCCGATGCGCGCAGTGAAGAACCATCTGACTGCGCCCCCTAAGGGTAAGGTGGGGGAAAAGAAGGACGGCTGGGAAGGGCAGCCTAGTCGTCCTCCTGCTCGCGAAACGCGTACGATAGGAATGTGCTAGTTCGACGCGCGCAATCGAGGATCGACCAGGCTACCCTTCAAAATATAACGGTGAATTGAAAGAATGCGCGCAGGGAAGGACAGTCTGGCTGCTCCCCTTAGGGAAGGTGGGGAAAAATGAGAAGGATGGAATGAGAGGCCTGTCGGGGCTCCTGTGCTCGCGCAACGCGCAGGGACTCGTCTGTCTGGTTGGATGGTCTTTCTGGTCTATCTGGTTCTTCTGGATGAATTTTCGGTCCGACGAACCAGACAAACCAGATAGACCAGATGAACCAACCTCCGTTGGACGTGCGCAGTAAAGGGCAGCTTCGGCCGTTCCCTTAAATAAAGGCATGGGGGGCTCCCAGGTTGCCATAGTGACGTTATGACAACGATGATGTACATTCATGTTCTCAACTTCGGCCCTGGGGGTGTTCGCAGTCCGCTGGACGGATTTTGAACCCCCTTACGGAGGTGCTGTTATGCGGATCCGCATAAGAACCCGTGATAAATAGCCGATAGGGCGTAGCTCATTGAAATGATAATGTCGTCATTTTTAGAAAATTCGATGCTGTGTTACACGGACGGAAATGGGCGAATCCGGCTCTTATGCGGATCGGCCTAAATACTGTTAGCCAGACACAACGATGGAGACGAATGACGCGACATGGAAGGCCGAGCAGCTCAAGCGGCTCGATGAGGCAAGGCTGTCCGTCCGGGCCGAGCGAGCGGCCAGGACGGAGGTTCACGGGGTCATTCCGAACCACTTCTTCTCGTCCGCGTCCTCAGAGTGCCGGGACCTCTTCATCGACGGGCACTACTACGGCTGCATCTCGCTGGCACAGGCTGTGGGGAAGGGCCTGTCCAGTTACCTCGGCCGTCTCCACCAGGTTGGCGCGAAGAAGGACCCCCAGCAACGAGTCCGCCGCCTGCAGACGAAGGGTGCCATCACGAACGGTGCGATGAATGCGTTTCTCCTGATCTGGGGGACTGATCGGAATACGTTTCACCACTTGAACGAAGATGTGCCCACAGACTATGGCGAGCTTGAACGAAGGGCCGAATCCTGTGTTCAGGCCCTGCTCGCCATTGAGTCCGAACTGTTCGCGTTCAGCATCAACGAAGGTCGGATCGTGCCCACCCACCCGCTCCACTGGCCGAAGACTGATTCCGAGCACGTTGACGTGTTCTTGCGACTCTCCGGACATTGAGCGACGTGCTGGCTAACATCCGCGTGAAGCCGACGGCGCTCACCTTCTGTGCCATCATCCGAGCATCGAGGCGCCGCGGCTTACGCGGATCTCGTTAGGCCTTGTTGCGTGATGCGCAACATGCTATACCTAGCACGTGATCCAATCATTCCGGCACAAGGGGCTAAGGAAGTTCTTTGAGTCGGGGAGCGCGGCGGGTATTCAACCGCACCACTCCAATCGCCTGCGCATGCTTTTGGCAGCTCTGGATACGGCTTTGTCCATTGAGGACATGAGCGTTCCAGGATTCAGACTACATCCCTTGAAGGGATCGGAGCGTGGTCGATGGACTGTGTGGGTAAATGGAAACTGGCGTTTAACGTTCAAGTTCAAAGACGGACACGCCTACGTCTTGGATTATGAGGACTATCACTAATGGCTATGCACAATCCTCCCCATCCTGGCGAGTTCATTACCCAGGTCTATCTGGGTCCCAATAATCTTAGCGGCCGCGAACTGGCCGGGAAGCTCGGTGTGGCTGCTTCAACGCTGAATCGTATTCTTACGGGTATTAGCCGTATCAGTCCTGACATGGCGCTACGCCTTTCCAAGGCTCTTGGCCGTTCTCCGGAGAGTTGGCTTGCCATGCAGTCCAACTACGATCTCTGGCAAGCCAAGCAGCATGTGAAACTTGGCAAGGTTGGGAAAGTTCGGCTAACAGCGGCCTAACAGGCGCTTCGAGGCGGGCCCGGAGAAACGTCGAAGAGTTTCCTCTTATGCTCTTGGCCCGTGCCACTCAAGCTTTACGTTAGCTGGCATCAGCTCGACCCGGTCCACATGTTACATGTCCCCGCCTCGCGGTCCGCAAGCGATCGTTTAAGCCGAATCCGAGTGAGGTTTTCGCCTTCCGGAGCTACTCAAAGAAACGTACAAAACCATCGGAACTGGCGGGTTTGGCTTGGGATATGGAGCGATGCGGGCTAGGACTTCGATGGTTCACACGAGTGGCACAACAGGCGAGTATTCCCGCAGGATGCTCAAAAAACCCGTCCAGCAAGGCCGCAGCCGATGAACGCACCGGAGGCGTAGCCTTGGGCTACGTTGAGGATGCGTCCGAGGCGAGAACGCTGCTGGCGGGATTTTTCAGCGTCCTGCGATATTAAGCTGGGCGGCGTGCGGGAGGCCGGCGTCCGCGTCCTCGATAGGACGGTCCACGGCTGAGACCTGGGAGGCGGATGGTGACGGTGGTGCCTTCGCCTGGTGCGCTGCCGATGGCAATCGAGCCGCCATGTTCTTCGACGATCTTCTTGACCGTGGCGAGACCCAGGCCGGTGCCGGCTCGTTTGGTCGTAAAGAACGGTTCAAAGACTTTGTCGACAATTTCAGCGGGAATCGGGGCCCCGTCGTTCTTGATGAGGATCTGATCTTCCACGCCACGTCCTGCGCGATGCTGGGTGACTTGAATATGGAGATGGCCGCCTGGACTCATCGCCTCACCGGCATTCTTGAAAATACTGAGAAAGACTTGCTGGAGTTTGGATTCGTCGCCACGGACCGGCGCGATCATTGTTGCATAGTCCTTGGTGACCTGAATTCTGGTGACTTCGAGGTCGGTCGCGACCACGGTGAGCGCGCTCTCGATGACTTCGGGGATGCGGAGGAGTCGTCGATTCAGCTCGAGCGGTTTCGCAAAGTCCAAAATCTCGTTCAGAATGGCTTCGACGCGGATCAAATCGCGCATCGCGTTTTCGACGCGCGTCTGGGGGTCGAAGTCGAGGATGCCTTCACCCGTGACTTCTTCCAATTGGGCACGGATCGATGCGAGCGGCTCACGCACTTCTGTGGCCAGGAACATGCTGAATTCGCCGATGGCGGCCTGCCGCTCTTGCTTTCTGATGATGGGTTCCGAGGGACCGGGGGCAGCGGCCACTCCCGGTGTGCCTTCAGCGCCCGCGGCTGGGGCCACGCTGACTGGCGCCGGCGCCGGAGCCTGGAGAATGTCCGCGATTTTGACGATCGAGGGCTCAAGCGTACGGGCATCTGTCTGCTGGTAGCGCCCGGCTTCTTTCGAGGCCAGCGTAATGGTTCCGCCCACTTGTCCCCGGACGAAGAACGGGACGACGAGTGAGGAGAGCAGCCGGTCCTTGAACAGATATTTGTGATCGAGAAAGCGCCCCTGTGTGGAGGCGAGATCGTGATCCACGCGTGGCTTCCGATGGCGAACCGCCCACCCGGAGGCTGAGCTGTCGAGCGTGAGGCGGTGGCCCGGTTTCAGATCTTTCTTGCTGTCCTTCTGTTCGCTCTTCAGGTCGCCGGCCATGCCCAGAACTTCGACATTGCCAGCCAGGGGATCGTAGTGGCAGGCCCAGATGCGATCGTAGGCGACGTATTGGTTCGCCTCCGTCAAGACGGCAATAATTTTGTCTTGGAGTTCCGGTGTCAGCTGCGAGACCGGCGCCGCAAACATTTCTACGGGAGACGGTTGCGGAGGGACCGGCTCATGCGCGACATAGGGCCTACTGAGCACGATATTCATATCGAACAGGCCTTCGCGATCCAGCGCTTTGGTGACCTCGTCGCTGGCCTGCTCCATCAAGGCTTTTTCTTTTTTCGCGAATGTGGCGCTTTCTTTCCGTCCGATCACCAGAAAGCCGTACGTCCGGTTTTTATGCCGCAGGGCCACTGCGAGCATCGATTTCGCGCCCGGAGTGATCAAGCGGAGGCGAATGGTGCGCCCGTCTTCCTGATCGATTGAGGGAGAGGCGGCAGCAATCGCGGGAGCCGAGAGCGTCCGGAGGATCGCTTGCGTATCGCGAGGGGTAAAGCCTCTCGCGGCATGGCCGACCAGCGGGCCTTGGTCCCGGTGGAACACGGCGGCGAGCGCGGCGTCGACCGGCAGGTCGTTGAGTACGGACGTCAAGGTCCGCTGGAGATGCGTCTCAGGAATTGGTTTGCTGTGTGGAGCTGTGGGTATCATTCGTGAGTTAGGGTGGTCAAGCGGGCGCATTGTAACAACGCGCGACAAGCAATTCAATGAAAAGGAATAGGCCCCGCTATTCTTCTGGATTAATGATCTTTGGCGGACGTTGCTGGAATGTCTGCTGCGGCTCAGGCAGACGGGGGCCGGAGGTCGAGGCATTCAGGATCGTGGTGACCAGGCTGATCACGACCGCGCCGCCGACAGCCGGCCAAAATCCCGCAACGGTAAACCCTTTCACCAGATACGCGGTGAATTCAAGGAGGAGCGCATTGACCACGATGAGAAAGAGCCCCAGCGAGAGGACGATCAAGGGCAGGGTCAGCACAAAGAGGATGGGCCGGACCAAGACGTTCAGAAACGTGAGCACGAGCATCGCGGCGATCCCGGCAGGGAGCGAGTCCATCTCAAGGCCCGGCACGATCATCACGGCCAGGAATACCGCGATGCCGGTGATCAGGATGCGACCTGCCGCGGCGCGAATCCCGCCGTTCAAGTAGTAGTTATTGAGCTCCCGTGTCACGTGAAGCTGTTGCATCGATCACCTTACTGTACCTGAATTTGCTGTACGGGGGCCGGTACGCGTGTGGCTGAGGAGAAATGGATTTCGGTGGCCCGCAAGACTTTTTCGTCCTTTGTGGCCTCGATCACGACCCGATCGCCGACGGCCGGCAAGTTCGTGCCCTTCAGATTGCCCTTTTCCTTGAACCGGGTCTGTTTGTTCACCTGAACGTCCACGGTTTTCCCTTTGGGGGTTTTGACCTCGACATGGGTCGCGTCGATGGCCGTGACGGTGCCGAGGACATGTTGGCCGGTGCCGTGGGCGAAGGCCGTGGTGGCCATGAAGCTGAACAGACACACAAGAATACTACGGTACATCATGATGGCTCAGTCCTTTGTCCAGGAAGATAAGTCTCAGTGGTGATGCCCACTTTCCAGTTGTTGTGCTGCACGGTCGTCTCCCTGGAGGAATTGGTCGAAGGCGGCTTCTTCCTCCAGCTCTTGTTTCGTCTTGGGATTCAGCCCCTTCATCCGATCGAGTTCTTCCGGGGTCAGTTGCGGGAGATGGCGGATGAAGTGAACCAGTTTCCAACTGTCCATATCTTTACTCGGGTCGCCTTCTCCCCAGGCTGGCATCGCGGTAAAACGAATGCCGTTGTGGATGACCCAGAAGAGTTCGCCGTCCGACATCGATTGCGTGTCGGCCAATCGGAGGTCCGGCGCTTTGGGGTACACATTCTTGCCGATGGGTGTCTGGCCGCTCCCGTTGTTGGCATGGCAGCCCGCGCAATGGTCGGCGAAGTGGGCCAACCCTTCCTTCAAGAGGTCGGGGCTGAACGGGACCGGGTTGGGGCTGTTCCGTTGCTCGATGGGGATGGCCAGGTGGCGAATCTGGCG
>CXWL01017698.1_pt1 | contig 23154 bp, 18 predicted proteins | sample 590931 | NCBI WGS metagenome assembly CXWL01 (sample SAMEA3498368, study PRJEB10139) | groundwater metagenome | biome: water well; material: biofilm material | place: Germany | collected 2015-04-27
TCCATGCTCAGAGCCCCGACATTCATGTCGGGCGGTTCTCTCCGCATGAATGCGGGGGCTCGGACATTCATTACGTCGTCCCGCACAGGGATCACGAATCCGGCGGCATCTTGTTCTTGAGCTCGTCGCGAAGGCGGGCGGCGTCTTCAAACCGTTCCTGTTCGATGGCCGTACGCAACGCGCGGCGAGTCAGCAACACCGAACCGGTGGGCACTTTGCCGCTTAGCTCAGCGGCGAGCGCGCGGAGCATCTTGATTTCCTCCGCTCCGTTGAAGGCATCGGGTCGGCCCTGCTTTTCGAAGTGGTTTTTGATCTCCATGATGCCGCGGTTCACGTGCGCCAGCGCGCTGGCCGGCTCGCTTTCTTCCAGGGCATGGTACGCACTGCCCCTGGCTCGCATCATCAGGACGTAAGGACGGAATTCCTCCAGTGCGTTGCGGTCGTCGGCCTCAAAGGCGTAGTCGCGGCAGATGTCGAATATGCCCAGGCTGTGGGTGGTGTCGCGGACGACGTTGGCGAATTCCTCGAGGACAAACAGCGCGATGTAGCGGCGATAATAGAGGGACGCCTCGTTGCGCAAGCTCTCGCAGTCGCTACGCGAGAGAACGAAACCGAGCGGAGTTCCATTGCGCTCCACGTGCTTGGCGAAGCGGCGCTGGAAGTATTCGAGCAGCGAAACGGCCCCGTGCGGGCGGACGCCGTCGGGACGACCCTCGGCTTCCATTTGGATGATGCCCAGCTCGACGCGCATCTGGATACGCACGGCGTCGTCGGTCCCCAGGATCTTGCGAACGGAGATTTTGTCTGGCTCGTAGGGCCAGTCTCGCAATGCAGCTTGCAAATCGATATAGGACATAGCCAACTCCCCCCTCAAGCACTCTCTCACGATCTGCCCTACCCCTGATAATCGTATGACTCCTCCAGTGTACAATTCAATGGATCAAAGAGTTCGACTTTGCACTTGACTTGCCAAATGCCGACCTTGCAATCGCGAGGGCCGGGGATTCACGGACTCTCGTCTGTGAGGGTGCGAGGCGTAACGGCGCAGGAATCGCCGCGCAACCAAGTCCCGCGAGGAAAAGCGGACGCGAACACCCGATGGCAATTTGCGAGTCATCACCAGGGCGACTTGCCTGGTGCCGGACCGTGCCACATTGTCGCGGTTCCACCGCCTCGAATCACGTTGACGAGAGAATCGCCTGCGGGGATGGTATGTCGCTTGGCGGCCTCCGGTCGTGGCCTTTCGCCATGATCCGGATCGCACAACGAGGAGTGATAGATGACCGCAAAAGTAATGCCCACGTCGGGCAGATCCGCAAAGGCGATAATCGGCGCGAAGACCGGACGTTTCGATCATCGAATCTTGCTTTGCATTCTTATGGCTGCTTGGTTCGCCCTGGGCGACTTCGCGCGGGCGGCCGATCCCTTTACGTCCGAACACGTGACCCGGTTGCGATTTGTGACGGTCGCAAAGATATCGCCCGATGGGCGGAATATCGCCTACGCGCTTTCCGTCCCGCGCAAACCCTTCAAGGACGATGATGGCCCCAACTGGGAAGAGCTGCATGTGATCCTGGGCGACAACGCCTCGCGGCCGTTTATCACCGGCGAGGTCAATGTCTCGGCTGTGCAATGGAAGCCCGACGGGAAATCGGTTTCGTTCTTGGCCAAGCGCGGCAAGGACAAGACCAAGTCTCTGTATGTCATCCCGATTGACGGCGGGGAAGGTCGAAACGTACTCACCTTCGATACGGACATCAGCGAGTATTCGTGGAGTCCGGACGGAACCCGCGTGGCGTTTGTCGCGACGGAAAAGGAATCGAAAGAGCTAAAGGACCGAAAGGAAAAAGGCTTCAAGCAGGAAATTTATGAAGAGGACTTCGCGAAGGTGCGGGTGTGGGTGGCCTCGCCCGATGACGCGGAGTCCAAGCCCAGGCCGCTGGAGTTGCCCGGAGTGCCTTCCGAGTTGCATTGGTCGCCGGTGGGATCGAACCTCGCGCTGACTCTTGCTCCGACCCCGCTGGTGGACGATTCACTCATGAAGCGGAAGCTGCACGTGTTCAACGCCGACACCGGTGCGATCCTTTCAAGCTTTCAGAATCCAGGAAAAATGGGCGACGTGGCCTGGAGCCCGGATGGCAACTTTCTGGCCATGATTTCGGCGGCTGACGTGAATGACCCGGCGGAAGGACGATTGCTGATCGCCAATCCTGCGGATGGTTCGCTTAAGGATATCCTGCCGAATTATGAAGGGCATGTGAGTGCCATCGAGTGGCAGGACAAAGACACGGTGATGTTCCTCGGCGCCGAAGGGGTGTGGACAACATTCGGCGAGATTGGCCGGGACGGGAGCAATCGCAAGACGCATGTACCCGGCGGGCAAATGACCGCATCGAGGTTTTCTCTCTCGGAGGATGGTCAGTCCGCCGCGTTTGTCATGGACACGCCGCAGCACCCGGCGGAGCTTTTCGTGATGCGACACGGCGACAAAGGCCCCGGCCGCAAAACGGACAGCAATCCCTGGCTGTCGGAAATGCAGATTGCGCGGCAGGAAGTCGTTCAGTACAAGGCCCGCGACGGAGTGGCCCTTGAGGGTCTGCTCATCCGACCGCTTAACGAAGAGAAAAGCACGCGATATCCGCTGATCGTGCGGGTGCACGGCGGCCCAGAGGCGCACGACCACAACGGCTGGCTCACCGGCTACGGCAACCCCGGCCAGGTCGCCGCGGCCAAGGGGTTTGCGGTGTTCCATCCGAACTACCGCGGAAGCACCGGACGAGGCGTGGCATTCTCCAAGCTGAGTCAGGCCGATCCCGCGGGCAAGGAATTCGACGATTTGGTGGATGCGGTGGACCACCTGATCGCCATTGGTCTCGTGGACAAGGACAAGGTGGGCATCACCGGCGGGTCGTACGGCGGATACGCAACAGCGTGGTGTAGTACCTATTATTCCGACCGCTTCGCCGCCGGTGTGATGTTCGTTGGCATCAGCGACAAGCTTTCGAAATCAGGGACCACGGACATCCCCAACGAAGAAATGCTGGTTCATGCCCTGATGAGACCGTGGGACGATTGGAAGCACTTTCTGGAGCGAAGCCCGATTTTTCACGTCGAAAAGGCCAAAACGCCCCTCCTGATCATGCACGGCAAGGACGACCCCCGTGTACCCCCCTCGCAGTCGGCGGAGCTATTTCGCCACCTGAAAACGCTCGGACAGGCTCCCGTCCGCCTGGTTTGGTACCCCGGCGAGGGCCACGGCAATCGCAAGGCGGCGGCCAAATACGACTACAACCTCCGTATGATGCAGTGGTTAGAGCATTACCTGCAGGGCCCCGGCGGCCCACCACCCAAGTACGACATTGAATATCCAATCAAACCACCGGAAGAGAAAAGCTGAACCTCATAGGCGACGAATTTGGTAAGGTATGGGTATTTTTTATTTTTTCCTTGCAACGAGGCTTGAAGATCATTAGTCTCCTTAATTAGGTTGTCTTTTAATATTTACGGTTCTCTTTGGGAGGCGGGGAAATGCAAATCAAATTTTCGACTTTGATCGTTTTGTTGGCTTATGTGGGTAGCAACGCCAATGCTGTTCCAGGCTCGGCCAGACCCTGGGACGACAGCGGAATGCCGTCGAACATCGGACGCCCGAGCGTCTCTTCGGGCGCACGCGCCGTGGCGACTTTTCAGGACGGGGCCGATCACATCATCGCGCAGCAATGTCCAAGCGGTGGATTCACTTGGGAGCACATTCCGCCGTCGGATTGCACGGTTACCTACTACAACATCACCGCGCCGATCATGCTCGGCGTGCTGGACGTTTACCCATTCACCTCCGATCCGCTCCATCTGGCTGCCGCGGTGAGTGGCGGTCTCTATGAACAAACATCTCTTTACGGCAACGGGGAGTCCCGCTTTGGGTCTTTTGCGCCGTATTTTCTGATGCGTTTGTCCGCAGCCTCCGGCGACGTCCAGTACAGCAATTACGCGGCCACTGAGTTCTTCGACGAGCTCACCGCCGCGACCTATGGTCCCAGTGATTTAAACACCGCGGGATGGATTGCCGCGGTCCAGACCGGGCGCTCCGGTACACTCATCAACCTCCGCCCGTGGGAGTTTTCCACCTTGATTTCGACGGCGACGGCCATCGGAAACGCCGGGCAAGACACTGCGTTTCGTCAGGGCCTGCTCGATGGCCTGAACACGCTTGATGATACGAATTACTACGATCTGCTCGGATTGGCCGGCGGCGTTCGAGGGCTGGCCTTGAGCGGCACGACTTCGTTCCCTGCGATCGTGAGTCCTAACTTCGCGTCGATCAACGGCATCACCACGTTGCAAGGCCTCGCCGACGTACTAGCCGGTTATCAGAACGCCAATGGCTCCTGGTACTACGCTTCAAACATTCCCGGTGGTGGGGTTCCGGGTTCATGGGATGAGGACACCCAGACCAGTGCCTACGCCGTGATGGCGCTCCGCGATGCCGATCCGCTGGTCGCCTCGAATTACGCGACCGATGTTTCCGATGGCCGTAACTGGATCAACAGCATGCAACTTGTGGGTGGCGGATTCCTGAGCTACCCCGGCGGCGGCGAAAACACCGAGGTTGAAGGCGAAGCCCTTTCCGCAGTGGCCGTGGCTCCGCCTGCGATCCCCACCGTTTCCGAATGGGGCCTGGCAGTGCTGACGCTCATTGGTTTGACGGCCGGAACGATCCTGTTCGCCCGGAATCGCCGAGTCGCCGCCTAGTTTGAATTGAGTGGGGATTAAGGCTCTGAGGCGAATTGCCTTTCCTTTGGTTACATGAGACCCGGTACTTGTGCTCGTTGGTTGCTTTTGTGCGGCCTACGAGCACGAGTTGTTTTCATGCACGCCGTGCATGCTTTCCGATAATGGCTGCATGGCCGACAGCCCCTCGCCCATCGCCTCCGCCACCGCAGGAGCGCCGCTACAGGCTCGTGACGCCATGGAAGCCGGTGAGGCCCGGCGTGCAGGGCAGCACAATGCCATTCGCAGGCAGGCGCAGACCGTCACGGACGCCGGGGCCACCGTGGAAACCACCGACGCGGATGCCCGTGTGTTCAGCGATACCGAGGGCACGGGCAGTCAGGGCCGGGAAACAGCCGATCAGGAATCAAGTCCGCAGGACCAATCCCAGGCGAAGTCGCCAAAGGGCATCATCACCGACAAGGATGGACGCTTGCATCTGGATCTGGAAGCATAGTTTCATCCCCCGCCTATAATCCCGCCATGATGGAGCCGAGCATAGGACACCGCGTGTTGTCCGGGGAGGCGGGCCTGTGGGCGGTGCCCATTCGAGCCGTACTCGCCGCGGGAGAACTGGTCTACATGGCCGCGATCAATGCCCGCAACAGCCGCTACGATTCCCCGCGACATGTTCTGGCGGTGCCGGTTCCAGTCATCAGCGTGGGCAACATCACTGTGGGTGGCACTGGCAAGACTCCATTGGTAATCGACTTGATGCGCCGCCTGGAGAAAATGGGTCGCAACCCGGCCGTCGTCGCGCGGGGGTACGGTGCCGACGAGGGACAGTGTAGCGACGAGGAATTGCTCGTTCGCAAGCACTGCCCGGCTGTGGCCTATGTCGCCGATGCGGACCGGTATCGCGGCGCGGAGCTGGCCGTACGACGCATGGGCGCAGATGCGATCGTGCTCGACGACGCCTTTCAGCATCGCAGATTGCATCGTGATCTCGATATCGTGCTGATCGACGCGATGTGTCCCTTTGGATACGGCCACGTCCTGCCGCGAGGGTTGCTCCGCGAGCCTCTTTCCGGGCTGAAACGAGCACACCTCCTGATCATCACGCGATCAGATCAAGTATCACGCACCGATTTGGAGCGAATCGAGGCCGTCATTCGTGAACACAATTCGGAAGCGCCCGTAGTGCGCAGCCGCACCAAGGTCATTGGCGTGGAACTCCTGGATGGAACCCCGATCATTGTCGAGGATTGCCAAAAGAAGGTGCTGGCGTTTGCCGCGATCGGACGGCCACAGGCCTTCGTTTCGACGTTGTCGTCGCTGGGATTTGAAGTCGTGGCCACTCGATGGTGGCCCGATCATCATTCCTATCGCTCTGATGAGATCGTGCGCCTTCTGGACGATCGCCGCCTGCCGCGCCACGATCTCGTGCTGACCACGGAAAAGGACGCAGTCAAGCTCGCGCTATTGAAAAGGATCGACCCTCGCGCCATTGGCGTGGTACGCATCGGGGTCGAAATCCAGGACGATGGCGGCACCCTCATCGATCAAATGCTTGAGAATGTATTGAGCGTTCAACGGACGTTGGCCAAATGAAGGAATTCGAACTCGATGTCTTGATCATTGGCGGCGGCATCGCGGGGCTATGGCTTCTCGATGAACTTCACCGAAGGTCTTACCGCACGCTGCTGCTGGAAAGTTCGGCATTGGGCACGGGACAGACCATCGCTTCGCAGGGCATCCTCCACGGCGGATTGAAATACTCGCTCAGCGGCTTGGTGAACAGCTCCTCGAAAGCGGTCGCAGAAATGCCGCAGCGCTGGCGCGCTTCGCTTTGCGGCCAGGAGCCGCCGGACTTGCGCGGCGTGCGCGTGCTTTCGCCTTGCTGTTTCATGTGGCGAACCGACTCACTCGCGTCTCGCGCCGGGCTGTTGGCAGCCCAGGTCGTCGTGCGCACCGCCATCGACAAAGTTCCCAGGCAGGATCGCCCCGCCGCACTTTCGCAGTGTCCCGGCGACGTGTTGCGCGTCGAGGAACAAGTGCTGGACACGTCATCGCTCCTGGAAGCGTTCCGCGCCGCGCATGCCAAACGCATGCTCTTGATCGAAGACGAAGATATCGAAATCGCCACCGATCGAAATGATGCGACAGAAGTTCGCGCAGTCGTTGCCGACAATGATGACCATATCCTATTTCGACCAAAGGTCGTCGTACTCTGTGCCGGTGAAGGCAACGCTGGGCTGCGTCAAAAGGCCGGACTGGACGATGAGACCATGCAAACCCGACCGCTGCACATGGTGATGATTCGCGGAAATCTTCCGGTTCTTTTCGGCCACTGCGTCGATGGCAATAAGACCAGAGCGACGATCACGACCGTCAACGACTCCACAGGGCAAACGCTTTGGGTGGTGGGGGGCGAAATTTCGGAGAAGGGCGTGGACTTTTCTGAAGCTGCCCTGATCGAATTCGCACGGGAGGAGTTGCGTCATGTGCTGCCGGGGGTAAACTTTGGCGACACGCAATGGGCAACCTACCGCATCAATCGGGCCGAGGGCCGCAATTCGAGCAATCGCCGACCGGAAGGAACGGTTTGGCACAGGGAGGGTTCCATCATCACCGCTTGGCCGACCAAGCTCGTACTGGCGCCGCAATTGGCACGCGAAATAGCCGACTCGTTGACCCTTTCGATGACCAAAGCGCCGGAGCTGGTTCTGCCGCCCCACTGGCCGCGTCCGAGCGTGGCCTTGCCGCCTTGGGAGGTCTGTCAACAATGGACGCCTTGAGGCGGTTGATTTCGGCCATCGGGTTCGGCGCGTTCAAGCTCGGGCGTAACCAGGGGATCAAATACGAACAATCCTACGAGTTGCCTGACGACGCCACGGCAGAGCGGTTGCTCAACGGCGTTCTGGACCTCGGAGTGACCTACGTTGACACTGCACCCGCCTACGGGCTCAGCGAGGAACGGATTGGGCGATTCCTGACGCATCGTCGCGCGGAATTCGTGCTTTCCACCAAAGTCGGCGAGCGTTTCGATAATGGCGAATCGAACTACGATTTTTCCGAGCAGGGAATCCGCAAGAGTGTCGAGCAGAGTTTGCGCCGGCTGCGAACCGATGTACTGGATATCGTGTTCGTCCACGCGCCGCGAAGCGACCTGGCCGTCATCAACGACTCGGACGCGGCCGGCACACTCTTATCGCTACGCGATCGTGGTGTCGTCCGTGCCGTTGGCTTTTCGGGACATACGACCGCTGCGTTTCGGCAAGCCATGGACTGGGCGGACGCGTTGATGCTCGAATATCACTCCGCTGACCTCGCGCTTGAGTCTGTCATTACGGAGGCCGCCGCGAGAAACAAAATCGTCGTCGTGAAGAAGGGGCTGGCCAGCGGACGCATTGCGGGAGATGAGGCCATCCGGTTTGCCCTGGCGAATCCTGGAGTGACAAGCCTTGTCATCGGTAGCCTGAGTTTGCAACACATGGCGGAAAACGTAGGAATCGCTCAATCCGTGCGCGGAGAAGCGACATGAGCTCCAAAGCCGTATTTCTCGACCGCGACGGCACGATCATCGAAGATCGCGGATACGTCCGCGATCCTGACGACGTGGCCCTGTTACCCGGAGCAGGTGAGGCGATCCGCCGCCTGGCCGACGCGGGAAACCTCATCGTCGTGGTCTCCAATCAATCCGGCGTGGCTCGCGGGCTGTTCGATGAGGCCACCCTCGACCGAATCCACCAACGCATGGAAGAATTGCTGTGCGAGCATCACGCTCCTTTACACGGAGTGTACTACTGCCCCTATCTCGACGGGCCCGAAGCCATTGTTGATGCGTACCGTCAGAAGAGCGAACTGCGAAAACCCGGCGACGGCATGTTGCGCCAAGCCGCCCGGGAACTGGACATCGACCTGGCCAGGTCGTGGATGATCGGCGATTCGCCGACCGACATACAGGCGGGCGCGAGCGCTGGCTGCGGGACTATATTGATCCAGCAAAACGGCGCTGCGGCGAAGATTCCCGTTGCTCCGACGCACCAGGTCAAAACCCTGGCGGAGGCAGCGGAGTTCTTGGACACCAAGGCGAAAGCTTCCAATCCCATCGAGAAGCCGAATCCAATTCAGGAACCGGATCGGACGGCGGAACTGCTCGAACAAATTTCGCAGCAGATCGATCGGGCTCAACGCACCAGGCGGCAGAACGACTTTTCGGTTCTGAGACTCATCGGTGCTCTTCTGCAAATGTTCGCGATCGTCGCGGCGGCGTGGGGAATGGTCGCTTTGATTGATGGTGCGACGGGGAATGCCGTCGCTCGCTTCTTGCTCGCTGTCTTCCTGCAAATCTCGTCGCTCACCGCTCTGGCTGTCGATCGGTTTCGATGATTTGTTCCACTCGCCCGGATCCATTGGACCCCAGCCCGGTTTCATGGAGAGTGAAATGACACGATCCGGCCCATGAAATCAGTGGTAATGGCAGTTGTTCTTGGATCCTAAGTTAATCCGAAAGATCGTCCACGAACGATCCCTGAATCAGGTCGAGTCGTTCGCGCAAATCGTCCGGCAATGACTCTCGAATGGGGTCGTCGATCAAGCCGACGGCGATTAGATCGGTGATGTGCACTCGGTCGATGTCGCGCAAAGAAGTGAGCTTCATGCGAACGAGCGCTTCAAGACTCAGAACCAGAAACCCCTCCGGATCGCGAACTGCTTCCGTCACCGATGGCGCCTGGCAAAGGTAGTTTGTTTTTATCAACTCGCCCTCCCAAACCAAGTGCACTCCCGAGCGCTTGTCTGGTTCTTCGGGATCAACGTAGAGAACCATGCGTCGCAAGTCGAGGCGCTCAAATCCCAGGTCTGCCATGACGCTGGCGATGTGCTGGTCGTCGGTCCTGCGGACCAAAATGTCCACATCTCGCGTGGCTCGGGTTGCACTGGGGTTCGCACGGGCCACCCAGCACGCAACCGCGTTTCCTCCGATGACGGCGTAGGCAATCCCCGCCCCATCAAGTGCCGTCGTCACCCGCCTTAACCGACGCTCTACTCGATCCACAGCCATCACATGTGCTCGCATCGGACTCATTGATGCACTGATCTTATTCGCCCGCTCGACAGTTACCAAATCGACCCAACCTTGGCGGGAATCTTTCCCACTTGTAAACTACCCGCAAGCACGGATGCAAAGCACATGAAATACGCAATCATTTTACCCGACGGCGCAGCGGACGAGCCGGTGGTATCCCTGGATGGCCGCACCCCGCTCGAAGCCGCCCACAAGCCCAACATGGATTGGATTTCGGCCAATGGCCGGCAGGGGCTTGTCTACACCATCCCGCCGGGTTTTTCGCCGGGCAGCGACGTGGCCACCTTGTCGCTGCTGGGCTACGACCCGATGGTTGATTACACCGGGCGGGCGCCGCTGGAGGCCGCGGCGCGAAACATCGAAGTCGGCCCCGACGAACTCATTTTTCGATGCAACTTCGTGACCATCGTGGACCAGGTGATGGAGGACTTCACCGCCGGGCACATCTCGCAGCGTGAAGCCGATCTGCTCATCGCCGACCTGAACGACAACCTCGGCGGGCGGAGTCTTCGATTTCATACGGGCGTCTCCTATCGAAACCTCATGGTGGCCCACGACGCCACCAACGGAAAACTCCAATGCACGCCGCCGCACGACATCCCCAATCGCAAGATCGCCGAGTACATGCCGCACGGAATGGGCGCGGATTGGGTGACCGGCGTGATGAAGCAGGCCCGGGAAATCCTCGCCAAACACGACGTGAACCACGTCCGTCGCGACCTGGGAGAGAATCCCGCAACGGACATCTGGCTGTGGGGCCAGGGGCGCGCCAAAGCACTGGAACCGTTCGAAAAACGCTATCGCGTTCACGGTGCGGTCATCGCCGCCGTGGACCTCATTCGCGGCCTGGCCAAGACCGTGGGCATGACGGTGCTCGACGTGTACGGAGCCACGGGGTTTCTCGACACCAACTACGCGGGCAAAGGCGCGGCGGCCGTGGCGGCGCTCGATGCGTTTGACCTGGTGGTCGTTCATATCGAAGCCCCCGACGAGGCGGGCCACCTCGGCGACGCCGAGGCCAAGGTCGAGGCCCTGCAAAAAATCGACGAGCACATCGTGGGTCCGGTGCTCGAAAAGCTTCGTACTTTCGACGAATGGCGAATCCTTGTTTCGCCGGACCACCCCACGCCGGTGGGCAAGCGCGTCCACACCGACGCCCCCCCGCCGTTTTGCATGGCCGGCCACCGCGTCCACGCCGTCCTCAAACGCTCCTTCAGCGAATTGAGCGCCGCCGAAAGCGACCTCACCATCGACCTCGGCCACGAACTGATGGAGTACTTCCTTCGGGCCTGATAACTACCAGTACCGCGACCGTGAGGGAGCGGTGTTGGCAATCGCACGACGCCCGGTAAAGTGATTCTTTCAAACCGCTTTGTTCCGCAATTTTTTATTTCCGCGTTCGCTCATTCTTTTCTCCGATGCGCGCGGACCATCCGCTACTACGCCTTAGATAACATGCGGAGCGCGCGCAGAATTGTTGAAATGTTCGATCGGGAGTTTTGAAGCGGTATGAAATCATGGCCCCAAGTCCGATGAGGCTGGACGTAGCTTCACCCGGCCGGCGCTCGCAACCCGTCCCCCCTTCTGTCTCTTCACGCGAACGCCGCACCGCGCCTCACCCACACAATCGTCCCCGCCGTCAGCACGAGCAAGGCCATCGCTACCACGCCCCATTGGGAGACCGTGGGGATGATCACTGCCCCGGTGACATCCGCAACACGAAATCCGGTGAAGTTGACTTCCACTTGGGGAGCTTCGCCGAAGCCGCGGGCGGCCGCGTGCAAATTGCTGCCCAGGCTCCCCCAGTCCCCGCCACGGTAACCCCGCGTTTCGAACTGCACGGCTTCATTCCACTCGGAGACATTGCCGCCCTGGTCGAAGGTGCCGTAGGGGCTGTCGGACGGCTTGAAAATGTAGGCGCCGACTACGGTCCTGTTGTTTGTTGGATCGACAGGATTGCCGCCAAAAAAGTAGTTCGCCGAGCCGTTGGTCGTGTTGGCGCCGGGCGGCGCCTCCGCCGTCGGCACTGTGTTGGATCGCGTCGGGTAATCCCAGTAGTTGCCTGTCACTCCGTCATTCTTGTGATAGGCCGCCTTGTACCACTCGTCCTCCGACGGGATCACCCAGGTGGCGTTCGACTTGCGGACGATGGCCAATAGCCCGGCATTGGTCTCCGCCCCGTTGAGGTAGTAGGACCCGTCCTCGGTCGTGCTCAGGCCCTGGGGACCAGTCGGCTGACCGTTGTGCATCCAGTTGGCGAAACGCGCCGCGTCACCCCATGAGACGTAGCTTACCGGTCGGTTAACCCAAGCGGGGGCCACCGAGTACTGGTAATTAGGCGACGAGCCGGTTCGCTCGATGGAATTTTGATCGCCGTTCCACATGAGCGGGTTATACAGCTCGTGAATGTCATCATCGGCCACGGCGTTGAGAAACGCTGTGTACTGACCCGCGGTGATCTCGAACTTGCCGATCTTGTAGACGTAGTTCACGGCGCCGCAGACCCGGTTTTGGCCGAATCCGCCCGCACCGTTGCCCGATAGCTCCCCGGCGTTGCCCGGGTTTCCGACGGTGACCGTTTCGATTGTCACCTGAGCGTGCGCACCGGCGACGCACGCGCATACCGCGAACGCGACAACGAAGTGTTCAATTCTCGTCTTCATGCCTCGACCTCCTTTTGTTGATGACATGTGTCCGGCGATTCTAATCGTCGGAACGTAACAGATTTCGAGGGCGCACCGAATTGTTTTTGCCGAATGGCGCTTGCAAACGGACGCGCCCGCTTCACTTTTGGATACCTCTCAAACACCAGCCGCGTGCTTAGTGGTTCTTTGTTGACGGCGATCTCGTTGGCAGCAAAACTCCAGGGGGTTTGTATCTTCTTGCCTATACCGAAGCAGTTTGGGGTGGCCGATCTTGCGAACCAAGCCAAACCACCCAATACAATCAAACTCGGTACGGGACCCCTCTAGAACCCGCTACCGAATCGATTTTGCTTCTTGGTTCTCGCCTCTTGATCCGGCGTCGTTGCTCCGCGTAAATTCCTCGTGCACCGGCCTGCACGCCACGTGCCAAAAACCCATTCCTACGCCGGTTTTTATTGGAATTAAGCCGATAAGACCACGGGAATCACTTGAACGCTTGAGAATAGACCGCGCAACTATCCAGTTAACCTCCTAAACCACATTGGCAAGAGGGGGAGACACGCCACACATAGCTGTTCAGAGCTCCAGAAGGTGCGGTCAATGTGATAACCAGGTTGTTTCTTCGTTCCTTTCAGGATCCTCGCTACGAAGCCATCAGTGAGTACGGTGCGCCAAACCAGCCACATGCGTGATTTTCCACCCCCAATTGGGGCATTCCCCGCAACCGGCGTGCCTGCGAATGCTCACAATTCCCCGCGCACCACGGATGTGATAGAAGGTGGACGTTGGGAGCGAGTGAACGAAGAACGAAGAGCGGGCATCTATTATCGTTGATGGGTCGAGAGGCCCAGTTTGGTTTTTTGACCTGAGGCCGCGATTCCCCGTTTTGGCTTTTTTCGGATTCTTCCGAACCTCGCCGATCCCGTCGGAACCCAGAGCGCCAGAAACGGGCGGTGCAGTTGTCGCGTGGCTCGCTATTAGCGCCCACTCGCTGGCGCTCGGGGTTCGGATTTGGCAGCTTGCGGGTTCCCAACAAAATGCGCGCGCCCATGATGTTGTTTGCAGGTGTAAGGCCAGGGTGCCCAGGGAGAATATTGCCCGATGTCTGGACCGCTTACTCATCATCCCCAGTCCAGCGTGTGCAACGCCGCTACGACTTCGCGTCAAAATGGACGCAAGGGGAAAATAAAAAACAACAAAACGAACCCATTCAAACCGCGTTTCCAGGCTCCAAACGCGGTTTTTCGTCGTCCGTCATGCGTGCCAAGCCCATCCTCGAGGGTTTTCCTCGACGGCGACTCGCTGGAACTTTTTCCCGCGCACGGTGTCCAAGAAGATGTAAAATGCATCATGCATTTTGTTCTATCGAAAGGACGACATTGATGAACCTGCGTGTGTTTCTACCGGCCCTTCTTTCAATCACCCTGTTGGTGTCTTCGCCCTCGCGACTGCACGCGCAACCCGCTGGCGGCGACAAGGGCGAATCTACTTCACTCACGATTTATAGCGCTGCCAGGCCCGGCGGCATTCCCCCGGAAATGTACCAGCCGGGGATGCAGGAAAACGTTTACGGCGTGCAATGGCGACAGCAGATCCCCGGCTACGCGATTGTACGGCAGGATCGGCCCATCACGCTGGAGGCCGGGCGCGGGACGATCCGCTTCCGCGAGGTGGCGGCGATGATCGATCCGACCACCGTGAGCTTCGCGTCGCTTACCGATCCGACGGGGACGCGCGTCTTGGAGCAAAGTTTTGAGTTTGACCTGGTCAGTACCCAAAAGCTGATGGAGCGGTTCATCGACAAGGAAGTGACCATCGAGCAGACCATCGGCGACAAGACCGAGGCCTTTACCGGCGTGCTGCTCAGCGCGCAGGGCGGGCTGGTTTTGAAGATGTCCGACGCGGGTGTGCGCGTGATCAACGGCTACTCCAACGTACGCTTTCCCGAACTGCCCGGCGGGCTGCTCACCAAGCCCACGCTGGTGTGGGAGGTCGCCACCGACAAGCCCGGCGAACATAAGACGCGCGTGGCCTATGAGACCAAGGGCATTACCTGGTGGGCGGATTACAACGTGGTGTTTGCCGAGGGCAAGGACGCCAACAGCGGCCTGTTGGATATCGGAGCGTGGGTCAGCGTGCTGAATCAATCGGGCGGAACATACCGTGACGCGAAGCTCAAGCTCATCGCCGGGGACGTGAACCGCGCCCCGCAGCCGCAAGCCATGGACATGAACGTGATGAAGAGTCGCCGGGCAATAGCAGGCGGGATGGCCGAGGAAGCCGGCTTCGAGGAGAAATCGTTTTTCGAATATCACCTCTACACGCTGGGCCGGCCTGCGACGATCCCCGACCGCTCCACCAAGCAGATCGAACTCTTCCCCGCCGCGCGGCAGGTGCCCTGCGAAAAGGTGATGGTCTATTACGGGATGGAGCATCGGTATCCGTACTACGGCAACCCGATGGTCGATCGAAACTTCGGCGTGCAATCGAACACCAAGATCGACACCTATCTGCAATTCAAGAACAGGAAGGACATCGGCATGGGGATGCCGCTGCCGTCGGGGCGCATTCGGGTGAGCAAGCTGGACACGGCCGACGGGAGCCTGGAGTTCATCGGCGAGGACGCCATCGATCACACCCCCAAGGATGAGTCGGTGCTCATCAAGCTGGGCTCGGCCTTCGACGTGGTCGGCGGGCGAACGCAGACCGATTTCAAGGTGGACACCAACCGGCAACGCATGGAGGAGACCATCGAGATCAAGGTCCGCAACCACAAGGAGGAGAAGGTCAAGGTCATCGTGAAGGAGAATCTCTACCGCTGGACGAACTGGGAGATCACCCAGAAAACGCACCCGTTCGAAAAAGTAGACGCGCGCACCATCCACTTCCCCGTCGAAGTCGAAAAAGACGGCGAAGTCACGATTCGCTACACGGTGCTGTACACCTGGTAATCATGGGTCTTTCGGTTTTTCCGCGTTTCGACGTTGCTCCGCACTCTTGCCTGGGCTACACAAAATGCCGGCCTTCGGTGATAAAGGGGAGCCAGGACGACTATGACGCCCGCATCAAAAAATGATCTTCTGCGCAAGCTGCCCTCGGTTACCGCGCTGCTGGAGCACGATGAAGTGCAGGAATGGCTTCACGGAATGGGGCGGCCTACCGTGGTGGCCGCACTCCAGAGCGCGATCGACGCCACGCGGCGTGAGTTGCTCAGCGAGGCGAAGCCTGAGCTGCCTGACGTATACGCCATTCTCGCCCGAGCTGAGGAAGAAATCGTTCGCCGCTCCAGCCCCTCGATTCTCCGGGTGATCAACGCCACGGGGATCGTGCTGCATACCGGGCTGGGCCGGGCGCCGCTGTGCGACTCAGCCATCGAAGCGATCGTCGAAGGAGCTTCGGGCTATTGCAATCTGGAATTTGATCTCGCCAGCGGCCAGCGTGGCAAGCGAACCGCCCACGTCGCTAGACTTCTCGCCGAGACCACCGGCGCGGAGGCGGCCACCGTGGTCAACAACAACGCCGCAGCCACCCTGTTGATTTTGCAGACCTTTGCCGCGGGGCGCGAAGTGATCGTCTCACGCGGGCAACTCATCGAAATCGGCGGCAGCTTTCGCCTGCCCGACATCATGCGGGCCGGCGGGGTCACCCTCCGGGAAGTGGGCACGACCAATCGCACGCGACTTTCCGACTACGAATCCGCCATCGGCGAAGAAACCGCCATGCTCATGCGCGTACACACCAGCAATTACCGCGTCGTGGGATTCACGGAGGAAGTTGAGATCGACGCATTGGCCGCGCTCGCTCATCGGCAGGGACTTCTCGCGTTCGACGACCTGGGTAGCGGCGTACTCATCGACCCGGCGCTGCACGATCTGCCGCCCGAACCACTGGTCGGCGCGTCGATCACAGCCGGTGCGGACGTCATTTGTTTTTCGGGCGATAAGCTTCTGGGCGGGCCCCAGTGCGGTATCATCGTCGGGAAGAAGGAACTGATCGAAAGGCTCAACGCCAACCCGTTGATGCGAACCTATCGCGTGGACAAGCTCACGCTCCTTGCGCTCGATGCCACGCTGAGACACTACGCCGATCCACTCAACGCGCTCCAGAATATTCCCACGCTGGCGATGCTCGCCGCCACCACCGACGAACTCGCCTCCCGCGCCCGCGCCCTCGTGGACGATCTCAAGGCCGCCCTGCCGCAGGAGCAGTTCTTCATCTGCTCCGACGTGGGCTACGCCGGCGGCGGGGCCATGCCCGGCCACGAATTGCCCACGGTCGTGGTCCATTGGCGGCCCGCGCACCTATCCGCCGACCAGGCCGCCCAGGCCCTTCGCGACGCGGACACTCCGGTCGTGGCCCGCATCCGCGACAACGCGATCTGCCTCGACCTCCGCACACTCCGCACCATGGACTTCGAACCGCTGGTGGCCGCGGTCTTTTCCGTGGCCTACCCCGAAGAACCGCCATCCGATGCAAACGCGATCAGCCTGCCGGTACTATGAAAACAAACGCCCAAACGCGGAAAATCCGAAACGCCGAAATTGGCCTTCGCCTCGCTGAATGATCTGATTTCGTGCGATGCCCACCCCTACGAGGGCGCAGAATGATGAGGGTGCCGCTCGCGGCGATTCGTCCGGCGGATGTCGCGGCGAAGCTTGAGCAGCTCTTTGAACGCCCGGGCGATGACCTTGATGTTCGCCCCGGTCTGCTCGCCGGCCGTGCGCGGATAGTGATGAACGCCGACCTGACCAATCGTGTAACCAAGTCGCCTGGCCCGTGCCAGCATTTCCGTGTCGATGAGTGCCCCTTGCGACTTCATTTCGATTTCCTGGATCAGCCGTCGGGGATAGAGCTTGAAAGCGCAGTCGATATCGCGAAGTCCCAGTCGAAAAAGGGTATTTACCAGCATGGACCAGCAAAACGCGTTCACTTTTCGAATCGCCGGGTCCTTCCGGTCCATGCGATACGCACTCGCAATGTCGTAATTTTCGAGTAGCGGAAAGAGCCTGTCGATTTCCTCGAAGTCGAACTGACCGTCGCCGTCGGTGTAAAAAATCCAGTCCTTCGTCGCTTCGCGGAACCCGCGTTGCAAAGCCCCGCCATACCCGCGGTTGGGCCGGTTGTGCACCGCCCGCACGCCGGAATGCTCTGCGGCCAGGCGGTCCGCGATCTCGCCGGTTCTGTCCTTGCTGCCGTCGTTGACGATGATGATTTCATAATCGACGTCCAGCCGACGGCAGGTCTTGAGGGCCGACAGCGTCGTGCGCTCGACGTTCGCCTCCTCGTTGTAGCAAGGGAAAAAAACGGTGAGCGATTTTGGGTTTGGTTTTGGTTTTGGTTGACGATCGGATGGAGAATTCAACGTGGAAATCCGCCCCTGAATGAATCAACTTGCATGCACAACGCCCATCGGGGCCCATGGTACCGCAATGCGCAACGCAATTCAATTCAGCAAACAAAGTGTGAAACCGAGTCTTCACCGAAATGGGGAAGGTCGCATTCCCCTATGCGATGGAGCGTCTGGACGACACTCTGGAGCATCACCGCGTCGGCGATGTACTGGCCGGTTTGGGAAGGGCCGGAGCTTGTTCGCCCTTCCTGGGCTTTCCGACTCCAATCGATACGGAGTTCTTTCCCGCGTTCTTCGCCGCATACAGCGCCTCATCCGCATTCTTCACCAACGTCTGCCCGATTTCGCACGGGTCATCCTGCGTGCATGCCACGCCGGCGCTCATCGAAACTCCGCAGTCCTTGCTGAGCTTGCCTGCGTACTGCGCGAAGAGCTTGATCAAGCGATCGGCGACCAACGCCGCCTCCTTGGCATCAAGGTCGGGCAAAAGGAGAAGAAACTCATCGCCGCCGTATCGGACGGCGTAGTCGATGGGCCGGATTCCTCCTCGAAGGAGCGATCCGATGAAGCGCAGCAATGAGTCACCGGCCTGGTGGCCATGCGTGTCGTTGTAGCGCTTGAAATTGTCCACGTCCATCATGATCGCGGACAACGGAGCATGTTTTTCCTGCTGGCGGGCAAAGAGCGGCTCCAGGTCGCATTCGAGGAAAGCGCGGTTGCGCAGTTTGGTCAGGGCATCGATGGTGGCTTCGTCCCTGGCCCGCTTGAGCTTCAGATCAAACCCGACTTCCTTGTGCAAAATCTGACGGCGGTTTTCCTGCTCCAGGCGTTTCACCCGTGCATCTGATTCGTTCAAAGAGCGCAGGAGCGTTTCGAATTGTTTGGCGATTTGAGTGGTTTCGAGCCAAACCCCGGATTCGAGCGAGGGCAACTGAGTGAGCGCCGTTTGAGGGTCGATGTTCAAACGGGCAAATTCACGTAGTGGCTGAACCACCTGACGATCAAACCACCTGCTCAGCGTGTAGAAACGAAGCGCGGCCATCGCCGACACGCTGGCGCTGACCAGAAGAAAGGCCTTTAGCCAGGCGGTTCGATAGAGTACGCGGCGGATCAAGAGCATGGCGCGCGCAGGTTGGGTCGTATGACTCCTGGGCAAGTCAATGAGTGCGCCAAACACCCCTACGGGATCGGCATCGGTGGAGGTGCGGATGTAAAAGGTGGTGCCGGCGCTTGCCAGAGCACGCTCGGCGAGCTCGATATTTTCCTGGTCGTCAGGGTAGATTTTCGACAGCGTGCCTGATTCGGTCAGGGTCGCCACGCCAATCAGCCCGTCCGTACACGATTGCAGCCGGGCCACCGACTCTTCGAGATCGTCATCGTCCCGTAGAGCCAGGGCGGCGCGGAAGATCTCGATGCGGACCGTCAGCGCTCGCTCCGCCTGCATCCGAAGCAACAGCTCGCTGCCCACCGCAAAAGCGACGATGGCAAATCCGGCAACGAATACGACGACTCGCCTGGCATTGCGAGAAAACGCCTCTCCGACCTGTTGATTGGTCTGATTCACGTAGTTCAGGGCCCTTATATTCGCGTACTATCAGACAATCGGTGGGTTCTCGCCCAAAGAAAACTTACGATAAGAATCGCCGGCGGGCGCGATATTTCCGTCGATGGCGGCAGAGTTACGCCCGAATTATCGGGTATTTCCGTTGGGCATGGTCCAGGTGGCGGCCGAACACTCCGCATACGTTTTTGCGGTTTCCCATACTCGGACGTTGAACAGGCGAAGTGGTTCCAATCCGCGAGCTAGGCGATCGAAAATGACCTGGGCAATGTTCTCGACCGTGGGATTGAGGTCCGCAAATTCGGCGCACTCCAGATTGAGGTTTTTGTGGTCGAAACGCTCAATCACTTCGGCCCGCACGATGCGATCAAGCTCGTGCAGACTCAAGCTGGTTGCGGCGGGTTCTATCTCAATGGCGACTTCGAGCAGATAATTGTGACCGTGTCCATGCGGGTTGCTGCATTTGCCAAACAAGCGATGGTTTTCTTCGTCGCCAAGTCCGGGGCAATGGAGCCTGTGGGAAGCCGAAAACTCAAAGGTTTGCGTGAGCTGGATCATGGGATCGCCTCCACCCTGGAACGTGAGAAAGGTAAATGGTGAGAATCGAATCTGGACCGATAGCAAGCGCAACGGCTGAGCCATTCGTCCAGCCAGCAGGCCAAAAGCACTCTTGCCCGCCCGTGCGGCCACGTCAAACGATGCCCGGACCGAGGGCACGGAGAGTTCCGGGGCCACATGCGTGCGAACAAAATCATCCAGGACTTTGATGTCGCACACGTACCCGGTATACGGATCCGCCGGCCCCTCCACGACAACTCGAACGACCCAGAATGGCGGACAAGATTGTGGACCCGTACCCGCCCAATGGTTGCTCACCGATTTGTCGGGCGCCTCCCACGCCGGGGTGTGGAAAAAACGCACTTCGCGCATCAGGCGGATCATGGATTTCGATTCTACGCTTTTTGGCCCCTCGATCCATGAGGATCCGTCAATGGAACACGATGGTCTTGTTTCGATTCACCAGGATGCGGTCTTGAATGTGCAGGCGGACTGCGGCCGCGAGCACGGAGCGTTCGAGGTCGCGTCCTTTCCGGATCAAATCGTCGATGGAGTCGCGGTGGTCCACGGGCAAGGTGCTCTGGGCGATGATGGGGCCTTCGTCGAGCACATCGGTGACGTAGTGACTGGTCGCGCCGATGATCTTCACGCCGCGCTCGAAGGCTTGATGATAAGGCCTGCTCCCGGCGAAGGCGGGCAGAAAGCTGTGGTGGATGTTGATGATCCGCTGGGGATGGGAGGCCACAAAGTCCGGCGAGAGAATCTGCATGTACCGGGCCAGAACAACAAAGTCCGCCTGCGTCTCATCCATCAGCCCGCGCATGCGGGCTTCACCCTGGGCACGAGACTGTGCATCAAGAGGAACATCCTCGAAATGAATGCCATAGCCTTCCACGGTGTTGCGTAGATCGGCGTGGTTGCTGATGACCACGGGAATATCCACTTGCAGCTCGCCCGTGCGCCACCGCCAGAGCAAATCCTGCAGGCAATGATCCTGTTTGCTGACCAGAATTGCCATGCGCTTGCGGCGGTCGCCCCAATGTACGCGCCACTGCATGGAAAATCGATCGGCCAACGGCTGCCACGCACCGGCAAAGGTTTGAGCGGAAAGCCCGAAGCCGGTGGGGTCGATTTCAATCCGCATGAAGAATTCGCCGCGATGGGCGTCGGTGTGCTGGTCGGCGTCGAGGATGTTGCCGTTGTGGAGGGCCACAAAGTTCGCCACGGCGGCGATGATCCCCCGTGCGTCGGGACAGGAAATCAGTAGACGAACGGTGTCTGTCGACATGGCTTCAAGGCCCTGCAAAAGTCCAGCCCTGTTTCATCGACGGTTTCCGTCTGAATCCAAAGAGGAAAGTGCGCGAACTCTGGTTTCCGGCTGAGGTCGAAAGGCTACCTGCGCAGCTTGCGAAGGCCGCCCGGCCGGTCGGTGCCGCTGGTGTTGCCGTTTTCGTTGTTATTCAGATTGCTGTTGGAATTCGTGTTCCCGTTGTCATTCCCGTTGGTGTTGCCATTCGAATTGTCGTTTTCGTTCGTATTTTCATTGACGTTTGTGTTCCCGTTGTCATTGTCGTTACCGTTATCCGGGGTGGAGTCAATGGGCGGCAAACCTATCCGCGCAAAGAAAAGGTCTTGGAAATAGAGCACCAGGTCTTCAATGACCTTCAATATCATGTCCACCGCGCCCGCCAGGAAGAGATCAAACGGTCCTGGCTGAGCCGTCGCGGTGATCGTCGCGGCAGTAGTTCGTCCAAATTTTACCGCGTTCTGAGCACTGGCAACACCGGCATTGACCATATTCCCTGGAGAGCGTGAGGCCAAGCCCCCCGCACCAGCGTTTTCGTGAGGAAGACCGGTCGTGATGGTGGGCACGGAATCGTCCGGGATTCCAGGCGTAGTTTGCGCCAATCCCGCTGAAAACAAACCCACGAGCAGGATCGTCGCAATCAACACGATGCGAACCGGACTTAGAAGTTTCATTGCCTTGCCTCCAGCCTAAGTGCGTGTTCCATTCAGGGAACAACGGTTAGCCAACTGCATCCCATGATTCGGCGCCGCTTGGTGTCCGCCAAGTGGGTGTCATCCTACCCAATAGCCTCTTTCGGGCATGAATCAATCTTCGGGTGTTTCGGCTCCGCCGTCCGGGTCGGAATCGTCCGTTTCAGGCCTATCTTCGTTATCGGTCGCACGCGCCTGACCATTCGTGGCGGCCTGGCCGTTTCCATTGCCTTCACCTTCTGACCCAGCGGCTTCCTCTTCCTTTGCGACCTTGGCAGCCGCCACCAGTTTATCGCCCTCGTCGAGCCGGATGAGTCGGACGCCCTGCGTATTTCGACCGATTTCGCGGAGGGCCGAAAGATCGGTACGCAACATCATCCCGCCGGCGCTAATGAGCATGATTTCGTCGTCGTCCACAACCGCCTGAATGGTCACCACTTTGCCGTTGCGGTCGGTGGTCTTGATGTTGATGACACCCTTGCCCCCCCGCCGGGTCTTTCGATATTCCTCGATGCTGGTCCGCTTGCCGAAGCCATTTTCGCAGACGGTAAGCACCGACATTCCCGGATCGACCGCGACCAGCGCAACCACGGAATCTTCCGGTTCGAGCTTCATGCCACGAACGCCGGAAGCACTGCGGCCCATGGCCCGCACGTCGTTTTCGTGGAAGCGGACGGCCATGCCCTCGCGCGAGCCGAGCACGATTTCGTTTTCGCCGGAGGTCCGCACCACGTTGATGAGCGAATCGTCTGGATCTAGCGTGATGGCGATGATGCCGGCCGAGCGCGGGCGGCTGTACGCGCTGATCGGCGTCTTCTTCACTGTGCCCTTGGCAGTGCCGAAGAAGACGAACGATTCCTCGAACTCCTTCACGGGCAGAATCGCCCGGTGAGCCTCGTTGGGCTGCATCTGTAACAGGTTGGCGATCGAACGGCCACGTGAGGTGCGGCTCATCACCGGCAAATCGTACACGCGCAGCCAGTAGATCCGCCCGCGATCGGTGAAGACCAGCAGGTAATCGTGCGTCGAAACCACGAACAGGTGTTCGAGGAAATCGCCTTCCTTGGCCGCGCTGCCGCGAACTCCCTTGCCGCCGCGGCCTTGCTTGCGATACTCTTCGACATCGGTTCGCTTGATATACCCCTCGCGAGAGATGGTGACGACCACCGGCTCGTCGGGGATCAGCTCTTCCATCTTGAATTCGCCGACGGCCTCGACAATCTCGGTGCGGCGCTTGTCTTTGAAG
>CXWL01116343.1_pt1 | contig 23152 bp, 18 predicted proteins | sample 590931 | NCBI WGS metagenome assembly CXWL01 (sample SAMEA3498368, study PRJEB10139) | groundwater metagenome | biome: water well; material: biofilm material | place: Germany | collected 2015-04-27
ACCTCGGTCCGCAAGCGTGCGGCTTCGACCGCGCCGCCATGCTGACCGGCGGCGCCGCGCTGGTGCGCTGCACTTCGCTCGACACCGCATTCGGCCCGCTGCTGCCATCCGACCTCGATGGCAACACGGCGCCGCCGGCGGGCAGTCCGAACTACCTGATGTCGCTCGATTTTGCAGGCAGCGACGGCCGCGGCGACCACCTGTTCCTGTGGCGCTTCTCGTTCAGCAAGGCCAGCATCAGTGGCGCGCTCTCGCTGCCGGTGGCGCCGTTCACCATCGCCTGCCCCAGCTTCTACGGCGGCGCCTGCATCGAACAGCCGGCGCAGGGCGAATGGCTCGAGGCCCTCGGCGACCGCCTGATGTACCGGCTGGACTACCGCAACTTCGGCAACCGCGAGGCGCTGGTGGTGAGCCATTCGGTGCAGCAGCCCGGCGCCGCCACCGACGGCCCGGCCGCGGTGCGCTGGTATGAGGTGCGCAATCCGGCCGGCACGCCGTTCGTCTACCAGCAAGGCAACCACATGCCCGATACCAACAGCCGCTGGATGGGCAGCGTTGCGATGGACGCGATGGGCAACCTCGCACTCGGCTACAGCGTGACGGGACCGGCCACGCCGCCGGGCGTGCGCTACACCGGGCGCATGCGCTCCGAGCCGCTCGGCCGGCTGGAAGCGGAAGAAGTGATCGTCAACGGCGGCGGCGTCCAGGTCGACACCGTCGGCCGCTGGGGCGACTACAGCGCCATGACGGTCGATCCGGTCGGCGACTGCGCTTTCTGGTACACCCAGCAGTACATCGCGGCGACCGGCGCATTCGACTGGCGCTCGCGCATCGCCGATTTCAAGTTCATCAACTGCAAGTAGCCAACGAAAAAAAGGGAGCCGAGGCTCCCTTTCTTTATGATGCACGCAAAACCCTGTCAGAACTTGTATTTCAGGTTCACGTAGAACTGGCGGCCGCTGACGTCCAGCTTTTGCGGCTCGTCTTCGCTGTAGCGATACTGCGCGCGCTTGGTGTTGGTCAGGTTGGTCGCATCGAACGACGCCACCAGGTTCTTGCTGATGTTGTAGTTCAGCGAGAACGCCAGCGTACCGACGCCGGCGGCGATGGTCGGCGCGGCCGGCATCACCACGCCGTTGATCACCGACATGCCCTGGCTGTTGGAGGTTGGCGATGGCGCAGTGCTGCTGCTGACGTACTTGCCGCGGTAGTTGTAGACCAGGCGCGCGGACAGGTCGTCGTTCTCGAAGTAGCCGCCGAGGTTGGCTGCCCATTCGGACGCGCCGACCATCGGACGGCCGTCATCGACGCGCGTCTTGGCGCGGCTGACGTTCGACTGGATGCCGAAGCCGCTCCATACCGGCTGCTCGTACGACACTTCGATGCCGCTGATCTTCGCGCCCTGCTGGCCCGATGTGTTGACGAAGAACGACTTGACGGTCTGGTCGCGCGGATCGACCAGGTCGATGGTGGTCTGCGATGCGGTGCCGGTCTTGACGTAGCCGTCGATCTTCGAATGGAACAGGTCGACCGATACCAGTGCGCGCGGCTTGAAGTACCAGGCCCACGACACATCGACGTTGTCGGAAGTGAGCGGCTTGAGGTCCGGGTTCGGCCCCGTGACGGTGCAACCGTTGGCGTTGCACGTCGGTGTACCGAAGCCGGTGCCGAGCACGTTGTAGTTCTGCCGGCCGATGGTGCGGCTGGCGCCGAAGCGGGCGATCATGTCCTGCGCGATCTCGTAGCGCAGGTTCAGGCTCGGCAGCAAGTTGTGGAAGGTCCGGTTGGTCGGCGTCTTGTAATACAGGACGCCGCCGTTCGGGTTGAACGCCACATTGTCGTAGTACGTTGCACCGTCGCCCGCCGTGGTGATGGCGGTCGGATAGGCCGCGCACGGCACGGCCGTCTGGCCCGGCGCGGTGCGCTGGCATTTTCCTGCCGGGATCGGCGTCGAGATCTGCGCATCGACCTCGGTGCGCACGTAACGCAGGCCGGCGTTGCCGGACCACTTGTCCGCTTCCATGTTGGCCATCAGGTAGATCGCGCTCTGGCGCTCGCGCATATTGATTTCACTGGCGACGACGCGCTCGAATTCCGGCGTGGTGGGCTTCAACGCACCGGCAATGTATGCCTTCTGGACATCCGGCTGATAGCTGAAGCCGGTGTTGTCCCAGTTTCCGCCGCCGAGGCCGTTGCCAAAGTCGGACGGATACGGCACCACGCCGGTGGTCGGCGCCGCGGCCAGCGTCGAGCTGTGCAGCGCCGGCTGGTTCTTGGCACTGGTGCGCTTGTGGTCCGAATAACGGATGCCCGATTCGATCGATTGCAGGAATCCGCTGTCGAGTTTGTACTCGCTGTCGAACTGCAGGCTGCGTTCGCGGTCGACCGTCTTGATGCCGGAGGCGCCGAAGCCGACCAGCTTGTAGCCGCTGCCGTCCGGATTCAGGCCCGGGGTGTTGGTGCCGGCGCCGATGTACTGCGAGTTCGGCGCGTCGCTGATGCCGTTCAGGCCGTACGAAATGCCGGTGCCGTAGCGGGCGAACGTCAAGCCCTGGTCGAGCACCGTGGTGCCGACGCCGCGGGTGGTCGAGAACAGGCCCTTGACGGTCAGGTCACTGTTGACGCGATATTTGGCGTCGAGGTCGAGGAACGCGCTGGTGGCGTTGGCACCGTCGCGGTAGAAGCCTTCCGAGTTGCCGATATATTGCGGCGTGGTGCCGTCCGGGAACACGATGTCCGCGCTCTTCAGCACTTTGATCTGGTTGCCGTAGATCGTCGTTTCGTTGGCGACCACCGGATTGCGGATCTGGGCGAACACCTGCTTGCCGTTCGACGAGGTATTCGGGAACGCGGTACTGGTGCGGCCCAGCGGATCGCCCTTGCCGAGCAACATGCTGTAGATCGCGCCCGACGTCAGGCGGCCGTTGTTATTGGCGTCCATCGACGAAGTGAAACCGGTCGCGGTGATGTCGAGGTCCTTGCTTGGCTTGAATTCGANNCCCGGCATGCGCACGCCGTTCAGGTCGGCCGCGGTCAGGCCGGTGCCGGCGAGCGATGCGTCGGTGATGCCCTTCATGTTGGTGGGGTTGATCACGTCCCAGCCGCTGTTGGTGCCGTACGCAAACCGCGATGCCGAGTCGCGCCGGCTGTAGCGCTTTTCCTTGAAGCCCTGGACGATCACGCCCATGGTGCCGGCGTCATTCTGCCAGTTGACGTTGCCGTTCATGTCCGGGCTGAACCGGCCCGGCAAGTCCGCGTAGGTCGCGCCGACGCTCACCGAGCCGCTGAATTTTTCTTTTTGCGACAACGGCTTGCGCGTCGTCACGTTGATGGTGCCGGCCAGGCCGCCGTCGGCGATGTTGGCCTGCGAGGTCTTGTAGACGATTGCCTGGTTCAGCACCGACGACGGCATCAGCGACAGGCTGGTGCTGCGGCTGCTCGAACCCTGGTCGGCGACGTACCAGTCGCCGCCGCTGACCGTGTGGCCATTGAACAGGATCAGCGACATGTCGGGATTGGTGCCGCGCATCGACACTTTTTCCGCTTCGTCGTAGTCGGTGCGCACGGCCACGCCGGCCAGGCGCTGCAGCGAATCGGCCAGGTTCTTGTCCGGCATCTTGCCGACGTCTTCGGCGGTGATGACCTCGACGTTGGCGCCGGAATTCTTCTTGACGCTGAGCGACTTGGCCAGCGAAGCGCGGATACCGGTCACTTCGACGGTTTGCATCTGCGGCGCGTCCTGCGTCTGCGCCATGGCCGGCATCGACGCCAGGCTCCACAAGGCCATCGACACGGCGGCTGCCACCGGGGTTTGTTTGAACATCATTGAATCTATCTCCTGATTTTTCTACATGAACAATGCCGGTGTTGCCGACCTTATGCGCAGTATTGATGAAGGGCATTTGATTGAATAATCACTTGTGTTCTTAGGTCTATAACCGTACGGAATGCAGGCAAAGTGACCCTCCATCGCTGGTTATGCGGCTATAACCAGCCCTCCTGCGCACGCCCGGCAAGCCGCGATTCCGCGCCGTTGCACCTCCACGCGGCCTGGCGGACGGTGGCAGGCGCCGCGCAAGCCAGCGAGTTTCTCTGTAGCAAATACGCGACACATTCTGCAATATCCCGGCGCCGCGCAAAGATATGGAACTGCCGCGCTGCGCGCCGCTCAAACGCTTGTCGTTCAAATTCCGCGGTCGCACTGATTTCCAATGACTATTAATTCCAAACGTCATTAATTACTTCCGATAATCGAATTTATTTCGCATTCATTTGCGAAAAGTTATTAAAATGCCATTCGCCATTTATTCCCGCCATGGTCGATTGATGATTATCAAACCTGCCATATAGCAGCACCGTGATAATAAACTTACCGGGCAATAAAACATCTAAGCCGCGTCCGTTACGCGCTTGTTTTAATTGCGTTTATTAATGTTTTGGCTTTTCAATTAATGCCTGTCCAATCCTGTTTTCGATGCACTTGGCCGGCGGCTATGAAATTGATTGCCGGATTAAATAGAATTTATTTGCAGCTATTCTCACCCACGCAATAACTCGTCCATATCCATGCCAAATATCAGAACAGTGAGCCAGGTTTGCACCGAGATGGTGTCGATGCACCGCACGGCGAAAATTGCCATCATGGTCGCGGTGGACCTGCTCGCCCTGCCGTTCTGCATCCTGATCGCGATGCTGTTGCGCGTGGGCGACCTCAGCCTGGCGACCCATTACGGCCCCGCCTCCTACCTGCTGGTGGCGGTGGTCACCATCGCCGCCTTCTCGATGTCGGACCTGTACCGCGCCGTGATCCGCTTCATCGACCAGCGCATGCTCGCCGTCACCGGCCTGACGCTCGGCGTGGCGGTCATCTGCGTGTATGTGGTGCTGTTCGCCATCAACGACGAGAAATTCCCCCGCAGCGTGCTGGCAATCTACTGGTTCATCGTGTTTTCGTATGTCGTCGCCTCGCGCATCACGGTGCGCAATTTCCTGCGCAACCACATGAGCAGCGGGCCGGCCGGCGACTCGGTGGCGATCTACGGCGCCGGCGAATCGGGCGCCCAGCTGGCGCTGACCATGCGCAGCGGCAACGAATACCGCCCGGTCTGCTTCTTCGACGAAAAACACGTCCTCAACGACCGCACCATCGCCGGCCTGCGCGTGTTCCACACCGACCGGCTGGTGGAAATGGTCAGCGCCCTCAACATCCGCTCGGTCATCATCGCGATCCCGTCGGTGTCGCCGGCGCGCCTGCGCGACATCATGCAGCGCATGGCCGCCGCCGGCGTGACCACCAAGATCCTGTCGCGCCTGATGGACCTGGCCGACGACAGCGTCGCCCACCCGGAATCGATCCGCGCACTCAAGTTCGAGGACCTGCTCGGGCGCGCCGCCGTGCCGCCGCGGGTCGACCTGTTCAGCCGCTGCGTGCGCGCCAAGACAGTGCTGGTGACCGGCGCCGGCGGCTCCATCGGCGGCGAACTGTGCCGCCAGATCGTCACGCTCGCCCCCAGCCGCCTGCTGTTGCTCGACCATTCCGAATTCGCCCTCTACACCATCAAGCAGGAACTGCAGGTGCGCTTTCCCGACCTTGCCATCGAGGCGCACCTCGGCTCCGTGTGCAACGCCGCCCTGGTCGAACGCATCCTGCAGGAGCGCCGCGTCGACACCATCTACCACGCCGCCGCCTACAAGCACGTGCCGCTGGTGGAGGCCAACATCGTCGAGGGCTTGCGCAACAACGTGCTCGGCGCCCAGGTCATCGCCAGCGCCGCCGAGCGCTTCAAGGTCGCGACTTGCGTGCTCATTTCCAGCGACAAGGCGGTGCGCCCGACCAACATCATGGGCGCCAGCAAGCGCATCGCCGAACTGATCTTCCAGGCCGCGGCCGCGCGCCTTACGCCCCACACCACCTTCTGCATGGTGCGCTTCGGCAACGTGCTCGGTTCGTCCGGCTCGGTGATCCCGCTGTTCCAGCGCCAGATCGCCCACGGCGGCCCCCTCACCATCACCCATCCGGAGGTCTCGCGCTACTTCATGCTGATCGCCGAAGCGTCGCAACTGGTGATCCAGGCCGGCGCCATGGCCCATGGCGGCGACGTGTTTGTGCTGGACATGGGTGAGCCGGTCAAGATCGTCGACCTGGCCCGCACCATGATCGTCATGTCCGGCCTGACCGAAAAGACCGAATTGCATCCGGACGGCGATATTGAAATCAAATTCGTCGGTTTATTCCCCGGCGAGAAACTGCACGAGGAATTACTCACCGACGGCAAGGTATTTCTAAGCGACCATCCGCGCATCATGCGCATGAAAGAAAGCGCATTGCGTCCCGGCATATTGGAAACCTATATCACCTGCCTGATGATGGCCTGCGATACCAACGACCGCGCCATGATCGAGTCGATGGTGAAAGCGATCGTCAGCGAATATTCCCCGCAATGCCACCCCGAACCGGCGCCGCAGCTCGCCGCGCCGGCCATCGCGCGCCCGCACCTGCTGCGCCGCCTGACCTCATTCCGGATCTGAGTCCACCGTTTTCTCCAAGGCAAAAACCATGCGCGACGATACTTTCAGCGGTCACCTGCCCACCCTGCTCGCCAAATTCGGCGACCGCAGCGCGGTAATCGGCATCATCGGACTCGGCTACGTCGGCCTGCCGCTGACCCTGCGCTACGCCGCGGTCGGCTTCAGGGTGCTCGGCATCGACATCGACGCCGCCAAGGTCGCCAGGCTCAACGCCGGCGCCAGCTACATCGAGCACATCGGCGCCGACCAGATCGCCGCCGCACGCGACCGCGGCTTCGAGGCCACCAGCGATTTCGCGCGCGTGGCCGAAGCCGATGCGCTGATCATCTGCGTGCCGACTCCGCTCAACGCCTATCGCGAACCGGACCTGTCGTTCGTGCTCGGCACCACCGACGCGCTGCTGCCGTTCATGCGCGAAGGCCAGCTGGTCTCGCTCGAGAGCACCACCTATCCCGGCACCACCGAGGAAGAACTGCGCCCGCGCCTCGAGTCGCGCGGCTTCGTCGTCGGCAAGAACGTGTTCCTGGTGTTCTCGCCGGAGCGCGAAGACCCCGGCAACCCGCTGTTCGAGACGCGCACCATCCCCAAGGTGTGCGGCGGCAGCACGCCCGCCTGCCTGCAGGCCGGCATGGCGCTGTACAGCCCGGCGATCGACACCGTGGTGCCGGTCAGCTCGACCCGCGCCGCCGAACTGACCAAGCTGCTCGAGAACATCCACCGCGCCGTCAACATCGGCCTGGTCAACGAGATGAAAATCATCGCCGACAAGATGGAGATCGACATCCACGAAGTGATCCGCGCCGCCGCCACCAAGCCGTTCGGCTTCACGCCCTACTACCCCGGTCCCGGCCTGGGCGGCCACTGCATCCCGATCGACCCGTTCTACCTGACCTGGAAGGCGCGCCAGTACGGCCTGCACACCCGCTTCATCGAGCTCGCCGGCGAGATCAACTCCGACATGCCGCACTGGGTGATCGGCAAGCTGGCCGACGCCCTCAACGCGCGCTCGCGCTCGATCAAGGGCAGCCGCGTGCTGGTGCTCGGCATCGCCTACAAGAAGGACGTCGAGGACATGCGCGAATCGCCCTCGGTCGAACTGATGGAGATCCTGCGCGACAAGGGCGCCCTGGTGTCCTACTCCGACCCGCACGTGCCGGTGTTCCCGCCGATGCGCGAGCACCAGTTCGACCTCGCCAGCGTTGCCCTCACCGCCGAGTCGATCGCCTCGTACGACCTGCTGCTGCTGGCCACCAGCCACAGCGCCTTCGACTACGCCCTGATCCAGCAGCACGCCCAACTGATCGTCGACACGCGCGGCGTCTACCTCGAGCGCCTGCCCAACGTCGTCAAAGCCTGACCAGCCCTGAAGGAACCACCATGCGCCACTTCGCTCCCGCCATCCTCGACCGCAAGATCCGCTTCGCCCTGGTCGGCTGCGGCCGCATCGCCAGCAACCACTTCGGCGCGATCCTGCAACACAAGGACCGCTGCGAACTGGTCGGCGTGTGCGACATCGATCCGCGCAAGCTCGAAGAAGCGGCCGGCAACACCGGCGCGCAGCCCTACCCGACGCTGACCGCGATGCTCGGGCACTGCGACGCCGACGCCGTGATCGTCGCCACCCCGTCCGGCCTGCACCCCGAACAGGCGGTGCAGATCGCCCGCGCCGGCCGCCACGTGATCACCGAAAAGCCGATGGCCACCCGCTGGGAAGACGGCAAGCGCATGGTCGGCGCCTGCGACGCGGCCGGCGTGCGCATGTTCGTCGTCAAGCAGAACCGCCGCAACGCCACCCTCCAGCTGCTCAAGAGCGCGGTCGAGAAAAAGCGTTTCGGCCGCATCTACATGGTCAACCTGAACGTGTTCTGGACCCGCCCCGACGAGTACTACAACAGCGCCAAGTGGCGCGGCACCTGGGAATACGACGGCGGCGCCTTCATGAACCAGGCCAGCCACTACGTCGACCTGATCGACTGGATCATCGGCCCGGTCGAAAGCCTGCAGGCCTACACCGCCACCCTCGCGCGCGACATCGAGGTCGAGGACACCGGCGTCATCAGCCTGCGCTGGCGCAACGGCGCGCTCGGCTCGATGAACGTCACCATGCTGACCTACCCGCGCAACCTGGAAGGCTCGATCACCATCCTCGGCGAGACCGGCACCGTCAAGATCGGCGGCGTTGCCGTCAACGAGGTGCAGCAATGGGAATTCGCCACGCCCGACGACGACGACCTGAAGGTGGCCGACGCCAGCTACCAGACCACCTCGGTGTACGGCTTCGGCCATCCGATGTACTACGACAACGTCATCAAGGTGCTGCGCGGCGAGGCCGAGCCGGAGACCGACGGCCGCGAAGGACTCAAGTCGCTCGAGGTGCTGGTGGCGGCCTACATGTCGGCGCGCGACGGCAAGCGCGTGGCGCTGCCGCTGGAGTACTGAGCATGGACCAGGCCATCCATCCCAGCGCCATCGTCGATGACGGCGCCCGCCTCGGCGCCGGCACCCGGGTCTGGCATTTCGCCCACGTCTGCGGCGGCGCCCGCATCGGCGCCGGCTGCTCGCTCGGCCAGAACGTCTTCGTCGGCAACGACGTGCGCATCGGCGACCGCGTCAAGATCCAGAACAACGTCTCCGTGTACGACGCCGTCACCATCGAGGACGACGTCTTCTGCGGCCCCAGCATGGTGTTCACCAACGTCTACAATCCGCGCGCCGCGGTCGTGCGCAAGGATCAATACCGGCCCACGCTGGTGCGCCGCGGCGCCACCCTGGGCGCCAACTGCACCGTCGTCTGCGGCGTGACGATCGGCCAGCACGCCTTCATCGCCGCCGGCGCCGTGGTCAACCGCGACGTGCCCGACTTCGCCCTGATGGCCGGCGTGCCGGCACGCCAGTCCGGCTGGATCAGCCGCCATGGCGAACGCCTTGCGCTGAGCGAGGGCGGCCAGGCGTGCTGCCCCCACACCGGCGAAACATACTACCTGCGCGGCGGCGTCTGCCGCCTTCAGCCCCCCTCTGCCTGAACCCAAGGACCTTACCCATGGATTTCATCGACCTCAAGTCGCAATACCAGGACTCGCGTGAGCTGATCAACGGCCGCATCCAGGCCGTGCTGGACCACGGCCAGTACATCATGGGCCCCGAAGTGGCCGAACTCGAGGAAAGGCTGGCCGGCTTCACCGGCGCGCGCCACTGCATCACGGTGGCCTCCGGCACCGAAGCGCTGATCATCGCCCTGATGGCGCTCGGCATCAAGCCGGGCGACGAAGTCATCACAACGCCGTTTTCGTTCATCGCCACCGCCGAAGCGATCGTGCTGCTCGGCGCGCTGCCGGTGTTCGCCGACATCGACCCGGCCACCTGCAACATCGACCCGACCCTGATCGAGGACCTGATCACCCCCAAGACGCGCGCCATCATGCCCGTCTCGCTGTATGGCCAGGCAGCCGACATGGAAGAGATCAACGCCATCGCCCGCCGCCATGGGATCGCCGTGATCGAAGACGCGGCCCAGAGCTTCGGCGCCACCTACCGCGGCAAGAAGAGCTGCAACCTGTCGGCCATCGGCTGCACCAGTTTTTTCCCCAGCAAGCCGCTCGGCTGCTACGGCGACGGCGGCGCCATCTTCACCAGCGACGACAAGCTGGCCGCGGCGATGCGCGAAATCCGCGTGCACGGCCAGTCGCGCCGCTACGTCCACACCCGCATCGGCGTCGGCGGCCGCATGGACACCATCCAGTGCGCCATCGTGCTGGCCAAGCTCGAACGCTTCGAATGGGAGCTGGCCCAGCGCGCCAAGGTGGCGGCCCGTTACGACGCCATGCTGTCGGGCCGGCTCGACCTGGTCGGCCGCGGGCCCGAGCGCACCAGCGTGTACGCCCAATACACCGTCGTGGTCGAGGAGCGCGAACGCGTCCAGGCGGTATTGCGCGCGGCCGGCATCCCGACCGCCGTGCACTACCCGGTGCCGATGCACATGCAGCCGGCCTACGCCCACCTGTGCTATCCGGACAGCTGCCCGGTCGCCGTCGACATGGCCGCCAGGGTGATGAGCCTGCCGATGGGTCCCTACCTGTCGGTCGGCGCCACCCACCTGGTCGCCACCACGCTGCTGCAGGCCGCCGGCGTACGCCTGCCCGGCGCCGACCAGCTGCAGAACGCATCATGTTGAGCGCGGCCGCCGTGGACGCCATGCGCAGCGCGCCGGCGCGGCCGTCCGCCAGGTGCAAAGTCGCCCACCTCACCTCCGTGCACGCGCGCAACGACACGCGCATCTTCATCAAGCAATGCCGCACCCTGGCGGCGCACGGCTACGAAGTCACCCTGGTGGTCGCCGACGACCAGGGCAATGAATCGAAAGACGGCGTGACGATCGCCGACGTCGGCCGCCTGCCCGGCCGCCTCAACCGCATCTTCCGCTCGACCCGCCGCGTGTTCGACAAGGCCGTCGCGCTCGACGCCGAGATCTACCACCTGCACGACCCGGAACTGATCCCGATCGGCCTGAAGCTCAAGCGGCTCGGCAAGAAAGTCATCTTCGACTCGCACGAAGACGTGCCGCAGCAGATCCTCGACAAGCCCTACCTCGGCCCGATGTCGCTGCGGGCGCTGTCGGGCATGGCCGCGGCCTACGAGCGCTTCGCCTGTCCCAAGCTGGACGGCATCATCGGCGCGACCCCGTTCATCCGCGACAAGTTCCTGTCGATGAACCCGCAAACGGTCGACGTCAGCAACTTCCCCTTGCTCGGCGAACTCGATGCCGAGGTTCAGTGGACCAACAAGCGCGACGAAGTCTGCTTCGTCGGCGGCCTCGACACCATCCGCGGCGCCCGCGAGATCGTGCGCGCCTGCGAGCTGCTGAAAACGCCGACCCGCCTCAATCTGGCGGGCCGCTTTTCGGAAGCCGCGCTGGAAGCGAGCGTCAGGGCGTTTCCCGGCTGGGCGCGCATCAACGAACACGGCTTCCTCGACCGCAACGGCGTGCGCAACGTCCTGGCCCGCTCGGTCGCCGGCCTGGTCACGTCGCATCCGATCGGCAATTTCCTGCAAGGGCTGCCGATCAAGATGTTCGAATATATGGCGGCCGGCATTCCGGTTATCGCATCGAATATCCCGTCATGGCGCGAAATTATCGAAGGAAATGACTGCGGCCTGTGTGTCGATCCATTCGATCCGGCGGCGATTGCGGCGGCGATCGATTATCTGGTACTGCATCCGGCGCTGGCAAAAAGAATGGGCGAAAACGGCAAGAAAGCGGTGATCGAAAAATATAACTGGCCGGTCCAGGCATTGAAACTGACCGATTTTTATAGCGTGATTTCAGGCGTCGAATTATCCCGCGCCGCCGCGTGATTTCGCCTGCCGCCCCTCTGCGGCACATCAAAACAGCCGCGCCACATTACCGCATGATAGAAACATATCGAAGTTGAACTAATATTAATAGAGCCAGCACTCAATATGAAAATCACTGTCATCGGTTCGGGTTATGTGGGATTGGTCACTGGCGCCTGCCTGGCCGAAGTCGGGAATCAGGTTTATTGTCTCGACCTCGACCAGGAAAAGATCGACAAGCTGAATGCGTCGATTATCCCGATTTACGAGCCGGGCCTCGAGAATATCGTCAGGCGCAATATGGCCGCGGGCCGCCTGCAATTCGGCTGCGATATTGCCGCCTCGGTGGCGTTCGGCGAATTGCAGTTTATCGCGGTCGGCACGCCGCCCGACGAAGACGGATCGGCCGACCTGCAGCACGTCATTGCGGCGGCGCGGAATATCGCCGCGCACATGGATTGCTACAAGATCATCGTCAATAAATCGACGGTCCCGGTCGGCACCGGCGATAAAGTCAGGGCCGCGATCGAGCACGGCATGCAGGCGCGCGGCATCCATCTCGATTTCAGCGTGGTGTCGAATCCCGAATTTCTCAAGGAAGGCACCGCGATCGAGGATTTCATGCGTCCCGACCGCATCGTCATCGGCATCAGCGACGACTATGCCGCCGAATCGATGCGCCGCCTGTACCAGCCCTTCCAGCGCAATCACGAACGCATGATCGTCATGGATGTGCGCTCGGCCGAATTGACCAAGTACGCGGCCAACGCCATGCTGGCCACCCGCATCTCCTTCATGAACGAACTCGCCAACCTGGCCGAAAAGCTCGGCGTCGACATCGAGCAGGTGCGCCAGGGCATGGGCTCGGATCCGCGCATCGGCCACCATTTCCTCTATCCCGGCTGCGGCTACGGCGGATCGTGCTTTCCCAAGGACGTGCAGGCGCTGCGCAAGACCGCCGGCGACTGCGGCAGCGGCATGCTGGTCATCGACGCGGTGGAAGCGGCCAACGCCGTGCAAAAGCATCGCCTCGTCGAAAAAATCAACGACCATTTCGGCGCCGACCTCAAGGGCATGAAATTCGCCATGTGGGGGCTGTCGTTCAAACCGAATACGGACGACATGCGCGAGGCGCCCAGCGTTTCGATCATCAACAAGCTGCTCGCCCAGGGCGCCAGCGTGCATGCCTTCGACCCGATCGCCCTCGAGGAAGCGAAAAAGATCTTCCCCTCCACGCTCGGCCTGCAATTCGGCGCCGGCATGTACGAGGTGCTGGAGGACGCCGACGCCCTCGTCATCGTCACCGAGTGGAAGGAGTTCCGCAGCCCGGACTTCCAGCTGATGATGCAGAAACTGAATTTCCCCGTTATTTTCGACGGCCGCAACCTGTACGAGCCCAAATGGCTCAGCGATAACGGCTTCGAGTACTACTCGATCGGCCGCGCCGGCCGGCCGGCCGCGGCAGCCAGGCCCACCGCCTCACCTTTCGGAGCGCCATGATGATCAACGTCGGAATAATCGGCTGCGGCCGCATCTCCAAGCGTCACGTCGACCTGCTCGGCAACGGCCAGATCGCCGGCGCGCGCCTGGCCGCGGTATGCGACAGCGTCGCCGAACGGGCCGACGAAGTTGGCCGCAAGTTCAAGGTGCCGTCGTTCCAGCACATCGACCAGTTCCTGCAGCAGCGCGACATCGACCTGGTGGCGGTGCTTACGCCCAGCGGCATGCATGCCGAGCACGCGATCGCCGCCGCCCAGGCCCGCAAGCACGTGATCGTCGAAAAGCCGATGGCCTTGCGCCTGGAAGACGCCGACGCCATGATCCGCGCCTGCGACGACGCCGGCGTCAAGCTGTTCGTCGTCAAGCAGAACCGCTTCAACGTCCCGGTCGTCAAGCTGCGCGCCGCCCTCGAAGCGGGCCGCTTCGGCCGCCTGGTGATGGGCACGGTGCGCGTGCGCTGGTGCCGCGACCAGGCCTACTACGACCACGACGCCTGGCGCGGCACCTGGCAGCTCGACGGCGGCGTGCTGACCAACCAGGCCAGCCACCACATCGACCTGCTCGAATGGATGATGGGCGACGTCGATTCGGTGCACGCCCGCTCCACCACCGCGCTGGCCGACATCGAGACCGAGGACACCGCCGTCGCCACCGTCAAGTTCCGCAACGGCGCGCTCGGCATCATCGAAGCGACCACCGCGGTGCGCCCGAAAGACCTGGAAGGCTCGCTGTCGGTGCTCGGCGAACTCGGCTCGGTGGAAATCGCCGGCTTCTCGGTCAACAAGATCCGCACCTGGCAGTTTGCGCAACCGATCAGCGAGGACGCCGACGTCATGGAAAAGTATTCCGTCAATCCGCCCAACGTCTACGGCTTCGGCCACCAGGCCTACTACGAGCACGTGATCGGCTGCCTGCGCGACGGCAGCCCGGCCATCGTCGACGGCCTGGTCGGGCGCCGCAGCCTCGAACTGATCAGCGCCCTGTACGAATCGATCGAAACCGGCAAGGAGGTGCACCTGCGCTTCCGTCCCAAGCTGTGCCGCCTCGGAGAAACCGCATGAGCGAAAGTGGCATCGACCAGCCGGCGCTGGGCCAGGCCGACATCCGCGACGCCACCTTCGGCCGCAACGTCAAGGTGGTCCGCCCGGTCAACCTGTACGGCTGCGCGATCGGCGACGACTGCTTCGTCGGCCCGTTCGTCGAGATCCAGGCCGGCGTGCGCATCGGCGCCCGCACCAAAGTGCAATCGCACGCCTTCATCTGCGAGCTGGTGACGATCGGCGACGACTGCTTCATCGGCCACGGCGTCATGTTCATCAACGACACCTTCGCCGCCGGCGGCCCGGCGCGCGGCCGCAAGGAACTGTGGGGCGCCACCCGTATCGGCCACAAGGTCTCGATCGGCTCGAACGCCACCATCCTGCCGGTCAGCATCTGCGATGGCGCCGTCATCGGCGCCGGCGCCGTCGTCACCCGCGATATCCAGCAGCCCGGCATCTACGCCGGCAACCCGGCGCGCAAGATCCGCGCGCTGCCGGCCGACTAACCGCTCACCACACTTCGCCATGACCACCGTTCCCTTTGCCGACCTGCACGCCCAGTACCTCACGATCAAGTCCGACATCGACGACGCCATCGCCGCGGTGATCCGCGAATCGGCCTTCATCCGCGGCCCGCGCGTGGAAGAATTCGAGAGCCAGTTCGCCAAGGCGGTCGGCAGCCCGCACTGCGTCTCCTGCGCCAACGGCACCGACGCGATCTACATCGCCCTGCACGCACTCGGCGTCGGCGCGGGCGACGAGGTCATCACCACCGCCCACTCGTGGATCGCGACCTCGGAGTCCGTCACCCAGGCCGGCGGCAAGGTGGTATTTTGCGACACCGACCGCGACTCCTTCACCATCGACCCCGCCCAGATAGAGGCCAGGATCACCCCGCGCACGGTCGGCATCATCCCGGTGCACCTGTACGGCCAGGCCGCCGACATGGACGCCATCATGGCGATCGCCCGCAAGCACAAGCTGTGGGTGATCGAGGATTGCGCCCAGGCGCACATGGCCAAATACAAGGGGCAGACGGTCGGCACCTTCGGCGACGCCGCCACCTTCTCGTTCTATCCGGGCAAGAACCTCGGCGCGATGGGCGATGCCGGCGCCATCGTCTGCGCCGACGGGCAGCTCGCCACCCGCATGGCCATGTACGCGCGCCACGGCGGCCTGGTCAAGGGCGACCACCAGATCGAAGGCATCAACAGCCGTCTCGACGGCCTGCAGGCGGCGATCCTGTCCGTCAAGCTGCCGCACCTGCCGGCATGGACGCGCGCCCGCCAGCAGTGGGCGGGCGCCTACACCGCCGCCCTCGCCGGCGTGGCCGGCCTGACCGTGCCGCCGGCGCTGGAAGGACGCGAGCATGTCTACCACCTGTACGTGGTGCGCCACGAGCGGCGCGACGCCTTTGCCGCCCACCTCGGCGCGGCCGGCGTGCAGACCTCGGTGAACTACCCGCTCGCGCTGCCGTTCCTGCCGGCCTACCGGCATTTCAATCACCGTGTCGAAGAGTTCCCGAATGCCTTCGCCCACCAGTCGACCGTGCTGTCGCTGCCGCTGTTCCCCGAGATGACCGCCGCCCAGCATGCGCAGGTCGTCGATGCCGTCGCCAGTTTCGAATAGCTCGATGAAAACCGTCTTCAACCGGATCTACAGCGACTACGTGATGCCGTCGCGGCTCGTCGAGCATGAGCGGCTGCTCCTGCGCGCGCGCGACGCCGGCTTCGCCCAGACGTCGGTCCGGCAATTCCACCGCGCCCTGAAGGAAGGCACTCCGCCCCAAAAAGCCCTGGTGCACCGCCACGACATCGACACCGACCTGCGCACCGCGCGCAAGCTGTTCGACCTCGAATGGAAGCACGGCATCCACTCGAGCTTCTATTTCAGGCTGTGCACCCTCGACATCGGATTGATGCGCGAGATCGACGACTACGGCAGCGAGGCCAGCTACCACTACGAGGAGCTGGCGACGTTCGCCAAGAAGCACCACATCGGCGACGCCGCCGTCGTTCGGGCCAGGCTGCCGCAGATCCGTGCCGAATTCGAAGTCAACTTCGGCGCGATCGAACAGCGCCTCGGCAGGAAAATGACGACGGTCGCCAGCCACGGCGATTTCGCCAACCGCCGCCTGAAAGTATCGAACACCGAAATCCTGGCCGACCAGGCCCTGCGCGCGCGTTGCGGCATCGACTGCGAAACCTACGACGAGCATTTGCTGCAGCAGTTCGGCACCTACATCACCGACCGCCCGGCGCCGCAGTACTACCACCCCGGCTCCCCGGTCGATGCGCTCGGGCGGCACAACAGGATCTGCCTGCTGACCCATCCGAGGCAATTCGAAACGAACTGGCGCGAGAACACCAAGAGCAATCTCCTGCGTTTCTACGAAGGCCTCGCCTGGCAAGCGCGCTGAATTACCGGCAGAACGACATGCAAGCTAAAAAAATCCTCACCATCATCGGAGCGCGCCCGCAGTTCATCAAGGCCAGCGCCGTCTCAGCCGCAATCGCCGCGTCCGAACGGCTCACCGAAGTCGTCGCCCACACCGGCCAGCACTTCGACGCCAACATGTCGGACGTCTTCTTTGCCGAACTGGGCATGGCGGCGCCCGCCTACCACCTCGACATCCACGGCGGCGGCCACGGCGAGATGACCGGCCGCATGCTGATCGAGATCGAGAAAGTCCTGCTGGCGGAACGGCCCGCGGCGGTGCTGGTGTACGGCGACACCAATTCAACGCTGGCCGGCGCACTGGCGGCGAGCAAGCTGCACATCCCGGTCGCCCACGTCGAGGCCGGCCTGCGCTCGTTCAACATGGCGATGCCGGAGGAAGTCAACCGCATCCTCACCGACCAGGTGTCGCGCTGGCTGTTCACGCCGACCGAAACGGCCAACGGCCACCTGCTTCGCGAAGGCGTGCAGCGCAGCCGCATCCACCTGGTGGGCGACGTGATGTTCGACGTCGCCCTGCACCACGGCGCGCGGGTGAACCGCCGCGGCGGCGTGCTGCGCACCCTCGAAACCGCATCGTGCATCGGCGACGGAAGGTATTGCCTGGTGACCGTGCATCGCGCCGAGAACACCGATCACCCGGCCCGGCTGGCCGTCATCGCCGACGCGCTGATCGCGTTCGCCAGGAAAGTACCGGTGGTGTGGCCGCTGCACCCGCGCACCCGCCAGGCGCTGGCCCGGCAAGAAAAACTGGATGCGCTGTCGCGCGCCGTGACGCTGGTCGAGCCGCTCGGCTACCTCGACATGGTGCAACTCGAAAAGCACGCCGCGCTGATCGCCACCGACTCCGGCGGCGTGCAAAAAGAGGCCTTCTTCTACCGCGTTCCCTGCGTCACCCTGCGCGACGAAACGGAATGGACCGAGCTGGTCGAGGCGGGCTGGAACCGGCTGGTGCCGCCGCTCGATGCCGCCACCGTCCTGCGCGCCCTGCACGCAAGCGTCGACAGCGCCGGCACCGACATCGCGCCGTACGGCGCCGGCGATGCCGCCTCGCGCATCGTCCAACGCCTCTCGAGCGAGCTGACTTGAACATCCTGCTGATCAACCATTACGCCGGCTCGCCCCGCGACGGCATGGAATTCCGCCCCTACTACCTGGCGCGCGAATGGCAGCGCCTCGGCCATCGCGTGCTGATCGTCGCCTCGTCCGAATCGCACGTGCGCGCGCGCCAGCCGGACATCGCCGGCCGCCGCCGCACCGACGAGACCATCGGCGGCGTCGACTACACCTGGCTGCGCACGCCCGCCTACGCCGGCAACGGCATCGGCCGGGTGCGCAACATGTTCGCCTTCGTGCGCGCGCTGTACCGCGAGGGCCGGAAAATCGCCCGCGCCTTCCAGCCCGACGTAGTGATCGCCTCCAGCACCTACCCGATGGACATCTGGCCGGCGCGCCGCATCGCCCGGCTCGCCGGGGCCAGGCTGGTGTTCGAGGTGCACGACCTGTGGCCGCTGTCGCCGATGGAACTGGGCGGCATGTCGCCGCGCCACCCCTTCATCATGCTGGTGCAGGCAGCCGAGGACTATGCCTACCGGCGCGCCGACGTGGTGGTGTCGATGTTGCCCAAGGTGCGCAGCTACATGGAGTCGCGCGGCATGGCGCCGCACAAATTGCACATCGTGCCGAACGGCGTCGATCCGGCCGAGTGGCACGGCGGCGGCCCGGCCCTGCCGCCGGCGCTGGCCGACACGCTTGCCGCCCTGCGGCAGCGCGGCCTGGCCGTGGTCGGCTATGCCGGCGCCCATGGCGTCGCCAANNGTTCGTGCTGGTCGGCGGCGGGCCCGCCAAGCACGAGCTGCAGCAGCGCGCCATGGCCGAAGGCCTTCACAACGTCTGTTTCATCGAGCCCACCAAAAAGGAAACCATTCCCGCCCTGCTGCGCTGTTTCGACATCGCCTACATCGGCCTGCAGCGCCAGCCGCTGTTCCGCTTCGGTATCGCGCCCAACAAGCTGACCGATTACATGATGGCCGCCAGGCCGGTGTTGCTGGCCATCGAGGCGGGCAACGACCCGGTCGCCGATGCCGGCTGCGGCCTGACCATCACTCCCGAGGACCCGCTGGCGGTGGCGCAAGGCGTGCGCCGTTTGCTGGCGTGCAGCGCGGGCGAGCGGCAGTCGATGGGCGAACGCGGCAGGAAGTTCGTGCTGGAAAATCACACCTACGCCGTGCTTGCCAAGCGCTTCCTCGCGGCATGCACGTAGCAAGATGATCAGCGCGGCCTTGTTATTGACCACGATCAACCCGCATTGAACACCTGATTCCATAATCAAACGTGGCCGATTTGACGGTTCGACGCCACCTCCTGAGAAAGCATGCCGTAATATGGCCGCATATTTGAAAACCGTTCTTGCCTATTTGTCGCTGGGAAGAACCCCGGATGCACGGCTCGACCTGTCGGTGGCGATCGGCTCGACCGTCATCCGGCAAATCCTGTCGGGCGTGCTTTACCTGGTGGCCCTGTGGATCACCACCCGCCACCTCGGCCCGCAAAAAAATGGCGAGCTGGCCACCGTCATGCTGTTGCCGCAAACGCTGTACGCCTTCCTCAACCTTGGCCTCGGCGCCAGCCACGTCTACCACCTGAGCAGCGGCAGCGGCAATCACCACAGCATGCGCCGCACCAACTGGATCCTGGCGCTGCTGCTGTGGCTCGGCGTCGTCGCCGTCCTCGCCGCCAGCAGCGCGGCGCACATCGCCCGCTTCCTGCCGGGGACCGCGAAAGAGCTCGCGCTGTATGCCAGCCTGCTGTTGCCGATGATGCTGCTGGCCGCCTGGGCTTCCTCGCTGATCCAGGGCAGCCGCGATTACAAGACGTACAACAAGATGGTGCTGATCCAGCCGTCGGTGTTCTGCCTCGGCGCGATTGTCCTGCACCTGTCGAATTTGCTCAGCGTGATGTCGGTGCTCTCGGCCTACCTGCTGAGCTACGGGTCGCTGTGGCTGCTCAGCGAGACGAAGATCGCCACCTTCGCCGCGCCCGCGCCCGGCGCCAGGCACAATTTCTCCGCCAATATCAAATACGGCCTGAAGGCGCACCTGAGCAACCTGATCACTTTTCTCAACTACCGGCTGGCGCTGTACCTGGTCAGCTACACCCTGGGCGCCGCGGCCACCGGCAAATACACCTTGTCGATCCAGCTGGCGGAAATGCTGTGGCTGATATCGAGCTCGGCGTCGATGGTCATCTTTCCCGAATCGGCCGCCCACAGCAAGTCGCCGCTCGCATTGCACAGGATGGTGCGCAAGGTCGGCGCCTCTGTGTTCCAGGTCACCCTCGCCGGCGCGCTGGTGGCGGCGGCCGCGGCGCCGTTCGCCATCCCCTGGATCTTCGGCGCCGCCTACGAAGGCGCGGTCCTTCCTTTCATCCTGCTGCTGCCCGGCATCGCCTGCTGGAGCTACATGAGCGTGCTGTCGAATTCGGTAGCCGGCATGGGGTACCAGCACGTGAATATCCAGACGGCGCTGCTGTGCCTGTCGGTCAACATCGTCGGCGACCTGCTCGCGATTCCGCGCTTCGGCGTCGTCGGCGCGGCAGCGGTGTCGAGCATCGCCTTCTGCCTGACGACGCTGTATACGATGTGGATGTACGCGAGGATCACCGCACAAGCGGGAGCGCGTCGATGAATCCGCGCAAACTGCTGATCGTCACCTCGTCCTATCCGTACGGGAAAGGCGAGTCCTTCCTGCAGCCCGAACTCAAGCACATTGCCAAGTACTTCGAGATCGAACTGGTGCCATGCTGGGATGCGGGCGACGCCGCGCCGCGCAGCGACGCCCACCCGGTGAACCTCGATTACGCCAGCGCGCGCTGGGGCGCCGCGCGNNCCATCCGCACAAATTCGAGAACCTCAAGGAGCTGGCGCGCGCGCTGTACCGCGCCAGGATGTTCGAATCGTTCCTGAAGAACCGGGCCAGCAAGGGCGGCGGCGACATCGACCTGATCTACTTCTACTGGATGATTCCCGAAGCCCTCGGCGCGATCGCCTTCCGCGACAAGGCCCGGCCCGGTTTGAAGGTCGTCTCGCGCGCGCATGGCGGCGACCTGTACGAGGAGCACCGGCCGGGCGGCTACATCGGGCTGCGCCACTCCATCCTGCACGGCATCGACGCCATCTTCTGCATTTCGGACTACGGCCAGTCCTACCTGCGCCAGCGCTTTCCCTTCCTGGCGCCGGCGCTACATACGGCCCGGCTGGGCGTCGACGACCCGGGGCATCGCAACGTCCAGCCGAGCGACGCGTCCTTGTCGATCGTCACCTGTGCGTTCGTGGTACCGGAGAAGCGCCTGCACCTCATCGTCGAGACCATCGACTACCTGCTGCGCGCAAATCCGGCGCGCAAGATCAAATGGACCCATGTCGGCGACGGCGAGTTGTACGACCAGCTGCGCGCCACGGTGGCCGAACGGCTGGGCACGCGCGCGCAGGTGATCTTCAAGGGCTACCTCAGCTACCCGCAGGTGATGGACCTGTATCGGAACGAGCAATTCGACGTCTTCATGAACGTCAGCGACAGCGAGGGGCTGCCGGTCAGCCTGATGGAGGCGAGCGCGTTCGGCATTCCGATGATCGCCACCGACGTCGGCGGCAACAGCGAAATCGTCAACGCGCACAACGGCGTGCTGATCGCCGCCAATCCCACCATCGAGACCATCGCGGCGACGCTGATGCGGTTCGCCGACCGGCCGGCGGCGCTGGCCTACCGGCAGATGGCGCGCAGCCAGTGGGAACAAAAATTCGACGCGGCGGTCAACCATGACCGCTTTGGCAAGGCACTCTGGGCGGTCGTGAAATAGCCCTCCTCTGGGAGCAAGGTCGATGCAAAGCTTGGCAGGCAGCTCGTGGAGGTCGACCGGTAGCGCCGGCGTGCTGCTGCGCCTTGNNACGAATCCGGGCACGTGGGCGGCGCCGTTTCGCACCATCCAGCGCGCCGCCGACGTCGCCCGTGCCGGCGCGACCGTGTTCGTCGGACCCGGCACCTATCGCGAAAACGTCCGCACCAGGGCGCACGGCAACGCATCGGCGCGGATCCGCTACGTGGCCAATACCAAATGGAGCGCCAAGGTGGTCGGCAGCGGCACCGAGGCGGCCTGGACCAACAGCGGCAACTTCACCGACATCGCCGATTTCGACATCAGCGGCAGCGGACGGCTCGGCATTTTGAACAGGGCCTCGCACACGCTGATGTCGGGAAACCACGTGCATGACCTGGCCGTGTCGGGCGGCTGCACCGGCAACGGCGGCGCCGGCATCATGAACGCCAACTACCGCGGCGCCGACAACGACATCGTCGGCAACGTCGTGCACGACATCGGCGTGCCCGGCGCCTGCAACGGCGTGCAGGGCATCTACCATTCGAACCTGCGCGGGCGCATCTATAACAACATCGTCTACCGCGCGTCCGCGTTCGGCATCCATTTGTGGCACGCGGCCAATAGTGTCGTGATCGCCAACAACACGGTGTTTGCCAATGGCGTCGCCAACATGGGCGGCGGCATCCTGCTCGGGGCCGGCGACCACCCCGGCGGCGTTGTCCTCGACCACACCATGGTGGTCAACAACATCGTCTACGGCAACCCCCGGTCGTCGATCGAGGAGTTCTGCTATCCCGGGCAATCCTGCATCGGCGCCAACGTCACCGTTGCCGGCAACCTGGTGTACGCCAACGGCAACCCGGTGTCTTTGCTGGTCGGCAGCGCCTACGGGACGATCGAGGCCGATCCCCAGTTCGTCGACTATCGCGCCGATGGCAGCGGCGACTATCGCCTGAAGAGCAGTTCGCCGGCGATCGACAAAGGGCTCTCGTCGGCCGCGCCTGCCAGCGATATCGAACACGCCACCCGCCCGCGCGGCGCCGCGGCCGATATCGGCGCCCACGAAAATTTCTGATCCCCTGTAAGCCTGCCTGAGCTGGTGCCCGCCCCGGGCGCGAGCATGTTTTCCCGCCCCTGACACGGCCGCTTCACCCAGCGGCCGGCACTGTCGCGCCCCTCTCAAAACACCGCCGACGCCTTGTTTCCCAGGAATAATTTTCTTTGCGCATTTGATACGCCAAGGATATTTATTCTAGAAAAAGTTGAACTAAGGCAGTTTCCACAGCTCAAAGCTTACTCATTCACCTGCTGATTTAAGGAAGTTCCTAATGAAGAAACTCGCTACTTTTGCTTCGGACGTTCGTGTCAATGCCCTGCTGTGCTGCAGCGCCGCCGTGTTGCTGTCCGCTTGCGGCGGCGGT
>CXWL01122719.1_pt2 | contig 23142 bp, 21 predicted proteins | sample 590931 | NCBI WGS metagenome assembly CXWL01 (sample SAMEA3498368, study PRJEB10139) | groundwater metagenome | biome: water well; material: biofilm material | place: Germany | collected 2015-04-27
TTCCCTATCCACAAACTGAAAATTGACCGCAGTTTTGTCTCCGACCTCCCGTATGACAAGGATGACGCAGCCATTGCGCAGGTCATCGTATCCTTATCTCGCCACATGGATATGCGCGTCGTTGCCGAAGGTATAGAAACCGCCGAACAAGCCGATTTTCTGAGGAAGCTGGGCTGCACTTATGCNNCGAGCTCAGAATCAAACTCATCGCAGTCAATACGATGCCACTGCCGATCAGGGTAGAGATCCTTATCGCCTCCTGCAAAAATAAAAAACCCCACAACATGCCAAACAGGGGGATTAAAAATGTCACGCTCATGGCGCGCGTCGGACCGACCCGGCCAATCAGAGGAATAAAAATGACCTGTGCCAAGGCAGATGAGAGCAAAGACAAGGCCAGCAGGCTGAGCACGGCAGTGGTCGATGGCATGACGGCAGGCAGAGAGAATGGTGCAAGGGGCAACAGCATGAGTCCTCCCATTGCCAGCGAACCACTCGCCATGGCGTACGGATGTATCCCTTGGTTCACGCTCTCGGCCGAGCCATCGCGCTGATGGCTGCCTAACTTTTTCACCAGAATGCTGGAAATGGCATAAGAGGCGGCAGCGACAAGGCAGGCGAACGCCGCCAGCAGGGTCCGGAGATCAAGTGGCAATGTACCGGCGCCGACCAGGACAGAAACGCCGGCAATCCCCAGCAGGAGACCGGATAATTTCCGTAAGCTGAGCCGGTCGGACAGCCAGATGACGGAAAACAGGGCGCCGAAAAGCGGCGCGGTCGAATTGAGCACGGCCGAATAGGCTGACGGTAAGAACTGAGCGGCAAACGAAAAGCAGCTAAACGGCAAGGCAGCCGAAAAGAAACCGACCACTGCATAGAATTTGACATTTTTCCGCCATAGCATCGGCACACTTTGCAGATAAGTGAAGACCAATAGACTGAGTCCCGCCAGCGAAATTCGCAAAGTCGCCGTAAGGATAACGCCCACTTCGGGTACCGAAATGCGCATGAAGATAAAAGATCCGCCCCAGATTGCTGCAAGAAAAATAAGTTTGGCGAGATCGGATGGCGACATGTGGCGTAAAAAGTAAGGAAAATTCAATCAGCGGCGCAATGATGCTGATGGCGCCGCAGTGTCAGCACTCAGGCTAAGCTTGGGACGAGTGAGGATTCCCGCAGACCGTGCAATGCGGATTGCGCGGCACGCTAATCTGCGTCCATTCCATGTGTTGCGCATCAAGCAGTAACAAGCGGCCCGTCAAAGTCTGGCCTATGCCCATGATGAGCTTGAGCGCTTCGGCCGCCTGGGTGGCGCCGATGATGCCCACCAGCGGCGCAAACACTCCCATGGTTGAACACATGACTTCTTCGAATTGCTGCTCGGGAGGAAAAAGACAGGCATAACATGGGGAAGCCGGGGCGCGCGTATCAAACACGCTGACCTGCCCATCGAATGAAATCGCGGCGCCCGACACCAGCGGTACGCCATAGTTGACGCAGGCCTGATTGACCGCGTGCCGGGTAGAAAAATTGTCGCAGCAATCAAGCACAACGGTGGCAGACTGTACGAGTTGCCCCAGCCGCTCACCTTGAATTCGCTCTTTGATCGCGACAACCTCTATCTCAGGATTAATTTGCTGCAAGGCTTGCCTGCCGGATTCAACCTTTAGCTGGCCTATGCGTTCTGTAGTGTGCAAAATCTGCCGCTGCAGATTGGTCAGATCAACCTCGTCGTCATCGACCAGACTGATCTTTCCTACGCCGGCACTCGCCAGATACAGTGCGGCAGGTGAACCCAAGCCGCCTGCGCCGATAATCAGCGCATGGGATTGCGTGATTTTTTGTTGCCCTTCAATGCCGATCTGATCCAGCAGAATGTGACGCGAGTAGCGCAGTAGTTGTTGATCGTTCATAGATGTATTGATAAAAAAGGCCGCACTCCCTGCGGCCTTTTTTTATTTTTTCTTAGCGTCAGATTTACTATCAGGTTCTGCAGAAGCTTCCTTGCCAGCGTCTTTCTGCTCGTCTGGCTTGGTCACCTTAACGGGCAAGCCTTTTAAATGGTTGAGTGCCTGCGCAAGCTGGAAATCATCCTTGCTGCCATACTCCAGAGGCTTGCTCTTTTTCGCCAAAGCGATAAGACGTTGCTCCTCTTCCAGTTCATCAACCTTGGCTTTGCCTTGCTCCGCTTCCTTGTCATTGCTTAAATGCTTTTGCAAATCAGCTTCACGCGTGCGCAGGCCATTGAAGCCATCTCCATCTGCGGTCTCTTCCACATTCAGGTCAGGCACGATGCCTTTTGCCTGTATCGAGCGACCGTTCGGCGTGTAGTAACGCGCAGTGGTGAGCTTGACTGCAGTATCTGCCGAGATCTGGCGTATGGTTTGTACCGAGCCTTTGCCAAAGCTTTGCGTCCCCAGAATCGTGGCGCGCTTGTAATCCTGCAAAGCGCCGGCAACAATTTCAGAAGCAGAAGCGGAACCGGTATTAATCAGAACCACCATAGGTACGTTTTTAATCGCTTCCGGTAACTTTGCGAGCGGATCATTGATCGCGCGCACGCCATAAAACTCCCGTTTTGCGTAGAAGGTGGCTTTTGAATCTGCCAGTTGTCCATTGGTAGATACGACAGGCACATCTTTAGGCAAAAACGCCGCGGAAACCCCAATCGCTCCGGGCAAGACACCGCCCGGATCATTACGCAAATCCAGCACCAATCCCTTGATGGCAGGATCTTGTGCATATAGCGCCTGAATTTTTTTTGCCATGTCTTCGACGGTCGGCTCCTGAAACTGCGAAATACGCAACCAGGCATAGCCAGGCTCGACTATCTTGCCCTTAACGCTTTGCTGTTTAATGAGCTCACGGACTATGGTGACGATGATGGGCTTATCTTCATTTTTGCGGGCGATGGTCAAGGTCACCTTGGTATTCGGCTCGCCGCGCATTTTCTTGACCGCCTCATCCAGCGTCAACCCCTTGATAGGGACGGAATCGAGACGAGTAATCAGATCGCCCGGTTTCAGGCCTGCGCGATAGGCGGGAGTGTCTTCGATAGGCGAGATGATCTTTACATAGCCATCCTCCATCCCCACTTCAATGCCCAGCCCGACAAACTTGCCTTGAGTGCCTTCACGCAATTCTTTAAAGGATTTTTTATCCAGGTAAGCTGAGTGCGGGTCTAGCGAAGCTACCATGCCGGTGATGGCTTCGGTCAGTAATTTATTGTCTTCAACCGGTTCCACATAGTCTGACTTAATCAGACCGAAGACATCAGCCAACTGCCTGAGTTCTTCTACGGGTAAGGGCGCACCCGTAGTTTTTTGCGCCATGGCAGAAAACTGCACGGACGCGGCCACGCCGGCCACCATGCCCAGACTGATTAAACCGAAACTCTTGAATTTACTGCCCATTTTGCCACTCATCTCGCTACCCATATCTCATCTATTGACGGAGTGATTCCGTATTTTGATGCAACTACTGTTTTCCCAGCCAAAAATATGGCTATTTTCCTACCCATGTTAAGGGATCAAACACCCGCCCCTGATGACGAAGCTCAAAGTATAAACCTGATTCTTCATTACCACCGCTATTGCCTGCGCTGGCAATCGTATCGCCGGCTTTCACCGTATCCCCGGCTCGCTTTAGCACAGCCTGATTATTGCTATACAAACTCAAATACTGACCACCATGATCCACGATGATCATATTGCCAAAGCCTCTGAGCCACTCGGCAAACACCACTTTACCGGCAGCAATCGCCTTGATATCGGCGCCCTCTACCGCCTTGATGAACAGGCCTTTCCAGCTTGGCCCATCGCCGCGCTTGCTGCCAAATCTGGCGATTAACTCGCCTTTGACAGGTAGACGCAACTGTCCTTTCAGCCGGCTAAACTCAGTGCCGTCATTGCCGCCAGCGACTGGTGTCTGTTCCACTCTGGTGGCAGTCTTAGGCGGCTCATCTGCATCAATGGCATTAGGATTGTTTATTTTTCCAGATTTCGCTTGCTGATTCGCCGGTTGTTTTTTCTCTCTTTGCGCTTTTTCCAGCGCCAGTTTCTCTAACCTTTGTTTTTCTGCCTGCGCTGCCTTTTCTTGCTCCAGTCTGGCCTGATCTTCCATTAACTTTTTAAGACGTAAGACAAGACTGCTCAGTCTTTGTTCATCTTTCTGCAAGCTATCCGCTTCTTTTTTTTGCGCATGCAGTTTATTTGCCAATTCAGCAAGTAAGCTTGCCCGCTTTTTCTTTTCGTTTTCAAGCGCGGCTTTATGCTCCTGCTCTTCTTGCGCAATTTCATCCAGATCCGCTTTCGCCTCCAGCGCAGCTTGGGTGTTTTGCTCTATCGCCTGCAAACTGAGTTTCAATGCAGCGATCATTTTTGCCTGTGTTTGCGATACATAGCCCATGTATTGCAGATCACGGTTAATCCGGTTCGGATTATCACCTGAGAGTAGCAACTTGATGCGATCACTGTCCCCGCGCATATATTGATGACGCAGGAATTCGGACAGTTGCTTTTTTTGTCGCTCGACTTTCGCGGATAAGCGATTCTGTTCTTCCATGAGCGATTTAAGCTTGGCTGCCGTCTGAGCCTGTTCTGATTGCAGGTCACGCAAAGAACGGTTGGCTTCCGATATCGCCTGCTCTGAGTCTTCCAGTGCATCACTGGCCTTATCTCGCGCAGACTCGGTTTTGTTAATGGTGTTTTTGAGCGCTTTTAGCTTTTGTTGTAACTCGGCGCGCTCGGACTCCGCTTGTTTTTTTTGATTCGCCCTGCTGGCGCTGGCAGCCTGAGCCTGTCCCAATGTACAGGCAAGTAACAGGCAGGCACACACGCGCGCCCATTTTGGCACGCGCTCACATGCAGATAGCGGGATCAAGGAGATATTTATTTCGATTTACCCTGGCTGGCAACGGCTTGCAATGCCGCCGCTATCGCTGAATCATCGCCCAGATAGTAATGTCTGATCGGTTTCAAATCGGCGTCTAGCTCATACACCAAAGGCTGGCCGTTTGGAATATTCAGATTAACGATGTCAGCGTCACTGATGCCATCCAACATCTTAATCAAAGCGCGCAAGCTATTGCCATGCGCAGAAATAATGATGCGCTTGCCGGAACGTATTGCTGGCGCAATTGTGTCAATCCAGGCTGGAACTACGCGCTCAACGGTATCTTTCAGGCATTCTGTCAGTGGAATCTGCGAGCGCTGCAAACCGGCGTAGCGAGGGTCGTTGAAAGAAGTGCGCGGGTCATCCGGATCGAGAGGATTTGGCGGTGTATCGTAACTACGGCGCCACACCAGCACCTGTTCATCGCCATATTGGGCGGCAGTTTCCGCCTTATTCAAGCCTTGCAATGCACCGTAATGACGCTCGTTGAGACGCCAATCATGTACCACCGGCAACCACATCAGGTCCATTTCATCAAGCGTGCCCCAGAGAGTACGAATTGCACGTTTAAGCACCGAAGTAAACGCTAAATCAAAGGTAAAACCTGCGTCCTTGAGCAGAATGCCGGCCTGGCGTGCCTCAGCCACCCCTTTTTCAGTCAGGTCGACATCGGTCCAGCCTGTGAAACGGTTGTCAAGGTTCCAGGTGGATTCGCCGTGGCGCATTAAAACGATTTTGTACATGATATAGAAAAAGAAGTTGGTTTTAAAAAGTCGAAACTAGGGCTAAATGTGGGTTTGAAACGGAATCAGATGCTGCACCGCCATCTATTTTATAATGACGAGGTTCTTTATAACCATTCAAACTACTGGAATACTGTGAAATTCATTATCGACAACATCTGGATCATTGCCATCGCTGTAATTTCTGGTGGCGCATTGCTGTTTCCTGCAATACAACGTCGTGGCGCAAAATTATCCCAATTACAGGTAACACAACTGATCAATCAGGGAAAATCCCTGATTCTCGACGTCAGGACTGCGGAAGAGTTTGCCGCCGGACATTTGCCAAACGCAAAACATATTCCGCTAGCAGAATTAAATAATCGCCTGAAAGAAATAGAAAAATCCAAAAGTGCTACAGTAATCACTGTATGCGAACATGGGACACGCGCTGCCAGTGCGGCCAGCGCCTTGACCAAGGCTGGGTTTGCCCAGGTGTTCATTCTGGACGGCGGCGTTGCGGCATGGAAATCGCAAGGCTTGCCAACAATTAAGTGAAATCGAGTCGGAGAATCTTATGACTGCACGCGTAATTATGTATAGCACTGCCGTTTGCCCTTATTGCACGATGGCGGAACGCCTGTTGAAATCCAAGGGCGTAGAAGAAATTGAAAAGATTCGTATCGATCTCGATCCCGGCATACGTGAAGCCATGATGCAAAAAACGGGACGCCGCACCGTCCCGCAGATTTATATTGGCGATATGCATGTTGGCGGTTTTGACGATTTGTCTGCGCTTGACAGGGCAGGTAAGCTTTCCGGCCTATTAAATCCCGCCTAAACGCACTCGTTGCGCTAGTTGGCCGGCACAGATTGCTCATTGTGTGTGCAGCTTGATACAATGTGCGCCGCGACCTTGAAATGGTTGAAAACAGCCTCATCTTGCTATCTTGCTGTTCATTATTAATCTTTTAGAATTTTTAGAAAGTCTCACATGTCTGACGAAAATCTGCAGCCCGTATTTCAAATTCAACGCGTTTATCTGAAAGATTTGTCGCTTGAGCAGCCAAATTCCCCAGGAATTTTTCTTGAGCAAGAAGCACCAAGTATTGAAGTTTCCCTCGATGTAGGCGCCGAGCAATTGGCGGAAGGCATAGTTGAATCCACAGTTACCGTGACGGTCACAGCAAAAATCAATGACAAGATCGCTTTCCTGGTCGAAGGTAAGCAAGCCGGTATTTTTGAGGCACGCAACATTCCAACCGAGCAATTAGATCCTTTGTTAGGCATAGGTTGCCCAAATATTCTTTACCCTTACCTGCGCTCCAACATTGCCGATGCCATTACCCGCGCCGGTTTCCCTCCTATCCATTTGACAGAAATCAATTTTGAAGCGTTCTATCAGCAGCGTTTGCAAAACATTGCCGAACAGCAAGCAAAATTGCAAGCTGAGGCAAGTGGTGACGCAGCTCCTGCAACCACGCATTAATTTGCCACTGCCTCCATCCGGCCTTAGCGACCGGTGGAGGCCAGAGTAAGACTTAAGGTGTATCTTCCATGCGTCGTCTTTTACTTGTTTTTTTTGCTGCAACAAGTTTGCTGTCAGGTGCAGCCAACGCGCTGGAGTTCAGGTCAGTTGGCGCATCCCCGGTGATTTTGTATGATGCGCCATCAGTTAAGGGGGGCAAGCTTTATGTCGCTCCTCGCGGCATGCCAGTCGAACTTATTTTGACATATGGCGCATGGAGTAAAGTGCGCGACATGGCAGGCGACCTGAGCTGGGTCGAATCGAAAGACTTAATCACGCGACGCAATGTGATTGTTCGTATCGCAAATGCCAAAGTACGATCAGCACCGGAAGAGTCTTCTGCGCTAGTGTTTAGCGCAGATAAGCACGTTTTGCTAGAAATGGCTGAATCTGTCGCAAATGGCTGGGTAAAAGTTAAGCACCGCGACGGGCAATTGGGCTATATAAAAGTATCCGAAGTCTGGGGCATCTGACTCACATGAGCTACCGGAGCAAGAAAAAAGGGACAGTTTCTGTCCTTTTTTGCATTCATCAGACATATATTTAATTCATTCAGGTCTTGATATGAAAATAACGATACTCGGCGCCGGAGCCTGGGGTACTGCTTTAGCGATCTCCCTCGCAGCCAAAAATGAGCTTGTCCTGTGGGGGCGAAATCAGACAATGATGTCGCGACTTCAGGCTGATCGCGTCAATCAGGATTACTTGCCCGGATTCACATTGCCACCTCAATTACTGGCGACCGCTGACTTCCATCTTGCAATGGAGCACATTCAATCCTCAGGTTTATTGATTATTGCCAGCTCGGTTGCCGGTTTGCGGCCAATTCTCACCCAGTGCCTTCCGTATCACTTAAAACAAGTTGTATGGCTATGCAAGGGCTTTGAGGAAGGCACCCAACTTCTCCCCCATCAAATCGTACGCCAGGTGCTGGGCGACCAGGTCGCAGCAGGAGCGCTGTCCGGTCCCTCATTTGCACAAGAAGTGGCAAAAGGACTTCCATGCGCCCTTACCATTGCCTCATCAACCCATGAACTTTGTCAGCAGGTTGTCGCCGCAGCCCATGGAAATGTGATCCGCGTCTATTCCAGCGACGATGTGATCGGGGTCGAAGTGGGTGGCGCAGTGAAGAACATCCTGGCCATTGCGACGGGCATTGCCGATGGGCTTGGATTGGGGTTAAACGCCCGCGCAGCGTTAATGACAAGAGGCTTGGCTGAAATCAGTCGCCTCGGCGTCGCTCTTGGCGGCCGCAGCGAGACCCTGATGGGGCTGACCGGGGTGGGCGATCTGATACTTACCTGTACCGGAGACCTATCGCGGAACCGCAAAGTAGGCCTGGCGATTGCTCAAGGTAAATCACTTGCAACCATCGTTGAGGAACTCGGGCATGTTGCGGAAGGCGTGCGCTGCGCTCAAGCGGTCAGATCTTTAGCTGCACGACTCAAGGTTGACATGCCTATCAGTGATGCGGTTGCAGGCGTATTGTTTGACGGAGTCTCAGCGCAGGAGATGATTGAGCGATTATTGGCACGTGATGCCAGACAAGAAGGAAATTAAGTTCTTAGCCGTTTTCCAATATGCTCGATTGCTGCGCTTGCATTACCCTCACGATGACGTGCTCTGGCACCTCTTTCTGACGTAAAAATTCAGATGCCTTGGTATTGCCTAAGGTAGGGGCATAAAAAATCCCGATATCGACCAGCATACGGGTGATCATATCCTTACGCTGAAGAGGCAATTGACGCTTTAGCTTTTTTTTCCGTTTTCTACTTCCTGGCACAATAGCCCCCAAGGGTGAATGCGTGAGATGCAAAGACACAGTCTAATCCGGTTCGCCTTCTTCGGGGATTTTTTTGAGGGCTAATTTTTGTTTTTGCCTGATGGATGAGAGAGATTTCTGATGGGAGCCCGCGCCACTTCGTTTCGCGGCAAGCGCTACAGGATTCCGTGGCTTAGTTTGGATAGGTTCCAGACGGAAAACCATTTTTTGGCGAGTACCGAGTGATTTATTCGCCATCAGGGTTAACCGTCCTTAAATTTCAACAACGATTACAGCACATACCGTGACAGATCCTCGTCCACCGACAAGGCTTGCAAACGTTGGTCAACGTAAGCCGCATCAATAGACACAGTCTTTCCGCTATTTTGATGCGCGTCGAAAGAGATTTCTTCCAACAGTTTTTCCATTACAGTATAGAGGCGACGCGCCCCGATATTCTCTGTCGTCTCATTGACAGAAAAGGCGATGCCCGCCAGCCTTTTCACTCCCTCGGATGTAAAATCTATCGTTACCCCTTCGGTTGCGAGCAGGGCTTGGTACTGCCGGGTAAGACAGGCGTCAGTACCAGTCAGAATCCGTTCAAAATCTGCAATAGAAAGTGACTCCAACTCAACCCGTATCGGGAAGCGGCCTTGTAGCTCCGGAATCAAGTCCGACGGCTTGGCCAAATGAAAAGCACCGGAGGCGATGAACAAGATGTGATCGGTCTTTATCATCCCATATTTGGTATTGACGGTAGTTCCCTCCACCAACGGAAGCAAATCCCTCTGTACGCCGGCTCGTGAAACTTCAGCCCCACCTGTCTCTGAGCGTGACGCAATTTTGTCAATCTCATCGAGAAAAACGATGCCATTTTGTTCTACATTGCTGATCGCTTCTTGTTTCAGGTCGTCTTCATTGACCAGTTTTGCCGCCTCTTCTTCAATCAACAGCTTCATCGCTTCTTTGATTTTCAATTTTCGGCTTTTCTTGCGGCCACTGCCCATGCCGGAAAACATCGACTTGATTTGTTCTGTCATCTCTTCCATGCCAGGCGGCGCCATGATTTCCATCTGCGGTCCAGCCTCTGCTACCTCAATGTCAATTTCCTTGTCATCGAGAGCGCCTTCACGTAGCCGCTTACGAAAGGTTTGACGCGTGCTGTTTGGCGCATTTTCTAAAGCGGTGGCCTCCCCTGAGGTCACTAAACCCGCATGAGAAACGGCATCGCGCGCGGCGGGCAAGAGGATGTCCAGGATACGGTCTTCGGCGGCATCTTCTGCGCGGCTTCTGACCCTGCGGGTGGCTGCTTCACGCGTCTGTTTTATGCCAATATCGACCAGATCACGAATGATGGTGTCGACATCTCGGCCAACGTACCCGACTTCGGTAAATTTTGTCGCTTCAATTTTGATGAAAGGCGCATCAGCCAATTTAGCCAGCCGACGTGCAATTTCTGTCTTGCCTACGCCGGTGGGGCCTATCATCAGTATATTTTTTGGCGTTATTTCATAGCGCAGGGGATCAGGGACTTGCTGACGGCGCCAGCGGTTGCGCAAGGCAATGGCAACGGCGCGCTTAGCCTTCTCTTGTCCGACAACATGCTTATCTAATTCAAACACGATTTCTTGCGGAGTCATATTCATATTCGTTTATCTCTATCAATGCTGATGATGCTAATGTTGGCCACTCACAATACACATGACATGAACTATTCGAGCGTTTCTATCGTATGCGAGAGATTGGTATAAATGCACAACTCACCCGCGATAGTAAGAGATTTCTTGACGATATCTACTGGTGATAAATCAGTATTTTGGAATAATGCGATCGCCGCTGACTGTGCAAAAGTTCCACCTGAGCCGATAGCGCCGATTCCCTCATTTGGCTCCAGCACATCGCCATTGCCTGTTATCACCAGCGTGGTTTCACGGTCGGCCACCAGCAGCATCGCCTCTAACCTACGCAACATCCTGTCAGTGCGCCAGTCTTTTGCCAGCTCAACAGAAGCGCGCATCAGATGGCCCTGATGTTTTTCCAGCTTTGATTCAAAACGCTCAATCAGAGTGAAAGCGTCCGCCGTTCCACCGGCAAACCCGGCAAGCACTTTATTATGGTAGAGCTTACGTACCTTACGCGCAGTACCTTTCATCACGATATTACCCAACGTAACTTGACCATCGCCCCCAAGCGCCACCAGATTTCCGCGTCTTACAGACAAAATGGTTGTACCGTGAAATTGTTCCATGAAGTTCCCAGATAAAAATCGCCTCGAACTTTTATAAATGACTATGTGCAGTCAAATTGATTTGAGTAAGCGAGGAAGAAATTGAATAAATAAAGAAGTGGGGATGTTTTCCCCAAATTGCAAGACGTTAAACCAATGAGATCTAATGTTTACGGGGGACAATTACTGCGACGTTCTTCAGGCCCATCGCATTGAATAAGTTCATGACCAAATAATTAACTTCATGAAATTGAATCGAGGTTTCTTTTTTTGCAGCGATAGGTACAAGGCCGCTTAATAATTGTGCGGATGCGCCAAACTCCACACGCTCCAATTTGGAGCAATCCAGCAAAACCAATTTATGCAACTCGGCATGCGCAGAAATTTGACTGATAAGACCTTCGGTTTTCCCCTCGATCACAGCCGGCATCATGAACCTGTCAGAAGCATCTTCAATGATGCTGACTTCAGGAAGCATCGTAGTCACTTTGTTTTTAGGCGCCTCAAAAGACGGTGGCGACACCTCAAAGGTGATGCAGTAATCTATGCTGGCCTCTTCAAAGGCTTTTTCAAAATGCAGCAGTTGTAGTATTTCCAGCAACAAGAGCCAAGGTGCTTCGGTCTCGTCCCGCCTTCCGACCTGAAGTATGGCACGAATTTTTTCACTGAAATCCTGCGCTCCAACGAGCATCAAATCATGCCCGGTTTTTTTCAAATTCTTCAGGGAGCGCAATAACAAGCCGCAGCCAACTGGATCAACTTGTTTGACCCGCAAGAAATCTAGCCTCAAAGTTTTGCTTTGTTTACTGAGATTATGCAATTTTTCCAGTAGCTTGATAATGTTTCCGTCAAGCATGCTAGGAAAGGTGACACTGGGAGTTGCGCCATCTTCACCACCACTTGAGGACTCTTCTGTATTCTGGTCGGGTTCTCGCCAAACCGGTGGTGATGTCTCGAACTTACTCGCGTAGTCGATAGAGAGATGATCAAATGCAGACCGATTATTGCAAATTTGATAAAGATCAAATAGCATAAACCAGGCAACTGGCAAGCCATTCCCAAGGTTATCCTGAGCGATTGCCGCCTGCAGCATTTGCTCGGCCACCTCATTTTGCCCTGTGGCGAACAAAATTGCCGCTTCTTCGAGCAATGGCACTGATTCCGTTGCGCCTAGCTCTGCTGCCGAAACATCGGACTGATGACCAAATAGGTAATCTGTCGCTGGCATCATCAGAGGCAATGTGCTCTGAAAATCTGAAGCGGGTGATTCGCTATTGAACTGCTCGGTAATAGGATTAAGCTTAGCAGCGTGCTGTATTCCAATAACGGATGGCACACCATTATTAGCCGCTGTCTTTGGCCGCCCCATGTCACGGGACATCTCAAATTCAATTGCATCAATCTTACGCTCTGTGGCACGGGCAATATGTCGCTGAGCCAAAACAGACTGCGACAATGCTTCGTCATCCTGTGGCACAGCGATGTCGGTGTTACGGATCTTGGATTTTGTTTTTTTTGAAGAAGGCTTGTCGGAGCCTACCGGCTCCGGGCTGGCAGGCTTCTTACCGAAAAACGAAAAAATTGCCACGTTGATCTTGACCTTGAATAAGATTAAAAATGAATTCTTTGTGCGAACAGATAAATCCTGCCGATCTGTTATTTGACGCGCAAATTTTATAAGCTAAAGTATAGTCTTATTCGCCCACTAATTGTTAGCTAGAAAGTGCGTGTTTTCATGCAGGCCATAAGCCATATCGTCAGTCATTAACAAATTATCTGCGCTTAACTTACGATAAGTTGAATTCAACTTCTTAAAAATTTCAAACTTTTTCAGAACTTGTGAATGTTTTTTATAAATATGGATGACTGAACAGGAAACACATCACATTTATTGGTTACAAAAATTTACAATCTTTCAACAGGCAAGATGGTTTTTTGCTACGCAACTACACGATCACAAAAACAAAAAACGCTCAGTATCTATCTGAGCGTTTTTTAAAGTCTGGCCTGATAAAAACTTAGTCGCCGTACAGCTTTTGTTTCATCTCACGGCGTTGCTGTGCCTCGAGTGACAAACTTGCTGTCGGACGCGCTAACAGGCGCGGTACGCCAATAGGCTCTCCAGTTTCTTCACACCAGCCGTATTCACCGGCATCGATACTGGCGATAGATTGCTGCACTTTTCTCAGCAACTTCCGTTCGCGATCACGGGTACGCAATTCAAGAGAATGCTCTTCCTCGATCGTGGCGCGGTCAGCCGGATCAGGAACCAAGACAGTTTCGCGCAGATGCTCTGTTGTCTCGTCAGCGTTTCTAAGCAGATCTTTTTCAAGTTGTTGCAAACGGGCTTTGAAAAATGCCAGCTGAGCATCGTTCATATAGTCCTTCTCACTCATCTTAAGAATTTCTTCTTCGGTGAGCAGGGCTGCGGGTGCACTGACTGTAGCAGTCGATTTAGGTGATTTAGTTGCCACTTCGCTTACTTTCGATACGACGGATTAACACGCACAAAATAATAGTTGAGCAGACATCTACTTGCTCTAGAACCATTATCCTCCCCTTACTGATAAAGTAAATGGCTTTTTCGCCAAGTACTTTTTTCAACCAACGAAGCGGGAAAAAGTGCCGCCTCTTTTTCAGTTGGGCGCTAGTTTATACCAAACATAGGTTTAAACCTTGAATAAAAACGTCTTTAGGTAAATTTTTACCAATAAACACCATTTTACTTTCACGCAACTCGTCCTCGGCCCACTTGACGCCGACGTCAGTTCCCATGATTTGATGCACTCCTTGAAATATGACCTTGCGATCAGCACCGTCCATCAGCAGCACACCTTTATAGCGCAACATACGCGGGCCAAATACCTCTACTAGCCCGCCAAGAAATTCATCAAGCTTGCCGGTATGAAATGGCCTTGTGCTTTTGAAGACAAAAGCGGCAATATCATCCGAATGATGCGCATGATGGTGATTGTGTCCGTGCTGGTGAGCATGGTCTTCATGCGTGCAACCGGCATCACACTCATCATCATCGTGCAGATGCTGTTCTTCGGCCAAAAGGAAATCAGGATCCAGCTCAAGTTTCGCATTGAGGTTGAAGCCTTTTAAGTCCAGCACTTCGCTAATGGCGATATTGCCGAAATCAACGGTACAGATAGGCGCGCGCGGGTTCATTCTGCTTAAGCGATGACGCAATGTCTCCACTTGCGCGGCATCAACCAGATCTGTTTTTGACAGCAAGATTTTATCGGCGAAGCCAACCTGCCTCTGCGCTTCTTCATGCTCGTCCAGTTGCTGCATTGCGTGGCGCGCATCAACGACAGTGACGACTGCATCGAGCATGTAATACATGCCGACTTCTTCATCGACAAAAAAGGTCTGGGCAACCGGGCCAGGGTTGGCAAGCCCGGTGGTTTCGATAATGACGCGGTCAAAGCTAAGCTTGCCTTCGTTCTTTTGCTCCATCAATTTGCAGAGCGCGGTAATCAGATCACCTCGCACAGTGCAGCAGATACAACCATTATTCATTTCAATGATTTGTTCATTACTGTCTTGTACCAGAATCTCGTTATCAATATTTTCCTGGCCAAATTCGTTCTCGATCACGGCAATTTTATGGCCGTGNNCCTCTGCGCATCGTAGTCTGCAAAGTGAGGCTGAGCTGCTCTTTGAGCGGGTTATCTTGCTGTTCATCGTCGAGGCAAAATAACTTGTTGCATCGCGTACATTTGAAATGCGCATGCTGGTGCTGTATGCCGGATGCGACATCAGTGACAGGCTTCTCACTTCCCGTGCTGTATCTGAAAACCCGGTCATCGCCAGCGATTTTATGCGCCAGTCCAGCATCGGTCAGGCAATCGAGCGCACGATAAAGCGTCACGCGATCGAGTTCCTTCAGCGCATCTTGCACTTCCAGATGGGAAAGCGCCCGATGGCTAGACAAAAGTGTGCTCAATACGCCCGCCCTGGCATCAGTCACCCTGATCTGGGCCTTGCGCAACATGCTCTCAGCGCGCTCACGCTCGTTCTGACCGGCACGCATTGGCGAAAGATTGATTTGACTGCTGCTCATCAGGGAATGAAGTCGAAGTGAACGAAGAAAATTGCATTATGCATGAAAATGCAATTGAGTTGCAAAACGGCGTTATTTTTTTGCCCGGGGATGGCTCGCATCATAGACTTTAGCCAGATGCTGGAAATCCAGCGAGGTGTACACCTGAGTGGCGGCGATCGAGCTGTGCCCAAGCATTTCCTGCACCGCGCGTAAATCGCCCGATGATTGCAATACGTGCGAGGCAAACGAATGCCGCAATACGTGAGGATGCACATCCGCCGGGATACCTATGGTCTGCGCATGCGCCTTCAAACGCAGCTGTACCAGACGCGCCGACATGCGAGTGCCACGCCCGGTCAAAAACAAGGGATGCGGGTCTGCCCTGACCAGAGCCGGACGCACTTTCAGCCAGTCAAGCAAGGCCTCAAGGGCTGCTTTACCTACCGGAACTATGCGTTGCTTATTGCCCTTGCCCGTGACATGCACCTCGGCTTGCGCGATGTCTACCCAACCCTGGCTGCTAAAGGTATCTTCCTGGATATCGGCAACATCTAGCCCGACCAACTCAGACACCCTCAGGCCGCTGGAATACAGCAATTCAAACATGGCGCGGTTGGCGCATGGCGTAGGTTCAGCGCCGGGGACATGCGAAACCAGACGCACGGCATCATCAGCCCCCAATGCCTTGGGTAGGGATTTTGCTTTTTTGGGCGCCTTGATTCCGTCAACAGGATTAGCCGGCAGACTTAGCTGATCGGCTAGCCAGCGGTAATAGCCACGCCAGCAGGAGAGCTTGCGGGCGATACTGCGGGCGTTCAGGCCTTCAGCGTGCTTAAGTGAAGTCAGCCGCCGCAGGTCAAAATAAGTCAGGCTTGCCAGATCCGCGCCATTGGCGAACGATGCAAGTTCAGCCAAATCCAGCTGATAGCCGCTGACCGTATGGGGCGATAAATTGCGCTGCGTGCGTAACATCTCAAGATACTGGCCGATACCAGACTCTTGCGCAGCGTTGTCCATCTTAGTCAATCAGGCAGCTCAGCGCTGCGCTGCTTGTATCGGCTATTTTTGCCAGAAAATCGGTTGCCATTTCCTTGGTAAAACGCGAAGGGTCGGGCGACCCCAGCACCAGCAAGCCGAAGGTTGCGGAAGTTGGTGATAAACGCAGTGGCAGCATCGCCAGCGACTCAATGGCCTGCTCCGCATCTATCCAGGTAGCCGCTTCAAATTCCTGATTTCTGCCGCAAAAAGGAGCATGTAATCCCTTGGCAAATAATTGCACATCTTCACCTGCAGGCTGGGCGAACCAGGTGTGCGAAAAATCTTCCGCCACACCCCATAATCTGAGCGTAGCATGCGGCAAGGAAAAAATATCCTGCAGCCCTTGCGTCAGCACATGGGGCAATTCCACATCATTACGCGCCAACAACAAGGAACGTGTCCAGTTCTGGAATTTTGACGTGATGCTGTCGTTTTCCAGGGCGACTCGCATCAGCTCATTCAGGCGCAACTCCAGGCTGCGGTGTTTTTCGCGCACCACTTCCATCTGTCTTTCCTGCAAGGAAATGGCGCGGCCCATTAAAGGACTGGTCAATTTAATTTTAGATAGTAATTCCGCATGCTCTTCAAAAAAATGCGGGTTATTACTCAGGAAATCAGCGATGTCGTTGGAATTCATTATTTTCTGTTTATTCAGTATTAAATGTTGATTTCACCGTCAAATACGGAAACTGCCGGGCCGCTTAACAATACCGCCTCAGATCCACCCTGCCACGCGATGGACAGTTCACCGCCATGCGTGCTGACAGTGACCGGCGACACCAGCAAACCACGCCGTATACCCGCAACCACGGCGGCACACGCGCCAGTACCACAGGCAAGTGTCTCACCTGTGCCACGCTCGAACACCCGCAGCTTGATACGATGAGAATCAAGCACCTGCATGAACCCCGCATTGACGCGTTTAGAAAAGCGCGGGTGATGTTCAATCAGCGGGCCATCGGCCAGCACCGGAAAGGCCTCGACATCATCCACCACCTGCACGGCGTGCGGATTACCCATAGACACCGCAGAGATCCAGACAATCCGGTGATTGATTTCAAGCGGCCAGAGCTGATCTTCAGCCTGTACTTTTGCAGCCAAGCCGCTGGTATCAAACGGGACTTTGGCCGGATCGAGAACCGGTGCGCCCATGTCCACGGTCACGCTGCCGTCAGGATTCAGGCGCGGCTCTATCACGCCCGCCATGGTTTCCACCCGGATCGCGGTTTTATCGGTGAGTTTTTTATCTGTCACAAAGCGCACAAAGGCGCGCGAGCCATTGCCACATTGCTCAACTTCGCCACCGTCGGCATTGTAGATGCGATAACGGAAATCTACGCCCGCGGTCACGGGACGCTCTACCACCAGGATCTGGTCCGCGCCTATGCCAAAACGGCGATCGGCAATATGCCTCCATTGCTCAGTGGTGAAATTAATGTCCTGGTTGATCGCGTCAATGACGACAAAATCATTACCGGCACCATGCATTTTGGTAAATTTAAGTTTCATGCCCGCATTATCCCAGATTTTCCATTAGGATTTGCACTGATGACGGATGCACTTTTCGAGATAGTTTTGATGCGAATGAGGTACCAATAGCTAGCTATTGGTAACGAAGAGCAGCAAAAATAGCCGAAAATGCGCCGTCAGCACGCAAATAGCACCGCAGGTGCGCCTAATGGAAAATCTGGGATTATATCGCTCTATGTCGACTTAGCTGTTATGCCGCCGTCCCACAGCAACCCTGCTTCCTTAAAGTTCCTCAAAGCTATATTTTCAAACAATCACCAGTACACTTTCTCAAATTGTCAGCCATACTGTACTGGTCTTTTTGTAGGGTACTGTCCATAGCATTGAGCAATACAGAATGTTAATGTGCGAGCCGTCCCAAAAAGGATATGATTCACTCAAAAAGTGATTCAGATTGGTAGCGTACACCCTCGCCTCACAAAAAAGCACGGAGACATCATGAATGCACCCCTGAACACCAACCCCGCCGAACAACAGGCGCTGGTCGACAATAATATTAGCCTCGACGACAAATTTACGCTGGAGCGCGGTCGCGCCTTCATGACAGGCACGCAGGCGCTGATCCGCCTGACCATGCTGCAGCGCCAGGCCGACGAAAAGGCTGGCTTGAATACCGCCGGTTTTATCAGCGGCTATCGCGGCTCACCTCTGGGCAATGTCGATCTGACCGCCGCCAAAGCGAAAAAACACCTGGCCAAGCACCATATCCAGTTCCATCCCGGCGTGAATGAAGATCTGGCGGCAACCTCAGTCTGGGGCACGCAGCAGGTAAACATGTTCCCTGGCGCCAAGTACGATGGCGTGTTCGGCGTGTGGTACGGCAAGGGGCCGGGCGTTGACCGTTGCGGCGACGTCTTCAAGCACGCCAATCTGGCGGGCACCTCCAAGTTCGGCGGCGTTCTGGTGGTGGCCGGTGACGACCATGCGGCCAAGTCATCGACAGCGGCGCACCAAAGTGAACACATCCTCAAGGCCTGCGGCATCCCGGTGTTCTACCCTTCATCGGTGCAGGAATACCTCGATTACGGCCTGCACGCCATCGCCATGTCGCGCTATACCGGCCTGTGGGTGTCGATGAAGTGCGTCACCGACATCGTTGAATCCGGTGCCGTGGTCGAGATCGATCCTGAGCGCGTTCAGCCCGTCATTCCGGCCGATTTTGTCTTGCCAGTAGATGGCGTGAATATCCGCACCCCAGACCCGGTACTGGCGCAAGAAACGCGCATGAACAACTTCAAATGGTACGCGGCGCTGGCCTACGTGCGTGCCAACAAACTCAACCAGATCATCTGGGATAGCCCGGTCGCCAAGATCGGCATCATCACTGCAGGTAAATCCTACCTCGATACGCGCCAGGCGCTGGCAGATCTTGGCATAGACGAGCAGGTTGCCCGCGACATCGGTATTCGCCTCTACAAGATAGGCGTGACCTGGCCGCTGGAATCGGAAGGTGTGCGCGAATTTGCCACCGGCCTCAAAGAGATACTGGTGGTGGAAGAAAAGCGCCAAATTCTGGAATATGCGCTGAAAGAATCGCTGTACAACTGGGCGGATGACGTGCGCCCGCGCGTGGTCGGCAAATTTGACGATACCGGCGAATGGGATAACAAGGACGGCGCTGGCCACGGCGACTGGCTGCTGCCGGCGACGTATGAACTTTCCCCTGCGCAGATCGCCCGCGCGATTGCGGCGCGCATCAGCCGCGACTTCGCCGGTCATCCGGTCGAGCAGCAAGTCAAGGAACGCGTAGCCTATCTGGAAGCCAAGGAAGCCATGCTCAATGCGGTCAGCAAACCCGATGCCAACAAGGATCGCGTGCCGCATTTCTGCTCTGGCTGCCCGCACAATACCTCGACCAAAGTACCGGAAGGCAGCCGCGCGCTGGCCGGTATCGGTTGCCACTATATGGTGACCTGGATGGACAGGGAAACCTCGACCTTCACCCACATGGGCGCAGAAGGCGTGACCTGGGTTGGCCAGGCACCGTTCACCACCGAAGAGCACGTGTTCTCGAACCTGGGTGACGGCACTTACTACCACTCCGGCTTGCTGGCGATCCGCGCTGCGGTGTCGGGCAAGGTCAACATGACGTACAAGATCCTGTTCAACGATGCGGTGGCGATGACAGGCGGCCAGCCTTTCGACGGTCCGCTCGACCCTGGCATGATCTCGCGCCAGATCGCCGCTGAAGGCGTGGGCCCGATTATCGTTGTGACCGACGAGCCAGAAAAGTATCCTGCCGACTACCCTTGGGCAGCGGGCGTCACCGTGCGTCACCGCAGCGAACTCGACGCCGTACAGCGCGAATTGCGTGTCGCCAAAGGCGTGTCCGCGATGATTTACGACCAGACCTGCGCATCAGAAAAACGCCGTCGCCGCAAGCAGATCGGCAAAGATGGCAAGCCGGGTTTCCCTGACCCGGCCAAGCGTGCCGTCATCAATGAAGCAGTCTGCGAAGGTTGCGGCGACTGCAGCGTGCAATCGAATTGCCTGTCGGTAGAACCGCTGGAAACCGAATTCGGCCGCAAGCGCCAGATCAACCAGTCTTCCTGCAACAAGGATTTTTCCTGTGTAACCGGTTTCTGCCCGAGTTTTGTCACGGTCGAAGGCGGCAAGCTCAAGAAGCCTGAAAAAGCCAAGATCGAACCAGGCAAATCGCTCGATGTCGCCAGCCTGCCACAGCCACAATTGCCCAGCACGGCACAGCCTTTTGGCGTGATCGTCACGGGCGTGGGCGGCACCGGCGTGGTCACCATCGGCCAGATCATGGCAATGGCGGCACACCTGCAGGGCAAGGCATGTTCGGTACTCGACATGACTGGCCTGGCGCAAAAAGGCGGCGCGGTGATGTCGCACGTCCGGCTCGCTGACAAGGCCGAAGATATCCAGTCCACCCGCGTCGGCACCGGCATGGCAGATCTGGTGATCGGCTGCGACCTGATCGTGACAGCTGGCAAGGATGCGCTGTCGCGCATGGGCGATGGCCGCACCTTTGCCGCCATCAATACCAACGGCACGCCGACCTCCACTTTCATCAAGAACCCGGACTGGCAGTTCCCTGCCGAATCTGCCGAAAGCGAAATCCGCAAAGCCTGCGGCGCAGACCGGGTCGACCTGATCGATGCGGGCGCGATCGCAACGGCCTTGATGGGCGACACCATCGCCACCAACATGTTCATCCTCGGTTACGCATGGCAAAAGGGCTGGGTGCCGCTGGCAGAAGCCGCACTGATGCGCGCAATTGAGCTTAATGGCGTGGCGATAGGCTTCAACAAAGAAGCCTTCAACTGGGGGCGTATCGCCGCCAACGATCTCGCTGCGGTACAACGCCTGATCACGCCGGCGCAAGTCATAGCGCTCAAGCGTGCACCTAGCCTGGATGACACCATCAGCAAGCGCATCAGCTTCCTGACCGAGTATCAGAATGCCGGCTACGCCAAGCAATACAGCGACTTCATCGCCCAGGTCAAAGCGGCCGAAGGCAAGATCGTCGATGGCAAGCCGCTGCGCCTGACCGAGGCTGCCGCCAAGTATCTGTTCAAGCTGATGGCCTACAAGGACGAATACGAAGTCGCGCGTCTTTACACTGACGGTAAGTTCAAGAAGAAAGTGGCGGACATGTTTGAAGGCGACTACGCCATCAACTTCCATCTGGCACCTCCGCTATTGGCCAAACGCGATGCCCAAGGCAATCTGATCAAGCAGCAATTCGGCCCGTGGATGATGAAAGCCTTTGGCGTTCTGGCCAAGCTGAAATCCCTGCGCGGCGGCGCCTTTGACATCTTCGGNNGACAACTTGAGCAAGGCAGTAGCCATCGCCAGCATCCCCGAAGACATCCGTGGTTACGGCCATGTCAAGGAGCGTCACTTCAAGGCGGCAAAAGCGAAGGAAGCAAGCTTGCTGGCGGAGTTCAATTCAGCACAGCCAACGCAAAAAGCGGCATGATGTGGTAAATCACGCGTAAAGAAAATGGTCGACCGAGGTCGGCCATTTTTTTCGCCCTGCTCTACAATGGCAGCACTCAATGCTCAATACTTCGTACCCAGCGCTCACCCTCTCCCAGAAAGTCCGCCATGCAAGAACGCCATCTCATCGCCGCAGGCGCCATCAATATGTTCATCGCGGTCGCCGCCGGTGCCTTCGGCGCGCACGCCCTAAAGCAAAGTCTCAGCCCAGAGATGCTGGCGATCTGGCAGACCGCCGTCCACTACCAGATGGTGCATGCATTGGGTCTGATCGCCATAGCCCTGCTGATGCCGCGCTTCGATCAGGTAATGCTCAAACGCGCTGGCATCGCCATGCTGATCGGCATCCTCATCTTCAGCGGCAGCCTGTACACATTGGCACTCAGCGGTATACGAATACTGGGAGCAATCACGCCGATAGGCGGCCTGGCATTTCTGCTGGCGTGGGTCATGCTGGCATGGGCAGCCTACTCAGGCAGATCATGAAAAATAAATCTGAATCCTACTGCTGATATGCCAGAAAACCCGGATGCAGCAGGCGCTACAGCTTATATCTAGCGGAGATTTTCTCACGGGACGGGCGGAAATTTATTCCAGTTTTGAGCGAAAACAAAGTATCCGCAATTGTCTTTCAACTGACTGCGGCAATGCCGCGATTGGGCTTATGATCTGCTACCAGGGCATTTCCCTCCACCCTATTGAACTATCAGATATCAGCCGCCATGTCAGTGCAAAACCTCTACCAACAAAAACGTGTCAGTGCAGACGATGCTATCGGCCAGGTCAGAAACGGTGATTTCATCATTGTGCCTACCGGTGTCGGTGAGCCGCCAACGCTGCTGAGCACATTATCCGAGCAGCGCCGCCGCTTTCATGACGTCAAGGTCGGGCAGATACTGGCGGTGAGAAAGTATGGTTATTTTGATCCGGAAACCACGGCGCATGTGCGGCATGTGGCGTTCTTCTTCGGTGCCGCTTCACGCGCGGGCGGGCAAGAGGGCTGGATCGATTTTATCCCCAGTTATTTTTCTGAGATGCCCAGCCTGATAGAGCGTGGTCAGATCAGTGCCGACGTGGTGTTTGCGATGGCTTCGCCGATGAATGAGCAAGGCTATTTCTCGCTCAGCCTGGGTGCCGATTACACCATGGCGGCGATAGCCAAGGCGCGCGCGGTGGTGCTGGAAGTCAATCNNCATAGGCAAGTATGTGGCCGACATGATAGAAGACGGTTCGACATTGCAGATAGGCTACGGCGGCATTCCCGATGCGGTGGTGATGCAACTGACCGGCAAGCACGACCTGGGCATCCATACCGAGATGATAGGCGACGGCATTTTGACGCTGGTAGAAAGCGGCGTCGTGACCAACCGCAAGAAGAATTATCTGCCAGGAAAAATGGTCGCCACGTTTGCCTTGGGTTCA
>CXWL01005332.1_pt1 | contig 23132 bp, 22 predicted proteins | sample 590931 | NCBI WGS metagenome assembly CXWL01 (sample SAMEA3498368, study PRJEB10139) | groundwater metagenome | biome: water well; material: biofilm material | place: Germany | collected 2015-04-27
GGGACCTGACCACAGCGCAAGCCCCCCCTGTAGGAGTCCGAACCGATGGAATCCAGACTTGACGCCTGGCTGGCCGCTGAAACCGCCCAGCTTGCCCGCCACGCCGGCGCGAGCACCGGCGTGGCGGCGCCCGAGGTGGTGGCGGCGATGGACGGCCTGCAGCTGTTCCAGGCCATGCTGCGCGGCGACTTGCCCTTCGCGGCGATCGCCCGCACGCTGGACTTCCTGCTCATCGAGGTCGAGCATGGCCGCGCCGTCTTCCAGGGCGCGCCCGGCCCCGGACACCTCAACCCGATGGGCAGCGTGCACGGCGGCTGGTACGCCACGCTGCTGGATTCAGCGCTCGGCTGCAGCGTGCATACCGCGCTGCCCCGGGGCAAGGGCTACACCACGCTCGAACTCAAGGTCAACATGATCCGCGCGCTGACACCCAAGGTGCAGCGCGTGCGCGCCGAAGGCCGCGTGATCCACCTCGGCGGCCAGACTGCCACCGCCGATGCGCGATTGGTGGGGCCCGACGGCAAGCTGTATGCGCATGCATCGACGACCTGCCTGGTGTTTGAGATGCAGCAGCGCGGCGGATAAGAGCAGGTGCGGCACTTCCGCCGCCGCCCCAGGCAAGTAGACGGGGCTCAGGTGCGGCGGCGGCGGGCGATGGCAGCCACGGCCACCAGGCCCAACGCCATCAGCGCATGGATGCCGGGTTCCGGCACCATCGACGCGTTGATAAAGGCCTCGTGGATGGAGACCGGGACGAAGCCGTTGAATTCACCGAAGGTGCTGTTCAAGGCATTGTCGAGATCGCCATACGGAGCGCCAAACGACAGGCCATACGACGTGACCGAAGCGATCAGGCCACCCACGAACTGCGGCCCACCCGAATCGCCGCCGGCTGTGCTCACCTCGGTCGCGCCACGGCCCAGGTTGTTGTACTTGGGGCCACCCAGGCCGAAGTCCGCCGCCAGCAAGGCGCTGGCATCACGGGCGGCAGTGCCATTGTCGAAGTCGGCCAGGTAGGAAAAGGACAACTGGGACGTCGGCAACGACGGATCGTCGAAAATGGCGTTCCAGTCGAAGCCACCGAAATCCGCATCGCCAAGCCGGAACTCGTAGCGGTTGTCGCCCTGGCGCAAGCGGCCGGTGCCGAGGTTGGCCCCGACGCTGCCGCCCGCGCTGGAGCGGGCACCGTAGCCCGCGATGTTGTAGTTGGTGCCCGTCAGGCTGCCCGTGAAGAGCCCGTAGCTGCTGGCAAACGCCGGCGCCGGGGCGGACAGGCGCAATACCGCGATATCGTTGTGGTCGATCACCTGGCCGGTATAGCCGGGGTTGACGAAATACTGCGACACCGCCACCGCCGACGATAACGGGCTGGCGTGGACCACGGTGTCAGGGTCGGTGCCACCGTAGAAGTAGGCCGTGGTTGACAGCGGGGTGGCCAGCGTGGGGCCGCTCGTCACGCAGTGGCCGGCGGTCAGGATCGACTGCCGGTCGGGCAGCAGCGTGCCACTGCAGATAAAGCTGCCGGCGGCATAGTTCATGATCAGCGAGACCACGCCGCTGAACTGCGGCATGGGCGCGGTGTAGATCGGGTTGCCGCCACTGGCCAGCGTGCCGGTGGAGGTCTGGCCAACGACGTAGCTGTGGGCCTCCCAGGTGACACCGTTGTAGGTGCCAGAAACCACGCGTCCGGGGTCCGCCTGGGCTACCTGGGCAACACCGATGACCAGCGCCGCGGCGGTCAATACAAATCGAAAGTTGTGCATGAAGGAACCTACGACGTGGGTGGCACAAACGAACTGCGGCAACGCAAGTCGCTGCCAGTTCTCAACGATTGCAGTCATGCTAGTGAACTCTTTCCACGGCGCGAAGCCCCTGATCCGGGGGGAAGCCCGCCATGCCCAGCCAGGGTCCGGGTACGGCAACTCGCATCTCCGCCTGACGCGTTAGCCTCGCTCCTGCGGCATCCACCGCGCTGGCCACCAGGCGCCCCCCATGCGAATCCTCCATACCATGCTGCGCGTCGGCAACCTGCAACGCGCCATCGATTTCTACACCCAGGTGATGGGCATGACGCTGTTGCGCACGACGCAGCGGCCCGAGCAGAAATACGACCTCGCCTTCGTCGGCTACGGCCGCAGCCCCGAGCACGCCGAGATCGAGCTGACCTACAACTACGGCGTCGAGTCGTATGAGCCCGGCAACGCGTTCGGCCACATCGCCATCGGCGTGCCCGATGTGGCGGCCACCTGCGCGGCGGTGCGCGAGCAGGCCGCCGCGCTGGGCGGCGCGATCACGCGTGAAGCCGGGCCGGTGAAGGGTGGCGGCTCGGTCATCGCATTCATCACCGACCCCGATGGCTACAAGATCGAGCTCATCGAGCGCCCGAACTGACCCTGGCGATGTACCTGCCCCCCCACTTCGAACAGCCCGACGCCGCGGCGCTGCGCGCGCTGATGCTCGAGCACCCGCTGGCCGCACTCGTCACCTTCGGGGCCGATGGGTTGACGGCCGATCACCTGCCGCTGGAGTTCGACGCCACTGCCGGCGCGCACGGCACGCTGCGTGGCCATGTCGCGCGCGCCAACCCGCTGTGGCGCGCGGCGGCCGGCACGCCGGTGCTGGCGATCTTTCGCGGCCCGCAGGCCTATGTGTCACCGTCGTGGTACCCGGGCAAGGCGGCCACGCACAAGGTGGTACCGACCTGGAATTACGCCGTCGTGCAAGCCCACGGCGTGCTGCGCGCGGTGGACGATGCGCCGTGGCTGCTGGCCCTGGTCAGCCGCCTGACGGCGCACCATGAGACGCCACAGGCCCGGCCCTGGGCGGTGACCGACGCACCCGCCGACTACGTGCAGCAGATGCTGCGTGCCATCGTGGGTATCGAGATCCCGCTCACGCGGCTGCTCGGCAAGTGGAAAGCCAGCCAGAACCGCAGCGAGGCGGATCGCCTGGGCGTGGCCGCGGGCCTTGAAAACGGCGACAGCGATGCCAGCGCGATGGCCCGCCTCGTGCGAAACTTTCGGCCCCCGCGCCGGGAGAAACCATGAGGCGACACCACCACGTCACCCTCGCCTTGCTGCTGGCCGTGCTGGCCGGCAGCGCCTGCGCCCAGAAGTTGGCCCCGGGCCTGTGGGAGCACTCCTTCACCATGAAGAGCCCGGCCGGCAGCACCGACGCCACCACCGCCCGCATGCAGGTGGACAGCATGCACAAGGGCCAGCCGATGCGCACCGAGATGCAGCAGGCCGGCCGCTGGCTGGCCGCCGACTGCGGCGACGTCAAGCCGCGGCCGTAGCCCCTGGCCGCAGCGCCGCCGCAGCGCGCGCGAGCTGCGTGATGCGGCCCCAGTCCCCCGCCGCCACGGCATCGGCCGGCGTCAACCACGAGCCGCCGCAGACCTTGACGTTGGGCAGGGCCAGGAATTGCGGCGCGGTCGAGGCCGTGATGCCGCCGGTGGGGCAGAACACGACGTCGGCAAAGGGGCCCGCCAGGGCCTTCAGCATGGGGATGCCGCCGGCCGCCGTGGCCGGAAAGAATTTGAGGAAGTGCAGGCCGTCGGCCAGCGCCGCCATCACTTCGCCGGCGGTGGCCACGCCGGGCAGCAGCGGCAGGCCGAGTTCTCGGCAAGCCGCGCCCACCTCGCGGGTGTAGCCGGGGCTGACGCCAAAGGCGCTGCCGGCGGCCTTGGCGGCGCGTGCGTCGGCCACGCTGCGGATCGTGCCCGCACCGACGATGGCCTGCGGCACCGCCCGCGCAATGGCCTCGATGCTGGCCAGCGCCGCCGGCGTGCGCAGCGTCACCTCCAGCACGCGCACGCCGCCCGCCAGCAGGGCCTGCGCCAGCGGCACGGCGTCTTGCACACGGTCGATCACGATGACCGGGATCACCGGGCCCCAGCTGGCCAGTTCGAGCGTCTCTTTCATATCGTCCGGGTCCTCGTTTGCGGCCCGATCTAGAGCCAGGAAATCGCGCCTTCTTCGGCGCTGCTGACGTTGCGCCGCATGCCGGCAAAGAGCTCACGGCCGAGGTCGTGGGCATGCACCTCGGCCAGCTCGGGCGCGATGGCGAGGGGCGTGCGCGCGGCCCACTCGGCCGCATCCACCAGCGCCTCCAGCGTGCCGGCCACGGCATCGAGGCGGATCATGTCACCGTCGCGCACACGGGCCAGCGGCCCGCCCGCCAGCGCCTCGGGGCTGACGTGGATGGCGGCCGGCACCTTGCCGCTGGCGCCGCTCATGCGGCCGTCGGTGACCAGCGCCACGCGCCAGCCCTTGCCCTGCAACACGGCCAGCGGCGGCGTCAGCTTGTGCAGTTCGGGCATGCCGTTGGCGCGCGGGCCCTGGAACAGCACCACGGCCACCACGTCCCGGTCCAGCTCACCGGCCTTGAAGGCCGCCAGCAATGCCTCCTGGCTGGTGAAGACGCGGGCCGGAGCTTGCACGACGTGGCGATCATCCGGCACCGCCGAGGTCTTGATCACGCTGCGGCCCAGGTTGCCCCGCAGCAGCTTGAGCCCGCCGCTGGCGGAAAACGGCCGTGCCGCCGGGCGCACCACCGAGGCATCCCCGCTGTCCGCCGGCAGCACGCTCCAGCGCAGGGCGGGCGTGGGCCCGGCCAGCACCGGCACCTCGCCGTAGGCGGCCAGCCCGCGCTCGCTGACGGTGGCCACATCGGGGTGCAGGCCGCCGCTGTGCAGCAGTTCGCGCAGCACGTAGCCGGGACCGCCGGCGGCCTGAAACTGGTTGACGTCTGCACTGCCGTTGGGATAGACGCGCGCCAGCAGCGGCGTGGCGGCGGAGAGGTCGGCAAAATCGCTCCAGTCGATCACGATGCCGGCAGCGCGCGCCACCGCCACCCAGTGGATCAGGTGGTTGGTGCTGCCGCCGGTGGCCAGCAGGGCGACCATCGCGTTCACGATCACGCGCTCGTCCACCAGGCGGCCGATGGGGGTAAACCGTGCCTGCCGGGTGATGCCCAGCGCCGCGCTCACCGCAGTCCGCGTGAGCGCCTCGCGCAGCCCGGCGTGCGGGTGCACGAAGGCGGCACCCGGCACATGCAGGCCCATCGCCTCCAGCAGCATCTGGTTGCTGTTGGCGGTGCCGTAGAAGGTGCACGTGCCGGCGCCGTGGTAGGCGGCGCTCTCGGCTTGCAGCAGCTCGTTGCGGCCGACCAGGCCCTGCGCCGCCTGCTCGCGCACACGGGCCTTGTCGCCGTTGGACAGGCCACTGCCCATCGGCCCCGCCGGCACGAAGACGCAAGGCAAGTGGCCGAAGTGCAGCGCGCCGATCAGCAGCCCGGGCACGATCTTGTCGCACACGCCCAGCAGCAGCACGGCGTCATAGACATCGTGGGCCAGCGCAATGGCGGTGCTCATGGCGATGGCGTCGCGTGAGAACAGGCTCAGCTCCATGCCCGGCAGGCCCTGCGTCACGCCATCGCACATGGCCGGCACGCCGCCAGCGACCTGCGCCGTGGCGCCCAGCCGATGCGCCTCGTGACGGATCAGCGCCGGGTAGGCCTCGTAGGGCTGGTGCGCCGAAAGCATGTCGTTGTAGGCCGTCACGATACCCAGGTGCGGCGCCTTGTGCGCCACCACGCGCAATTTGTCGTGGGCCGGCAGTGCGGCAAACGCGTGCGCCACATTGGCGCAGCCCAGGCGCTCGGTGGCGGGCGGGCGGGCGAGCACGCGATCGATACGTGCCAGGTAGGCGCGGCGCGAGTCGGCGCTGCGTTCGGTGATGCGCTGGGTGACTTCGAGGAGGACGCTGTTCATGCCGATCGCGGTTGTAACTTGACTCCGAATTATCAAGTAACCAAGTTACATCGTCAAAACCAAATTTCAGCGCAGACCCACCTGTACCCAGGTCAGGTCCCAGCCCATCCGGCGGCCGCTCCTCAACCCGCTGCGGGCTGCGCCGGGCGGCTGGCCAGCCGCAATGCCTGCAGATCAGACGCGGTGTCCACATCCAGCAGCACGCCCGGGTCGTCGATTTCTTCGCCGTGCGCCGGGTAGCGAGCCACCACGCGGCGCGCGCCGTCGTCACCCGTGAGCAGGATCAGCTCGGAGTACAGCTCGGCCGCAAAGCCCACCGGGTGGCCGCGCCGGCCGCGGTGCTGGGCATACACCACCGGGTGCTGCTCCAGCGCGGTGGCCACCGCCAGCAGGGTGCCGGGGCGCACCAGCGGCATATCGCCGGGCAGCACCAGCCAGCCCGGCGCGCCCGAGCGCTCGGCCACCCCGGTGGCGATGGTGTAGCCCATGCCGCGCGCGGCTTCCTCGGCGCTGAGGACGACGATATCGCGCATGGCGAGCTGCCCCGATACCAGCGGTGCCAGCGCGGCGGTGGTGACCACGACCACCGGCAACTGCGATTCAATCGCGTGGCGCACGGTGGTGCCGAGCACGGTGCTGCCCTCGAACGGCTGTTCGAGCTTGTGCGCAGGCCCGCCGTAGCGGCTGCCACAACCCGCGGCGGGCACGATGATGGTGGGACGGAATCTCATCTCTCCTGGTGGCCTGGCGCATGGCCTGGGCGCACCCTCCTTGCAATCAAGAATGGGGGCGCCACCACCGCGCAGGTAGTGGGACGTTCACTTACGGCGTTCCACCTAGGAACCTTCCAGCGGCCCCGCAGCGCTGGCAGTTTTCTATACTGCCGCGCATGGATATCGCCGACCTGCGCAAGAGCTATGAACGCGATGAGCTCGACGACACGACGTCGGCCGCGGACCCGATGACGCAGTTTCAGCGCTGGTTCGAGCAGGCGGTCTCGGCGCAGTTGCCCGAGCCCAACGCCATGACCCTGGCCACCGTGGGCACAGACGGCCGGCCTTCCACCCGCATCGTCCTCATCAAGGGTTTCGATGCCCGCGGCATGGTCTGGTATACCAACTACGAAAGCCGCAAGGGCCGCGAACTGGCGGCGCACCCACAGGCAGCGCTCCAATTCCACTGGGTCGAGCTGGAGCGTGTCGTGCGCATCGAAGGCCGGGTCGAGAAGACCCCGGCGGCGGAGTCGGACGCGTACTACGCCAGCCGGCCGCTGGATTCGCGGCTGGGGGCGTGGGCCTCGCCGCAGAGCCAGGTCATCGCCTCGCGCACGCTGCTGGTGGCCGCTGCCGCCAAGGCCGCCGCACGCTATGCACTCAACCCGCCGCGGCCGCCGCATTGGGGCGGCTACAGGCTGGTGCCCGATTCCTACGAGTTCTGGCAGGGCCGCAAGAGCCGCCTGCATGACCGGCTGCGCTACCGGCTCTGTGCGGGGCCCGACGGCTGCGCCTGGATCAAGGAGCGTCTGGCGCCTTGACGAACTCGGCCGCCAGGCGGTCGATGCCGGCCAGGAAGTGGTCGAACTGGATCGGCTTGGTCCAATATTCGTCGAAGCCGGCCTCCAGCGCGGCCTCGATGTGGCTCGGCATCGCGTCTGCCGACAGCGCCACGATGCGGCAGCCGGCCAGTGCCGGCTCGGCCCGCAAGCGGCGCATCACCTCGTGCCCGCTGAAATCAGGCAGTTGCAGGTCCAGCAGCAGCAGATCGGGCTTCTCGGCCAGTGCGGCGGCAATGCCCGAGGCACCGTTTTCCGCCGTGCGCAGGCGCACCGCCGGACGCAGCGCCAGCAGTTCACGCACGAGCAGCAGGTTGACCGGGTTGTCCTCCACGCACAGCACATGCAGGCTGCTGGCTGGGCGGGCCGGCGCCGGCGGGGCTTCGCGCTGGGCAATGTCGAGCAGGTCGTCGATCAGGGTCATCAGCCGCTGACCCGCGGTGTCGATGTGCACCAGGCGTTCGCGCTGGCGCGCGCTGGGCGGGTCGGCCGCGTCGTCGGCCAGCAGCCGCGTGAAGCCGAGCACCGCATTCATGGGCGTGCGCAACTCGTGGCTCATGCGCGCCATGAAGGCCGACTTGTCGCGGCTGGCCTGCTCCACGCGCAGCTTCTCCTGGCGCAGCAATTCGGCGGTCTTGCGCTCGGTCACGTCGAGGTTGACACCCACCATGCCGAGCAGGCGGCCGTCCTCGTCGCTGACGGCGTGGCCCTGCGTCACCAGCCAGCGCCACTGGCCGTCGGCCATCTGCACGCGCAACTCGTGGCGATAGGGCTCGCCAGACTGGAGGTGGCGCAGGAACATCTGCTGCAGGAGGGCGCGGTCTTCGGGGTGGGCCGTCTCGCGCATGATCTGTTCGGGCGCGCGCGGGTCGTCGGCTTGCAGGCCCCGCATGGCGTACATGGCCGCGTTCCAGTAGGTGACGGCACCTTGCGGATCGCGCTCCCAGATGCCGACGCCCACCGCATCGATCACCATCTGGGCGCGCAAGTGCTCGCGTCGTGTCTGTTGCTGGGCGCGCTGGCGCTCGGTCACCTCCAGGTGCATGCCGTAGGACAGGCGCCGTCCGCCGCGCACGATGCGCCGCGTCCAGCTCTGCACCCAGCGCTCCTGCCCCGGCTCGGCGCAGATACGGAATGTCGCCTCGGTCATCATGGGACGCGCCGCCGCCGGGGCGTTGGCGGCGCTGACCTGCGCGGCCATGCGATCGCGGTCCTGGGCATGCACGCACTGGGCCAGCCATTCGGCCAGCCGCGGCGGGCCGCGCGTCGGGTCGAGGCCGTAGATGCGGTACATCTGGTCGTCCCAATAGGCCGCGCCGGGTTCGTCGTCGCGGCTCCAGAAGCCCAGGCCCAGGACCTCGGCCACCAGCAGCGTGCGCTCGGCCAGGGCCTCGGCGCGCTCGCGCTCGGCGAGCTGCGAAGTGATGTCCAGCGAGATGCCGGCAAAGCCGGTCACCTGCCCGCTCGGGTCGCGCTCGGCGACTCGCCGCGTGAGCAGCGTGAGCCAGCCGCCGCCGACCGTCTTGTAGCGTGCCGTGACCTCCACCACGCGATCGCTGGCCATCGCCTCTTCGGCACCGCGCAATACGGCGGGCAGATCATCGGGGTGGATCGTGCTGCGCAATTGGTCCAGATCGATACCGGCCGGATCCTGGTGGATGCCGATGACCTTGAAGCCGATGACATTGAAGTGGATGCGCCGCGTGCGCAGGTCGATGCGCCACACCGCCACGCCGGCCAGCACCAGCGCGCGGTCCATGAATTCAGTGGCATGCCGGGCCTGCGCCACGCGCTCGGCGGCCTCATGGCGGGCCTCGTCGGCAGACAGCGGCTGCAGCCACAGCAGGGCACCGTCGGGCAGCGGCACGCGCACGCAGTGCAGCCGGGTCGCGCCGAGGCGCACCTCACCTGGCACCCGCGCTCCGGCGGCCATGCACACTTCGGCCAGCGCCTGCAATTCGGATGGCAGCCAGCCAGGCATCGCCCGCGCCGCTGCGTTGGCTTGCACGGCCAGGCGCGCACCGTCATGCCGCACGCGCAGGGCGGGGCAGGGAGCATCGATCCAGATGGAATCCATCACCGGGTGCGGGCAGGTTCAGGCAGGGTCGGCCGCAGTGTAGCGGCCGTGTACGCGGCTTGTGACACGCGGCTTGCAACACGGCGCTTGCGACACGGGGCTTGCGCCATCCCGACCCTGAATCAGCCCGGCACCTGCCGCACCACGCGCTGCGGGTAGGGGATCTTCACCCCGGCCTCAGCCAGCGCGCGCAAAACGGCCAGGTTGACCTCGGAGCGGATATTGCCCTGGCCATTTTGCGGGTCGCCGATCCAGAAGACGATGGTCAGCTCCAGGCCATCCGGCGCAAAGGCCGAGAGCTGCACTGACGCCTCGGGCTCGGCCAGCACCCGCGACACCGCCGCCACCACGGCGGCGAGCCGCGGCATCAGCGCATCCAGATCGGTGCCGTAGGCCACCTGCACGACGGTGGTCAGCAAGACCTTGGGGTCGGCCAGCGAGGAGTTTTCGACGCGTTGCGTGATCATCATCTCGTTGGGCACGATCGACTCGCGGCCGTTGAGCGCGCGGATCACCGTGTAGCGCGTGCTGATATCGGTGATGCGGCCTTCGAAGTTGTCCACCTTGACGAGGTCGCCGATGCGCATGCTGCGCTCGGCCAGGATGACAAAGCCGCTGACGTAATTGGCGGCCAGCTTCTGCAGGCCAAAGCCGATGCCCACCCCCAGCGCGCCGCCGAGCACACCCAGCGCCGTGAGGTCGATGCCGGCCGCCGAGAAGGCGAAGATCAGGCCCAGGAACAGCAGCAGCGCACGCAGTGCGTTGGCGGCCATCTTGCGGATCGAGAGGTTGTCGGTGGCGCCCCTGAGCAACCGGGCCTCGAGCGCGGCCGAGACCCACAGCGCGAGCATCAGCACCAGCACCGCCGTGACGGTGCCTTCGATCAGGCTGCGCACCGAGACCTGCGCGCTGCCGATCTTCCACTTGATGCCATCGAGCTCCTGCAGGATCAGCGGCAGCAGGCCGGTGACCCACAGCACCACGGCAAGCCAGGCCAGCCACGATACGCTGCGCTCGACCACGCGCATGAAACCCGAGTCGGGAAATGCGCTGTGCAGCACGCGCACGGTGAGCCGAATCGCCACCAGCGAAACCAGCACCGGCACGACCAGCCTGAAGACCGCGATCGGCCATTGCTGGCCTATCCACCAGCGCGCCAGCAAGGCCAGCAGCAGTGCCAGCACCGGGAACAGCACGCCGTCCACGGTGCGCTCGCCGAACCAGATCGAGCCTTCGCGCGCTGTGCGGCCGCGCAGCGCGCGCACGGCGGCCCAGGCGGCCAGCAGGCAGCCGACGAAGACCGCGATTTCGATCATCGCGGCGGGCTTGAGCAGGGCATCGAGCAGTTGGCCGAAATCGTCGGCCGCAAGCGCAGGGGTCATGTGGATGCCAGGTTGATTTCAGGCATGCCGGCCAGCACGCGCACATGCGCGGCCACGCTGCGTGCCAGCGCGGCGAGGTTGTAGCCGCCTTCCAGGCACGACACGATGCGGCCCTGCGCGTGCTTGTGCGCCACGGCCACGATGCGCTGGGTGATCCAGGCGTAGTCGGCCTCGAGCAGGCCGAGCTGGCCGAGCCCGTCGTCGCGATGGGCATCGAAGCCGGCCGAGATGAAGATCATCTGCGGCGCAAAGCGCTCCAGCACGGGCAGCCACAGCGCATCGACGATCTCGCGGATGGCCGGCCCGCGCGTGTGCGGCGCCACCGGCACATTGACCATGTTGCTGCCCATCGGCGAGGTGCCACTGTGGGGGTACAGCGGGTGCTGGAAGATGCTGCACATCAGCACGCGCTCGTCGCCGGCGATGATGTCTTCGGTGCCGTTGCCATGGTGCACGTCGAAGTCGATGATCGCCACCCGCACCAGGCCATGCACGGCCAGTGCATGGCGCGCCGCCACCACCACGTTGTTGAACAGGCAGAAGCCCATGGCCGCGTCGCGCGTGGCGTGGTGGCCGGGCGGGCGCACCGCGCAGAAGGCGTTGGCGGCTCGACCGGCCAGCACATCGTCGGTGGCCGCCACCGCGGCGCCGGCGGCGCGCAGGGCGGCGGCCAGCGTGCCGGGGCAGGCCGTGGTGTCGGGATCCAGCGCGCGGCTCGCGCCGTCGTCGTGCACCTGCTGCAGCACCGCCAGCATGCGCTCGACATAGCCGCTGTCGTGGGCGCGTGCCAGTTGCTCGGGCGTGGCCAGCGGCGCCTCGCGCAGGGCGAGCGCGGCGTCCAGGCCGCTATCGCGCAGGTGGCGGGCGATGGCTTCCAGCCGTTGCGGGCATTCGGGGTGGCCGGGGCCCATGTCGTGCAAACGGCACTCGTCGTGGCTGTAGAACGCGGTGCTCATCGTGTGCGGGTGGATTCTTGGGTTAAGGTGCCGCGCATGGACGTCAAGCTCACGCAACAGCTCATCAGGCTGGCCGATCAGATTAGCACGATCGTGGTCGGCAAACGCCTGCAGATCGAGGACTGCATCGCCTGCCTGCTGGCCGGCGGCCACCTGCTCATCGAAGATGTGCCCGGCGTCGGCAAGACCACGCTGGCGCACGCCCTGGCGGTATCGCTGGGGCTGGACTTTCGCCGCGTCCAGTTCACCGCCGACCTGATGCCCAGCGACCTCATCGGCGTCAGCGTTTTCGAGCGCGGCACCGATACCTTCGTCTTCCACCAAGGCCCGGTCTTCGCGCAGGTGCTGCTGGCCGATGAGATCAACCGCGCCGGCCCCAAGACGCAGAGCGCACTGCTGGAAGCGATGGAAGAGCAGCAGGTCTCGGTGGACAACCAGACGCGCCCGTTGCCGAAGCCGTTTTTCGTGATCGCAACGCAGAACCCGAGCGACCAGATCGGCACCTACCCGCTGCCCGAAAGCCAGCTCGACCGCTTCCTGCTGCGCATCACGCTGGGTTACCCTGACCGCGCCGCCGAGCGCGAATTGCTCACCGGCGGCGACCGCCGCGAGGCCGCCCTGCAGCTGCGGCCGGTGATGCAGCCGGGCGAGCTGCAGGCCGCCCAGCAGGCGGTGCTGCTGGTGCGCGCTGCCGACCCGCTGCTCGACTACCTGCAGGCGCTGATCGCCGCCACGCGATCGGGGGCCTGGTTTACCGAGGGCCTGTCGCCGCGCGCCGGGATTGCGGTGCTGCGCGCCGCCAAGGCGCGCGCGCTGATGGCCGGCCGCGACTATGTCTCGCCCGACGATGTGCAGGCCATGCTGCCGCAGGCCATCGCGCACCGGCTGGTGCCGGTGGCCGGCGCCGGGCGCGGGCCGGTCGAGCAAGTGCGGGCCATGGTCGAGGCCACGCCGATCCCGTGAGCGCCTGGTCGCCGCAGGCCTGGTTCCGCCTCTGGTGGCAGTCGCGCCTGCCGCACACCGACACCTGGCGGCTCGGCCAGCGCAATATCTACATCCTGCCCACCCGTGCCGGCGTGACGTTTGCGGCAACGCTGCTGGTGATGCTGCTGGCGGCCATCAACTACCAGCTCAACCTGGGCTATGCGCTGACCTTTCTGCTCGCCGGCGCAGGCCTGGTCTCGATGCACATCACGCACGGCAACCTGCGCGGCCTGACCCTGCACCTGCGGCCGGCGGCGGCGGTCTTCGCGGGCCAGCCGGCCCTGCTGGAAGTGGTGCTCACCAACCCCGGCCGCCAGCGCTGGGGCCTGGCGCTGCGCTTTGAAGACCGCGCCGCGCACGGCCGCGCCTTCGCCTGGTGCGACGCGCCCGCCGGCGGCCAGGCCAGCGCACAGCTGACCTTCGTGCCGCAGCGGCGCGGCTGGCATGCGGTGCCCACGCTGGTGGTGCAGACGGCGTTTCCGTTTGGCCTTTTCCGCGCCTGGACGGTGTGGCGCCCGGCCGCCCGCGTGCTGGCCTGGCCAAGGCCCGAGCAGCCGCCGGCAGCGCTGCCGGCCGCCGCCGCTGCACCGGGCGACGAGCGCGGCGCCCGCCGCAGCGCGGGCAGCGAACTCGACGGCGTGCGCCCCTGGCGCCGCGGCGACTCCATGCGCCAGGTGGCGTGGAAGAAGGTGGCGCGCAGCGGCGAACTCGTGAGCCGCGAAACCACCGGCACCGCCGCGCGCGAGATCTGGCTGAGCTGGCACGACGCCCAGGGCGGTGATATCGAGCAGCGCCTGTCGCGCCTGGCGGCGTGGGTCCTGCTGGCCGAGCGTGAAGGCCTGGATTGCGGCCTGCGCCTGCCCGGGCGCGAGTTGCCGCCCGGGCAAGGTGATATCCACCGCCGCGCCGCGCTCGACATGTTGGCGCAGCAGCCATGATCACCCGACTGCGTGAACGCGCCGCGCACCTGCCGCGCGAGACGCGCGACACGCTGTTCCAGCTGGCCGTGATCGGCTGGACCATCGCCCCGCACTTGCTGCGCCTGCCGCTGTGGTGCGGCCCCATGGCATTGGCCCTGCTGGCCTGGCGCGCGCGCATGGCCCTGACCGGCGGCGCCCTGCCCAGCCGCTGGGTCGTCACCGGCCTGCTGGTGCTGGCCGCCGGCCTCACGCTGTGGGGCGAGCACACCCTGCTGGGCAAGGAAGCAGGCATCACGCTGCTGGTCGTGCTGATGTCGCTCAAGACGCTGGAGCTGCGCGCCCGGCGCGATGCGCTGGTGGTCTTCTTCCTCGGCTTCTTTCTCGTCCTGACGCACTTCCTGTACTCGCAGTCGCTGGGCACCGGCCTGTGGCTGCTGGGCGCCGTGTGGGGGCTGCTGACGGCGCTGGTGCTGGCGCACATGCCGGTGGGCCGCCCGCCACTGGCGCGCGCCAGTGCGGTGGCCCTGCGCACCACGCTGCTGGGCGTGCCGGTGATGGTGGTGCTGTTCGTGCTGTTCCCGCGCATCGGCCCGCTGTGGGGCCTGCCGGAAGATGCGGCCGGCCGCACTGGCTTGTCAGGTTCGATGCGCCTGGGCGGGCTGGCCTCGATCGCCGAGGACGACTCGGTCGCATTGCGCGTGCGCTTTTTCGGGCCCCCGCCCAGGCCCGACCAGCTCTACTTCCGCGGCCCGGTGCTGTCCACCTTTGACGGCCGCGAATGGACACGCCTGGCGCCCAGCGTCCCCGCCGCCGAGCGGCCGCGCCTGGAGCTGGAGCTGCGCGGCGAGCCGCTGCGCTACGAGATGACGGTGGAGCCCAGCCGCCTGCCGCTGCTGCCGCTGCTGGAGATGACCCCCGAGCGCGCCGACGCCGCGCCACAGCTGGAAGGCTGGCTGCTGACCCTGCGCCCCGACGCGCAGTGGCAGCTCGACCGCCCGGTGGCCGAGCGCGTGCGCGTGCAGGCCGGCGCCTGGCTCGAGCACCGCCACGGCCCGCGCCAGTACGTGCCGGGCCTGCGCGATCTGCTGGCCCTGCCGCCCGCCGTGAACCCGCGCACGCTGGCCTGGGCGCGCGCGCTGCGCGAGCGCCCCGGGCTGGCCCAGGCCGACGCCGGCACGCTGGCCGCCGCGGTGCTGCAGCACATCCGCAGTGGCGAGTACAGCTATTCGCTGGAGCCCGGCAGCTACCTCAGCAACGACGCCATCGACGAGTTCTGGCTCGACCGCAAGCTGGGCTTCTGCGAGCACTTTGCGAGTGCCTTCGTGGTCGTGATGCGCGCCCTGGAGGTGCCGGCCCGCGTCGTCACCGGCTACCAGGGCACGGATGCCGAGCCGCTGGACGGCTACTGGACCGTGCGCCAGCGCAACGCGCACGCCTGGGCCGAGATCTGGCAGCCCGGCGTGGGCTGGCTGCGCATCGACCCCACCGTTGCGGTGGCGCCCGAGCGCGTACAGCGCGGGCGCAGCCTGCGGCCACCACCGGGACTGATCGCCAACGCCATCGGCGGCCTTGATCCTGCCCTGGCGGCGCAACTGCGCGGCGTCTGGGAGGCCGCCAACAACCGCTGGAACCAGTGGGTGCTCAACTACTCGCGCGGCCAGCAATTCGATCTGCTGCGCCAGCTTGGTTTCGAGTCGCCGAGCTGGCAGGACCTGGCGCGCACGCTGATCGGCCTGCTGTGCATCGCCGCACTGGCGGGTGCTGGCTGGGCCTGGCACGACCGGCGCCGGCAAGACCCTTGGCAGCGGCTGCAGCGCCGCGTGCAAGAGCGGCTGGCCACGCTGGGCGTGGTGGTCCATCCGCATCAGGCGCCGCGCACGCGGGCGCAGCAGGTGCGCGCGGTGCTGGGCGGGCGCGGCGAGCCGATGGCCGCCCTGCTCGATGCCCTGGACCGCCAGCGCTATGCCGGCCTGGGCACGCGGCGCGTGCCCGAGCCGGCTTGGTGGCGCCGCTTTGTGGCCGCGGTTCGCGCCGCCGGCACCCGCCCTCAACCCCTCGCGAACGGGTTGCGATAACTGCCCTTGAGTCCCTCGGCAGCTTCCAGCAGCGTCGGCGGCAGCGGTGCCAGCTTCGTCATCGGCTACACCGCGTCCAGTGTGGCTGCGCCGCCCGCTGCGGCCGCGCGTGCATCGCCGGCAGGCGGTGCACGGCGACCGAAGGCTCCGCCGGCCTGCATGCCGTCGGGCTGACGCGCATCACTTCTGCTTCTTCATCAGCTCGCGCACTTTCGGGTCGTTCATCATGTCCTGCATCTTCGACGGGTCCGCCGCCCGCATCGTCACATCGCCGGGCTTCTGCCCCGGCTTGCAGGGGCCGAGCCAGCGCGCCTCTTGCGCGATCTTCATCTGGCTCATGCCCTCCATCGGCGGGCTGTAGCGCATCTGGATGTCGCCCTTGTAGCCGGCCTCGAAGCTGCCAGTGAAAACCGCGTCGGTGGTGGCGGTGGTCTTGCCTTCCTTGCAGACGGAGTGCAGGGTGACCTTGCCGCCGGCGGTCTTGACATCCATGACGCTGCAATCCGCCTTCTCGCGGCCACGCTGCTGCATCAGGTTGTCGGCGGCCGCATCCACGCAGACCTGCATGGTGCTGCGCATCGGCATGCCCTCCATCGCCGTACTCACCTCCCACAGGCCGGCCTTGCGCTTGGGCAGGTCGGCCGCGCTGGCTGCACCGGCCAGCGGCAGCACCAGCACACACAGGAGGGGGGCGAAATGTCTGCTGCACATCGAATTCATGACCGCTCCATGGCTATGAACTGCTGAGGTGTCCATGGTGGCTGGGAGACAGGCGCCGTCGCCTTGACCCAAGACAAGCACAGGTGTTTTCGAAGCGCGCACCATGGCTGGGCAGATGGTGGATGCCCGGGCCGACCGGATCCGGGTCTGGAGGGGGATCGTGAGGATTTCGTCGCCTGCGCTTGTCGCACTGCTGGGCCTCGGCCTGCACGCCGCCGTTCAGGCGGGGCTGGCGCCAGCGATGTCCTACCTTGAAGACCTGCCGCAGCCGCCCGCCTCGATCTGTCTGGCCGACCCCACCGAGCGCGAGCGCAGTACTGACCACAGCACGCTGCAAGAGCGGTTTGAAAAGCGCGTGCGCGAGTTGGCAGCCAAGCTGGGGGCCGAAATCGAGTCACGCTCGCGCATCGTCAAGGAAACCGCCGCTCGCGGCACCATCAATCCCGCCCAGGAGGCGGCGATGGGTCAGGCCGGGGTCACCGCGGCCGAAGCCGAGGCCAACAGGCGCTTGACATCGGAGCAACGGCGGGTAGCTGCCATGAAGAAGATCGAGCAGACCTACGGCATCTCGCAGGCCGAGATCGACAAGCTCAAGCAGATGAAGAAGGAAGGCAAGCTCGAAGGCATCCAAGGCTGGGGCAAAGCCGTCACGGCCGAACGGCAGGCAGGCGCCGCCATCGACCCCGGCAAGGTGACCCAGGCGCAGAAGGACACCCAGGAGACTGCCCGCCTGGCGCAGCAACTCGCGTTGATCAGCCAGCGCGTTGGCGCCGCGATGAGCAAGCACACCGAGCGCTTTCGCGAGCTGGCCGAGTCCGAAGATCAAAAACGCTTGATGGCCGTGGTCAAGCACCACGCCCATGCGCCCGACATGCCTTCTGAGGCTGAAATGCAGGACGCCGCCGTGCGAGAGGCGAAGCGCAGGCAGGTAGAACGTGACAATGGCAAGAAGAAGCCCGGCGATGAAGAGAAGGCTGCCGAGAACCGGTACTCGAAGGAAAACTGCGAGGCCCGGGTTTCAAGGTTCAATCAGATGAACGCGGCACAGAACGCCTATTGCCGGTTCCTGACGCCGAGTTACGTCGAGATCCTGCGCGGCATGAAAACGAGCCTCACTGCGCACCAGGCCGACTACGCCGAACTCGACCGCATCCAGGGTGAAATTGCACGCCTCCAGTTCGGCGCCAAGCCGGTACCGGAGCAGCAGGGCCTGTCCATGCTGATTGGCGTACGCGAATACGCCCAGCGGCTATCCAGTTCTTACCTCTACAAGTTGACCAACAACAAACCCATGTCGGCGGTGAATTGCGGCAAGTTGGGATTTTGAGGCGCCATGAACTGCACCAGGCTCCGGTCTCAATCGCGCCTCGCACATCTCGCGCGGATGGCGGTGGTGACGTTGCTGGCGTCGCTGGCGTTGCTGGCGTTACTGGCCCTGTGGCCCGCGCCAGCCCCCGCGGCCGAGCCCAGCACCGACCCGGCCACCATCCGCGCCGAGATTGCCAAGGTGCGGATCAACACCAAGTGGGACAACCCCGACGCCGTCAAGGCCGCCAACGAACGCATCAAGCAGCTCTTGCGCCAACTCGAACAAGGGCGCCAGCAGAGCGAGGCCAAGGCAGGTGCGGCGCGCGGCGAGTCGGCACCTGCTGGGCCCGAGGGCGCAGCCATCACGCGCGCCACGGTGCTGCAAGACGTGCAGACCGCCGCCGCCAAGGGCCGCAAGACCGACCTGGAACTGGCCGAGCCGGTGCGCAAGCGCATCAAGGACGAATACGACGAAGAGCGCAACCCGACCCCCAACAACGCCGGCTTCTTGCAAGAGATGTCGGTGTTGGTGATTGACTTCTCCGTTCCCGGCGCGGCGCTCAAGGTGGACCTGCTGCCCCAGTACAAGAGCATCAAGACCCTGGTGCTGACGGGCGGGGCGCGCGGTGCTGCAGTGGACCTGCAAGGCGTGCTGGCCAAGGCACATCACCTGCCGCTGCAAGTGCTGGCGATCATCCACTTTCGCCACCACGTGGCGGTGCTGCCCGAGTCGCTGGCGGTCTTTTCCGCGCTGACGCAGTTGACGCTGATCAACAACGCTGTCTCCAGGTTGCCGCCTTCGCTGGCCGGCCTGAAGCGCCTGACGGTGCTGCATCTGGACGGCAACCCCATCACCACGGTACTGCCCGCGTTGGCCCCGTTGTCGGCGCTGCGGGAACTCGGTCTGGCCAAGACGCGGGTGGGCGTGGCCGAGCTGGCGCAAATTGCCAGCGCCCTGCCAGGCTGCAAGGTGTTGGTGCAGTGAAGCTTGCACACCTGCTCTTCAAGTCGCTGGCTGGCGCCTTGCTGGCACTGCCGGTGGCGCTGCCCGCCTTCGGTGCCGAGCCGGCCATCCTGGTGAAGTACCAACCCCGGGGCATGGAAAAGGCCGCTGCTTCGGCCAGTGCGCTGGGCGAAGCGGTGTCCAAGCGCGTGGCCGCGCAATTGCTCAAGGAATTCCCCTGTGCAGTGGTTGACGACGACGGCAGGTTGCCCGAGTTGCTGCGTCGCGAAGTGAGGCGGTGGTGGCTGGCGGACGACCCCTACTCAGACTCGTCCATTGACCACTTGGTGCGCGACTACCGCTACCTCGTGGTCGTGCGGGCCACACCCTACGGCGGTGGCGGCGGCGCCTTTGTTTCCATGCGTGGCTTCAACTACCGGGCACGTGTCGTTGGCGCCGATGTCTCGGCCGCCGTGCACTCGATGGGCGACGCCGAGCCGCAGATCCGCAAGTTCATCAAGCAGATGGCCAAGATGGAAGTCTGCCCCTACACGGGCCAGGTCTCGGTGGTGATCGAGTCCACGCGCTCGAAAAATAGCGAAGACTCGCACGGCGTCTATTGCAACAAGATGGACCTGCGCTACCGCAAGGTGGAGTCGCTCTTTGCCACGTCGAAGCAGGACTGGAAGCTGCAGAAGACGGGGCGTATCGACACCACCGAAGGCTCCATCCAGCTCAGCACCACCGAGCGCATCGAGAGTACCGAAGAAGACGAATGCGCCTTCTGCACGCCGACGCGGCAAGCGGCGCAGATCAGCAGCACCGAGACCAGCGTCAGCGCTAAGTTCGACAGCCTTTCCGACCTGACCCGAACGCCGGGCTACGCGAATCACGATGCCACCGTGGTCATCCAGTTCACCGACGACGACCAGTACTTCATCGCCCTGAAGGCCACCACCAAGAAGGGCACACGCAGCACCGACACCACCCACCGCACCGAGGGCGTTTGCTCGAACCAGCCACCCAAGCGCACGCGCACCAGTGTTGAGGCTGACGTGGCCATCGAGGAGCCCAGGTTCGGGCCTTTCCAGGGCTCGCCGCTGGACAAGCGATTGACGGGCAAGGTTGAAATTCCACTCAATGACCCACTCATTGGTGAGACCGGAATGAAGAAGATCGACTTCGACCTCAGCCGCAAATAGGAAAGTTTGTGCGCCGTCATGTGTTGAACGCACTGCCGATCTTGCTGCTCACCGCTTGCGCAGTGGCGCACGCCGCCAACCGCGGTTGCGGCGCGGGCTGGGACTACGTGCCCGAAGCAAAGGGCCGTGTCGAAATCAAGGTCTCGCCTGGCGTCATGACCGGCTATTACCGGCTGACCAAGCCGGAGTCGGCGGCCTTCGACCAGGGCCTGCAGAAGATCCTCGACGTGGTGCTTGCCCAGCCGCACTTGCGGCCGCCGAGCGGGATCAATCTGGAGGGCTGGCTTCGCCAGTGGAAGTCCTCCGCCTGCGGTGAACGCGATGAACGCAAGCCCTGCCTGGGCGTGCCGGTGGCGGGAGAAGGGCCCATGCACTACCGCTACTTCTTCAACATCGATGGCAAACCGCAGACCGTGAGCGAAGGCTGGAAAGCGGCCGAATGGTCCATCAACGCCATCGAGTCTGCCCACAGCGGTGGTGCGGGTGCACAGGTCACTGAGCTCGGGTTCGCCCTGCAGCTTGCCCGGCACGGCGAGATCGACGGTGTACCGGTCTTCAAGAACCCGGCGACGCAGACGGCCATCATCGTCTTCGCCCGCAGCGGGCGGCCACCGTGGTCGCGGCCTGTGAGCCAGCAGCAGTACCTGGAAGCCGCCATCCGGCAACTGGAGGTACAGGTGCAAAAGGAAGTACCGCAGACCGATACCGCTGCGGCCGACCTGCAGCGCACCTGGCAGCGCGAAGCCGCTGCACGACAGCACGAGGCACGCAAGCTGATCGACGAAACCAGGCGCAGCAACCCCGCGCTGGCCGACACCCTGCGCCGCAATTTCGAGCAACTGGAAGCCGAAATGGCCACCGCCATGCGCAAGGATGCGGACATCGAGAGGCAGAAGGCGGCCCGGACAGCGGGGCGCCCAGCCGCACCGAAGGCACTGACGCTGGCCGACCGCCTGGCGCGCCACCGCGAATGGCTGGCCGCGATGTCGCCCGCCCAGCGCCAGGCGCAGGCGTTCTTCATGAGCGCCGAAGACCCGCTCGACCCGCCGCTGGCACCCCTTGGGAAAGAAACGCAGGGCTACGCACTGGTGCAGCCGAACCCCGACTACTTCGACCCCAGGCTGCCGCGCACCGCGCTGCAGTTCGCCACCCTCAGGTTCGGTATGCGCCACCTGCAGCCGACCACGCCAGACGAATGCGGCGCCATCAACCCCGGTGACGTCGCGCTTTGGCAAACGATTCACGAAACACCGTGGCAGCGCGTTCGTTCGCTGCTGGCACCCTGAGAGGGTGAGAGGCATCTTTCATCGAAGCAAGGAGTTCCCATCATGCTGCGCCACACACTGATTGCCGTTGCACTCTTGGCCGCGACCGCAGCGGCCCACGCGGGCGTGCTCGACGGCGCGCTCAAGGATGCCGCCGAGCGCCTGACCCGGCGTGGCGTGAACGAGGCCGCCGACAAGACCTACGACGCCGCCAAGGACGGTGCCAGCAAGAAGGCCCCCGACGCTGCCAAGCCCGGCGCAACGCCAGCCCCGGCAGAGGCAGCCAAGGCCGGCGGCTCCACCCTGACCGGCGCCAACGAACAGGTCTACTCCAAGTACGACTTCATCCCCGGCGACAAGGTCATCTTCTTCGACGATTTCAGTGATACCGACGTCGGCGAGTTCCCGCGCAAGTGGCACCTGAAGGGTCCGAAAGCCGGCCGCAACAATGCCGTGGAAGTGGTCGAATTCCAGGGCAAGCGGTTTCTGCGCGCCCGACCCGCATCGGGTGAAGAACCCCAGGACAGCGCCACCCAGTACCTGCGCCTGACGCAAAAGGGCGACCTGCCGGAGAAGTTCACGATCGAATTCGACGCGGTGCTCGGCTTCTCGAAGCACGAGTACGCAAACCGCTATGTGCTGTACCTGTTGCACGACGAGGGCACCTGGCCCGGTCTGTCGGGCTCCCCCTTGCCAGGGACGCTGGCTGTCTCGGGCAACGAGGGCATCTCGGTCAATTCCAATACGGCGATCCGCATGAACGACGGCAAGGTGCATCACGTCGCCGTCAGCGTCAACGGCACGTTCGTCAAAGCCTATGTGGACAACGAGCGCGTGGTGAACGACCCCGACGCCTTGCAGCGCCCGATCAAGCTCGTCGGCTTGTTCATGGAGTCTGGCGGTGGCCTGTCATCAGACCGCGTGATGTTCACCAATTTCCGTCTCGCCGCAGGCGGCAAGGAGGTGCGCTCGGCGCTCACCACCGACGGCAGGATCGTGACGCATGGCATCCTCTTCGACACCGCAGCCGACAAGCTCAAACCTGAGTCGCTACCCACGCTGAGGATGATCCTTGCGCTGCTGACCGAAGACCCACAACTTCGCTTCTCGATCGAAGGGCACACCGACAACCAGGGCAACCCGGGCATCAACCAGCCGCTCTCAGAGCGGCGCGCCGCTGCGGTGAAGGACTGGCTGGTCGGGAAGGGCATACCGTCTGAGCGGATGAAGACGCGCGGCCTCGGCGACACCAAGCCTATCGACGCCAACCAGACCGGCGAGGGGCGGGCCAACAACCGGCGCGTCGAGTTCGTCAAGTTCTAGCCCGCCGAGCTTGAAATCCCCTCTGCAATCACCTATCTTTACAGGTTCTCCGGGCCAGGCTTGCGCAGCCGAGGCCATGACGGCAGCCCCGATCCTGCGGCCCGGATGCACAGTGGCCGTCGCCCGATCTGCCTCAGATCATTGACCTGGAGAACGACCATGGCTGCCTATATCACTCTGGCTAACTTCACCGACCAGGGCGCGCGCTCGATCAAGGAATCACCGGAGCGCTACGAAGCCTTCAAGGCCTTGGCCGAAGGTGCCGGTATCGCCATCAAGAGCGCCCACTGGACCACCGGCGCCTACGACATGGTGCTCGTCACCGAAGGCGACGAAGAGGCCATGATGACCTTGAACCTGAAGATGGCCGCGCTGGGCAATGTCCGCACCCAGACCCTGCGCGGATTCTCGCCGACTGAAATGCGCAAGCTCGTCACCGCCTTGAAGTGACCGCGGCGCACGCCGCGCCGGCACGACCGGCGCGGCGGCCGCGCTGCCGATAATCGGCGCATGGGCACCCTCTTGCGCCGCCTGTTGTCTTGCACCGCTTTGATGGCGGCGGGTGTGGCTGTGGCCGCGCCGGCCGCGGTGGCCGCGGTGGCCTATCGCGCGCGCACCGATGTGCGGCAGTTTGCCGACGAGGTGGCGCAGC
>CXWL01018179.1_pt1 | contig 23126 bp, 26 predicted proteins | sample 590931 | NCBI WGS metagenome assembly CXWL01 (sample SAMEA3498368, study PRJEB10139) | groundwater metagenome | biome: water well; material: biofilm material | place: Germany | collected 2015-04-27
GGCTTGGTCGCGCGCCGCGGCTTGGGCGGCACCGCCACGCTGTTGACCAGCTCGTGCAGGCGGCTGAAGGCGTCGAGCCGGTTCATGTCTTGCGTGCGGTGTTGCTGCGCCTTGATCACCAGCACGCCGTCCTGGGTAATGCGGCTGTCGCGCAGGGCCAGCAAGCGCTCCTTCACGTCGTCCGGCAGCGACGATGCCGGGATGTCAAAGCGCAAATGGATCGCGCTAGAGACCTTGTTGACGTTTTGTCCACCCGCGCCCTGGGCACGGATGGCGCTGAGTTCAACTTCGTCTTCGTTGACCGTCAGCAAGGCACTGCGGATGGGATGTGCTTCGCTGCCCATGGGTCAGTGTGATAGCGGGAAGACACCCGTCATTGCGAGGAGCAAAGCGACGCGGCAATCCAACCTGGCGCGCCAACATGGATCGCCACGCTGCGCTCGCGATGACGATCTATTCGAACCGTACGCGCTGCCGGGCATCATCCTGTTGCACTCGCCTCTGCCGGCTGCAAAGCGACATAACGCGCCACAAACGCACCCACGTCGCTCGCTGGCAACGGCAGCCACACCACATGCCCGCTGCCTGGCGCCACGGTCATCGGCTGACCCTCCAGGTTTTCCATGGCGGTCAGTTGCACGTCGCGGTTGCCGTTGGGGTGGATGATCTCCAGCCGGTCGCCCACCGCGAAACGGTTGCGCACATTCACCTCGGCCAGGCCACGCGTGGCGTCATACGACAACACGTCCCCCACATACAGGCTGCGCCCCGACTCGGAGTAGCCGCGCAGGTAGTTTTGCGTTTCTTGTGGCGTGTGGCGCTGGAAGAAACCGGAGGTGTAGCCCCGGTTTGCCAGGCCTTCGAGCTGCCCCAGCAAAGCCGGGTCCAACTCGCGCCCGGCCACGGCATCGTCGATGGCGCGGCGGTAACTTTGCACGGTGCGTGCCACGTAGTAGGGGCTCTTTGTGCGCCCCTCGATCTTGAGCGAATCCACGCCAATTTCCACCAGGCGCCGGACGTGCTCGATGGCACGCAAGTCCTTGGAGTTCATCACGTAGGTGCCGTGCTCGTCTTCCTCGATCGGCATGTAGCTGCCGGGGCGCTGGCTCTCCTCGATCAGGTAGACCTGATCGCGCACCAGATCGTGCACCCGATCAGCCGCCTCCTTGGGCGCCAGGATGTCACCCGAAGCGTCCACCACGCCGTTCTGCGTCTTGTAGTCCCACCGGCAGGAATTGGTGCAACTGCCCTGGTTGGCGTCGCGGTGGTTGAAGTAGCCCGACAGCAGGCAGCGGCCGGAATAGGCGATACACAAGGCACCGTGCACAAACACTTCCAGTTCGGTGTCGGGGCAGTCCTGGCGAATCTGCTCGACCTGATCAAGTGAGAGTTCGCGCGACAAGATCACGCGGCTGATGCCGACACTCTTCCAGAAACGCACCGCCGCCGCGTTGACCGTGTTGGCCTGCACCGAGAGGTGAATCTCCATCTCGGGCCAGGTTTCGCGCACCATCATGATCAGGCCGGGGTCGGACATGATCATTGCATCCGGCTTCAAGGCCACCACCGGCGCCATGTTCCGCACATAGCTCTTGATCTTGTTGCCGTGCGGAAAGATGTTGGACACCAGAAAGAACCTGTGCCCCAGACCATGCGCGTGCTCAATCCCCTGCTGCAATACCGCCAGCTCACCAAAGTCGTTGTTGCGCACGCGCAGCGAGTAGCGTGGCTGGCCGGCATAAATGGCGGTGGCGCCAAAGGCAAAGGCGGTTTGCAGCATGGCAAGCGAGCCCGCCGGGGCCAGCAACTCGGGCGTGCGCAAGGCCATGCTCAGGCACCCCCATCCTGCATCGCGACCAGGCCGGCAATCGCCAGCGCGTAGCCGTTGACGCCAAAGCCACACATCACCGCCTTGGCCACCGGCGAGATGTAAGAGTGGTGCCGAAACGCTTCGCGCGCAAACACGTTGCTGATGTGCAGCTCGATTAGCGTCACGCCGGTGCCCTTGATGGCATCCAACACGGCCACGCTGGTGTGGGTGTAGGCCCCGGCGTTCAGAATCACGCCGGCCAAGGTGCCGGCGGCCTGCGCACGGCCCGCTTCGTGCAGCCAGTCCACCAGTTCACCTTCGTGGTTGCTTTGGCGAAAATCCAGGTCAAAGCCGTTGGCGTCGCAGGCGCGGTCGCACAGGGCCTGCACATCGGCCAGCGTTTGGGCGCCATAGACCTGGGGTTCGCGCGTGCCCAGCAGGTTGAGGTTGGGGCCATTGAGTATCAAGACGGTTTTCACAAAGAAACTCCCACGGGTCAAAGGTTTGATGGAACTGATTATCGATGGTGAAACCGCGCGATTGACGCCAGGGTGACCGGGTAAACACGATTGCGCTTGCAAAATGGCTGATCTGTGAAAACCAAATACTTCGCGCAACTGATTGCGCTGTCGGCGCTGTGGGGTGCCTCGTTCATGCTGATCCGCATCGCCAGCCCGGTGCTTGGCCCCAATGTACTGGCGGCCCTGCGCATCGGCATGGCCACGCTGACGCTGGCGGTCCTGATGCGGGCCATGCGCCAGCGCTGGCCGCTAGAGCATTGGCGCGAGCTGGCGTGGGTGGGCGCCCTGTCGGTAGCGTTGCCGTTCTCCTTGTATGCCTGGGCCGCGTTGCAACTGCCCGCCGGCTACAGCGCCCTGCTCAATACCACGGCGGTGGTTTTCGGCATCTTCGCCGCCGCCTGGCTCAAGGAAGACACCTTGACCCTGCGCAAGCTGCTCGGTTGCGCCTGCGGTTTTGCCGGCGTGGGCCTGATCGTCGGGCTGGGGCCGGTCGAGCCCTCGCCACCGGTCATTCTGGCGGCCCTGGCCTGCATCGGCGCGTCGGCCTGCTATGGCGTGTCCACCTCGCTGATGAAACGCGCCATCGGCCGCATGCAACCCTTGCAGATCGCCGCCGGCATTCACGCCACCTCGCTGCTCATGTTGCTGCCCGGCGCGGCCTGGAGCTGGGGGCAGGCACAGTTCACCCCGACCGCCTTGGCGGCGGTGGCCGTGATGGGTATCGTGACATCGGGCTTGGCCTACTGGTTGCACCTGCGCATCATGGTGCACGTGTCACCGGTGGCAGCCATGAGTCCGATCTTCATGATTCCGGTATTTGGCGTGGCCTGGGGCAGCCTGGTTCTGGGCGAACAACTCGGCACCGGCATCTACGCCGGCGGCGCGCTGGTGTTGCTGGCCAGTGCACTGGTAACCGGCTTCAATCCCTGGCAAAAGTGGCTGGACGCGGTCGACGCCAAACCCTGATGGTCAGACCGAGGCGTTGATCGCCTTCAGGCTCACGCTCACGTCACCACATTGCGCCCGGTTGCGCAACGCGTGTTCCATCACCACCAGTGCCAGCATGGCCTCGGCAATCGGCGCGGCACGCAGGCCCACGCACGGGTCGTGCCGGCCCTTGGTGATCACTTCGGTGCTGTGACCGGCCATGTCGATCGACTCGCGCGGTGTGCTGATGGAACTGGTGGGCTTGACGGCGATGCTCACTTCCAGATCCTGCCCGCTGCTGATGCCCCCCAGCATGCCACCTGCGTTGTTGCCCTTGAAGCCCAGCGGTGTGAGCGAATCACCATGGGTGCTGCCGCGCTGGCTGACGCTGGAAAACCCGGCACCAATCTCCACCCCCTTGACCGCGTTGATGCCCATCATGGCGTAAGCAATGTCGGAGTCGAGCTTGTCGAACAAGGGCTCGCCCAAGCCCACCGGCACGCTAGACGCCATCACGCGAATACGTGCGCCGCAGGAATCACCCTGCTTGCGCAAACCGTCCAGGTAATCCTCCAGCGCGGACACGTCGGCCACCGGCGCAAAGAAAGGGTTATGGTGCACATGGTCCCAAGACTCAAACGGCACTGCCAGTTCACCCATTTGCGTCATGCAACCGCGAAACACGGTGCCATACTGGGCCAGCAGCCACTTCTTGGCCACCGCCCCCGCCGCCACCATCGGCGCCGTCATGCGCGCTGAAGACCGGCCACCACCGCGCGGATCACGCAAGCCGTATTTCTGGAAATAGGTGTAGTCGGCATGGCCGGGCCGAAAAGTTTGCAGGATGTTGCCGTAGTCCTTGCTGCGCTGGTCGGTGTTCTTGATCAGTAGGCAAATTGGCGTGCCGGTGGTCTTGCCCTCATACACGCCGCTGAGAATCTCCACCGCGTCGGGCTCGTTGCGCTGGGTGACAAAGCGGCTGGTGCCAGGGCGACGCCGGTCCAGGTCACCCTGGATATCGGCCTCGCACAAGTCCATGCCCGGCGGGCAACCGTCAATCACGCAGCCAATGGCCGGGCCGTGGGATTCACCGAAGTTGGTGACCGCGAATAGGGTTCCGAAGGTGTTGCCGCTCATGGCTGGGATTATCCCAGAGCGGCGAGGGTGGGTTCAAAGGGTCCTGATGGTCCTGCACGTCACGTAAGGCGGACGGGGTGGACTCAATTTCCAGTTCAGGCTGATAGCAGACTTTTGTCCTGCTCCAACGGAGTCATCAGGTGTCTACAAAACCCGGGGCGTATCATTGGCTAACGTTTCACTGTCATACCAAACCCCATACTTGTCGTGCTGCCATGTCAGCAAGCGGAAAAGGTAAGCATTGGAAAGCAAATATATCCCACCGACTAGCGCTGGCTCGCTTACGAGCCCTAGAACACAAAACGTAAATCCAAAGACGTGCGAGAGAACTTCGACGTTCCGAGCCGCGGTTCTGGTTGGGCGCAAGCTGAAAAAATCTAGTGCGAACCAGCACCTCAGCAGAAACGGCAACTTTTGCCAATTGTCCGAGTTCTTGTCAATCATGAATTTCTCCTGGTTTAGGGTTGAGACATCAACTTCAAGCACTGACGCCAGGCACTTCAAAGACTCCACGCTAGGACTGTGGCCGCTTTCAATTCGCTGAATGGTCCGGACGCTCAACCCGGACATTTGAGCGAGTTGCTCTTGCGATAGGAGACGGCTAAGACGTAGTTGCTTGAGAATCATTGAGGCCACCCGATGTCAGTGAACCAAGATCATGCGTTTTTACTTCCAGTGTCGGTTACGACAACCACCCGAAATCAGCCCGACATTCACCCGACAGCAGCAGGTCGAGACGCAAAACTTCGGGAGAACCCGCAAACGGTTTGTGAATGACTCTCGGCAGCAACCGTCCAAGTTCAGCAATCTAGGCTCCGTAGAGAACGACCGCTCCCGCTGCATTGCAGTCTTCCACACCGTCCAAACCAGTCACCCCTGCGCAGAGTTTGGGGCAGTGGTCCCCGCCGATTTGTGGGCGTTTGACACCATGAGGCGGGGGCCACTGTCCGACACTCTGCCAACAACGCCAGCGCGCTCAGGCTTGCGCGGCGTCGCCCTCGCCCTCCGGCCAATCCCGGATATAGGCCTTGAGCATTTTGTTCTCGAAGTTCTGGCTGTCCACCACGGCCTTGGCGACGTCGTAGAAGCTGATAACACCCATCAGCATGTTGTGGTCCATCACCGGCATGTAGCGCGCGTGGTGGCCCAGCATCATGCGCCGGACCTCGTCTAGCTCGGTCTCGGTGGTGCAGGTCAAGGGCGAGTCTTCCATCGCCGTGCGCACCAGTATCGTGCCGACACTGCCGCCGCCTTTGGCCAGGGTTTGAATCACCTCGCGAAAGGTCAGCACACCCACCAACTCACCATGCTCCATCACCACCAGCGAGCCAATGTCCTTCTCGGCCATGACGCTGATGGCAACCGACAGGCGTTCGTCGGGGGACGCGGTGTAGAGGGTATTGCCTTTGACGCGAAGGATGTCGGCGACTTTCATGATGGGTTCCTGGTGGGGCTCGAAGGGGGCGGCGTGGCGGGTCGGGAATGAATCGATACTGCTGCAAATATAGCCCACAATATCGCCGTTCCTGCCCGAAAAATATCTGCGAGGCGGCCCGGCTGGGCGGCTTGGCCAATCTGAAAGACACCCATGCCCGGCTTTTCCGACCCCGGCTTCGACACCCTGGCACTGCACGCTGGTGCCGCCCCCGACCCCGCCACCGGCGCGCGCGCGGTGCCGATCCACCTCACCACCTCGTTCGTGTTCGAGTCCAGTGACCACGCCGCCGCGCTGTTCAATCTGGAGCGCGCCGGCCACGTGTATTCGCGCATCAGCAACCCCACCAATGCGGTGCTGGAGCAGCGCGTCGCCGCCCTGGAGGGCGGCATTGGCGCCATCAGCACCGCCAGCGGCCAGGCGGCGCTGCACCTGAGCATTGCCACGCTGATGGGCGCTGGCGCGCACATCGTGGCCTCCACCGCGCTGTATGGCGGCTCGCAAAACCTGCTGCACTACACGTTGCGCCGCTTTGGCATTGAGACCACCTTTGTCAAGCCCGGCGACATCGATGGCTGGCGCGCCGCGGTGCGCCCCAACACCAAGCTGTTTTTTGGCGAAAGCGTGGGCAACCCCGGGCTGGACGTACTCGATACCCCGACCGTCGCGGCCATCGCGCACGAGGCGGGTGTGCCCTTGCTGGTGGACTCCACCTTGACCACGCCCTGGTTGATGCAACCCTTGAGCCTGGGCGCCGATCTGGTCTACCACTCGGCCACCAAGTTCCTCAGCGGCCACGGCACGGTGATTGGCGGCATCGTGGTGGACGGCGGCAGTTTCGACTGGGACCGGTCAGGCAAATTCCCGGAACTCACCACGCCCTACGACGGCTTTCACAACATGGTGTTCAGCGAGGAATCCACCGTGGGGGCCTTCCTGCTGCGCGCGCGCCGCGAAGGGCTGCGCGACTTTGGCGCCTGCATGAGCCCGCACTCGGCGTGGCTGATTTTGCAAGGCATCGAGACCCTGTCCCTGCGCATGGAGCGCCATATGCGCAACACCGAGCGCGTGGTCGAGTTCCTCAGTCAGCAGGCCTTTGTGGCGCGTGTCGGGCACCCCATGTTGGAGAGCCACCCCAGCCACGCCCTGGCGCAAGAACTACTGCCGCGCGGGGCGGGCTCGGTGTTCAGCTTCGACCTCAAGGGCAGCCGCGAACAGGGCAAGAAGTTTGTCGAGGCACTCAAGGTCTTCAGCCACCTGGCCAACGTGGGCGACTGCCGCAGCCTGGTGATCCACCCGGCCAGCACGACGCACTTTCGCATGACCGACGAGGCCCTGGCGGCCGGCGGCATCACGCAGGGCACGATTCGCCTGAGTATCGGACTGGAGGATGCCGACGATCTAATTGACGACCTCAAGCGGGCCCTGAAGGCCGCAGAAAAGGCCTCCTGAAACTTTGCGGGACAGCGCTTTGACCCTGTCCTTCTTGACGCTTCCAAATTGCATGACATCCGTACCCGTCATTGCGAGCGTAGCGCGGCAATCCATCGTCGTGATCGGTCAACATGGATTGCCGCGCTGCGCTCGCAATGACGACGCGCTGTCATGAATTCCTGAAGCCTCCATAACTGGAACAACCATGAATCTGATCGTCAACGACCAAAGCGCCTATTGCTACACCGGCGGCAAGACCTTCGACGCCACCAAGCCGACCCTCATCTTCATCCACGGCGTGCTCAACGACCACAGCGTGTGGATTCTGCAAAGCCGCTATCTGGCCAACCACGGCTGGAACGTGCTGGCGGTCGATCTGCCAGGCCACTGCCGCAGTGCGGGCGACCCGCCCGCCAGCGTGGAGGCCGCAGCCGACTGGGTACTGACCCTGATGGACGCGGCAGGTCTGGACCAAGCCACGCTGATCGGCCACAGCTATGGGTCGCTGATCGCCCTGGAGGCGGCCAGCCGCGCGCCCGAGCGTGTGCGCCAGTTGGTGCTGGTCGGCACGGCTTTCCCGATGAAGGTCTCGCCGGCGCTGCTGGAGGCGTCGTTGAACGAGCCGATGAAGGCGCTCACCATGGTCAACGTGTTTTCGCGCGCCACGCTGGCGCCACCGCCCTCCGCGCTGGGGCCGGGCACCTGGGTGTTTGGTGCCTCCATGGCGCTGGGCAAACGGGTGTTGGCCAGCAACGCCACAGTCAACCTGTTTCATGCCGGCTTCAAGGCCTGCGACGGTTATGCCAACGGCGAACAGGCGATGGAAAAGGTCACCTGCCCAGTGCTGTTCGTCCTGGGCGCTGTGGACCAGATGACGCCGCCCAAAGCGGCGCAGGCCTTGATCCGGAAGGCCCAGCATGGCCGCGTGGTCTACCTGCCGGGCGGCCACCACCAGATGAACGAAACGCCTGAACCGATGTTGGCCGCGCTAAACGGATTCCTCAAGCCATGACGCTATCTTTTGTATAGCACATCACAAAGATGCAGCGGGCTCAGCAGGCCGTTAGGCCACATTTTTTTGGCTGATTCAGTGGTCGGCAGCAGCAGCGCCTCCAACAGAGGCTGCAACAGCGTGGTGGCAGGGTCCGCCAGCATCACATAACGTGCCGCGCCGCCTTCCAGGCTTTCGTCGAGCCGCCCGACCCAGTCCAGCGCGCACAAAGCATCCAACAGCGGCTCCACCTGCAGCGGATCAGCCTGCAGCGCTTGCGCAAGCTGGCGCACAGTGCGGCCCTTGCCAGGCTGGGCACGCGCCAGATCGAGCTGCTGCAAGGTCTCCAAGGCCAGTTGAAAGCGCCAGCCCTGTACCTCCGGCCGACGCGGCGCACCGCTGAGCAGGCTGGGCAGATAGGCCGCAATCACGGCACCCAGCAGCACGATCACCCAGGCCAGGTAAATCCACACCAGCAGAATCGGCACCGTGGCAAAGGCGCCATAGATCGCCGAATAGGTGGGNNACGAACAGCCCGCCCAACCAGGCGTGACGCCACTTGACGTGGGTGTTGGGCACGTAGCGGTACATCACCGCCATGCCGGCGGCCAACAAGGCAAATTCCAGCAGGTCCAACACCAGTTGCACGCCACCCGGCATGCCCCCAACCAGGCCCTTGGACGCCGAAATGGCGTAGGAGGTCAGGCTCAGACTCACCCCCAACAACAGGGGGCCCAGCGTCAGGGCGGCCCAGTACACCAGCACGCGTTGCCCGAAGGGGCGGGCTTTTCGCACGCGCCAGATGCCATTGAGCGTGCGGTCGATGGTGAAGATCAGGGCCAGCGACGTACCGAACAACGCGGCCACCCCCACCATGCCCAGTTTGCTGGCCTTGCCGGCAAATTGCGTCAGGTAGCTCATCACCTGGCGGGCGATGTTGTCGGGAATCAGGCTCTCGATCAGCCACTTTTGCAACACGTCCTGGAATTTGGCGAACATCGGGAACGCGGTGAACACCGCCAGTGCCACGGTAATGAAAGGCACCAAGGCAATCGTGGTGGTGAAGGTCAGGCTGCTGGCGGTCAGGCCCAGCCGGTCGTCACGGAAGCGCTCGCGCAGCGTGAGGGCAGTCACCCACCAGGGAAATCGGGCCAAGGTGGTGGAGACGCTGGCCAGTGCGCTGGGTAGCATTTGCAGGCGCTCAAGTAGGCTCAGAGTCGGCGGTGGGGTCAAGGTCATGGCCGCTATGATGCCATTGCAATGACCACCGCTTCTCACCTCGCCTCTCCCACCATGGCCACCAGCGTGGCCGCCACCCGCGCCATCGCCGTCGGCGCCCTGCTGGGTCTGATTTTTCTGGCCCTGGCCTGGGAACTGGTGCTGGCCCCGCTTCGGCCCGGCGGCTCATGGCTGGTGCTCAAGGCCTTGCCCCTGTGTATCCCCCTGGCTGGCCTGCTGAAAAACCGCATGTACACCTACCGCTGGCTCAGCCTGATGGTGTGGGTCTACTTCACCGAGGGCGCGGTGCGCGCCGCCAGCGACAAGCCGCCCAGCAACTACCTGGCGATGATCGAAGTGGCGCTGTGCCTGGCGTTGTTCGTGGCCTGCGCCATGCATGTGCGGCTGCGCTTGAAGTCGGCCAAGGCCGCGCCATCCGTGGGCTAAGCCATGCAGACCCTGCTGCACCGTCTGCGCCAGGTTGTCGGCTCGCCCCACGTCTACACCGATGGCGACCTCAGCGCCTGGGAGCAGGACTGGCGCAAACGCGAACACGGCAAGGCGCTGGCCGTGGTCCGCCCAGCCAACACGCAAGAGGTGGCCGACATCGTCAAGGCCTGCGCCCAGTTTCGCGCCCAGCACCCTGACAGCGGGGTCAGCATCGTGCCGCAGGGCGGCAACACCGGCCTGTCGGTCGGCTCCACCCCCGATGGCTCGGGCCGGCAGATCGTGCTCAGCCTGCAACGCATGAACGCCTTGCGCGCGCTGGACCGCGCCAACCTCACCATGACGGTGGAGGCCGGTTGCATCCTGCAAAGCGCGCAGCAGCTTGCCGAGGAATCGAATCTGCTGTTCCCCTTGAGCCTGGCTGCCGAGGGCACCTGCACCCTCGGCGGCAACCTGGGCACCAATGCCGGCGGCACGCAAGTGCTGCGCTACGGCAACTGCCGCGACCTGTGCCTGGGCCTGGAAGTGGTGACGCCGCAAGGCGACATCTGGGACGGCCTGGGCGGCCTGCGCAAGGACAACACCGGCTACGACCTGCGCGACCTGTACATTGGCAGCGAAGGCACNNGTGCCCTCGATGGACAGCGCGGTGGCCCTGCTGGTCCTGGCGCAGCGCCACCTGGGCGCCGACCTGACCGGCTTCGAGGTGATGGGCCAGTTCGCATTGGACTTGGTGGCCCGGCACTTCCCCCAATTGCGCGTGCCGCTGCACCAACAAACGCCCTACTGCGTGCTGCTGGAAAACTCCGACCACGAGTCCGAAAGCCACGCCCGGCAGCGCTTCGAGCACTTGCTGGAAGCCGCCCTGGCGCAGGGCCATGTGAGCGACGCGATCGTGGCCGAGAGCCTGTCGCAGGCCAAACAGTTGTGGCATGTGCGCGAGAGCATTCCGTTGGCGCAGGCCCAAGAGGGCTTGAACATCAAACACGACATTGCGGTCCCGGTCTCCAGCATGCCCGAGTTCGTGCAGGCCACCGAAGCCTTGCTGCAAGCGGCCCTGCCCGGTATCCGGCTGGTCAACTTTGGCCATTTGGGCGATGGCAACCTGCACTTCAACGTGCAGGCGCCGCTGGGGGTTGATCCGGCCAGCTTTCTGCGCGACAACGAAGCACAGGTCAACACCATCGTGTTTGACGCGGTGCAGTGCTTTCACGGCTCGATCTCGGCCGAACACGGCGTAGGCAGCCTCAAGCGCGACACCCTGGAGCACTACAAATCGCCGGTGGCGCTGGAACTGATGCGCAGCATCAAGCGCGCGCTGGACCCGCTGAACCTGATGAATCCTGGGCGGGTGATTCGGGTTTGAGGTGTGGCCTGATCATGTTTGAGGTCGCGACAGATGCCAACAATCCAACGTCGGTGGTAGACTGACCGTGCGCACAATTTCATGCGCACGAATCTCGCACTTGCAGACAAGGATCCACCATGCGTCCCGCCAGCAATGAAAAGCGCCCGGTCAATTTGTCCATCAATGCCCGCACCCTGGATCTCGCCAAGGAAATGGGCATGAACCTGTNNGCAGGAATAGGGCATGGCGCGCTTTGACGTTTACCAAAACCCGGAAAGCGACGAGCGGGCCAAGGTTCCATTCTGGCTCGACGTGCAAAACACCTTCATCGAGGTTGATACTCGCGTGGTCGTACCACTGCATACCGCCAACCGGTTTCGGGGCCGCGTGCGCGACCTCAACCCCGAATTGCTGGTTCAGGGCAAGACCGTCGTGATGAATACCTCGGCACTCGGCGCCGTACCCATTACCGGCTTGAAACACCCGGTGGCCAACCTCGCCACACAGCAAATTCCGATCCAGGAAGCACTCGACACCCTGTTGGGCGGCTACTGACATGTCCCCCCACCCCATCCGCTCCCAATACGAAGACTTCATGCGCCATGTGGACACGCACGGCGTGTTCAAGGCCGACCGCACCGGCACCGGCACCAAGAGTGTGTTTGGTTACCAGATGCGCTTCGATTTGAACGAAGGTTTCCCGCTGGTCACCACCAAGAAGGTGCACTTGCGCTCCATCATCCAGGAGTTGCTGTGGTTCCTCACCGGCTCCAGCAACAACAATTGGCTCAAGGATCGCGGCGTCTCGATCTGGGACGAGTGGGCGCGCCCAGACGGTGATCTGGGCCCGGTCTACGGCGTACAGTGGCGCAGTTGGCCCACGCCGGACGGCGGGCACATCGACCAGATCGCCGAGGTGATCAACACGCTCAAGACCAACCCCGACTCACGCCGCATCATCGTCAGCGCCTGGAACGTGGCCGAGTTGAACAAGATGGCGCTGATGCCCTGCCATGCCTTCTTCCAGTTCTACGTGGCGCCCGCCACCGAACCCGGCGGCAAGGGCCAACTGAGTTGCCAGCTTTACCAGCGCAGCGCCGACATCTTTCTGGGTGTGCCCTTCAACATCGCCAGTTACGCCTTGCTCACGCACATGGTGGCGCAGCAGTGCGACCTGGAGGTGGGCGACTTCATCTGGACCGGTGGCGACTGCCACATTTACAGCAACCACGCCGAACAGGTGGCGCTGCAACTGAGCCGCGCGCCCCTGGCCTACCCCACGCTGAACATCAAGCGCCGGCCGGCAACGATCTTCGACTATGAATTCGACGACTTCGAGGTGCAGGACTACGACCCCCACCCCGCCATCAAAGCGCCGGTGGCGGTGTAGGGTGGCCCGCACGTGATCAGCCGTCGCCAACTGTGGGGCCTGGTGGCCTTGACGCTGATGTGGGGCATCAACTGGCCCATGATGAAACTCTCGCTGCGCGAGATGACGCCGCTGTACTTTCGCGCCCTCACCATGAGTTGCGGCACCTTGTGGCTCTACCTGTTCTTTCGCTGGCGCGGCGTGCGCATGGCGCCGCAGGGCAGCGAGTGGCGATCCGTCGTCGCCTTGGGGCTACCCAATGTGCTGGGCTGGCACACCCTGGCAATCCTTGGGGTGAAAGAGCTGGCCTCGGGGCGCGCCGCGATTCTGGGCTTCACCATGCCGATCTGGACCGTACTGATCGGCGTGCTGTTCCTGGGCGAGAAGCTGACCCGGCGCGTCGCCTTTGCCGCCCTCGCGGTGGCCGTCACGGTCGGCCTACTGGTCTCCCACGAACTCACCGCCATTGCCGGGCGCCCGCTGGGCATTGTCTGGATGGAACTGGCCGCCTTGTCCTGGGCCATCGGCACGCTGATGATGCGTCGCGCCAAGCTGACGCTGCCGATGGAGGCCCTCACGGTGTGGATGATGCTGTTGTCCAGCCTGTGTCTGTGGATGATTGCGGCGGTGGTCGAACCCTGGCCGGTCTGGCGATTCTCAGGCGTGATGTGGGCCACCATGGTTTACGCCGTGCTCATCAATTACGGCTTCGCGCAGATCATCTGGTTTGGCCTGGCCCGACACCTGCCCCCGGCCACCAGCGCCATGAGTGTCATGGCGGTGCCCCTGGTGGGCACCCTCAGCGCCACCCTGCTCACCGGCGAGTGGCCGCACTGGCAAGATTACGTGGCAGTGGTGTTTGTGATGGCCGCCATCGCCGCTGTGTTGATTCCTCCCCGCTACTTCCGCAAGTCCACATGACACTCAAGCTGATCTTCGCCCGCGCCGCCAATGGCGTGATTGGCCGCAACAACACCCTGCCCTGGCACTTGCCCGAGGACATGGCGCATTTCAAGAGCCTGACCATGGGCTGTCCGGTGATCATGGGGCGCAAGACCTGGGACTCGCTGCCGCCCAAGTTTCGGCCCTTGCCGGGGCGGCTGAACATCGTGCTGACGCGCCAGGCCAACTGGCAGGCGCCGGGCGCCAGCCGGGCCGAGACCGTGGCCCGAGCCATGGCCCTGTGCCCCAGCGACAGCACCGCCTGGGTGATTGGCGGCGCCCAGATCTATGCCCAGGCCCTGCCGCTGGCCAACACGGCGGTGGTGACCGAAATCGAAGCGGCCTACGACGGAGACGCTTTTGCGCCACAATTCGACGCTCTTTGGGTGGAGACCGCGCGCGAGCGCCATGTCTCGGCCACCGGATTGAAGTTCAGCTTTGTCACCTTCACACACCAAGCAGGAAATTAGCATGTCAGGTCACGGTTTTCACGTTCACGGCCCCCACGATCATGAGCTGGAGCACGCCCAACAGGGCGGCCATGGCGGCCACAGCGAATCGGGCGGCATGATCAACCAGATTGCCCTGTTCACCGCCATCATCGCCACGGTTGGTGCCGTCTTTTCCTACATGGGCGGCGCCACGCAAGCCAACGCCGGCTTGTTCAAGAACGAAGCGGCGATCAAGAAGACGGAAGCCTCCAACCAATGGAACTTCTTTCAGGCCAAGAGTACCAAGCAGTCGCTGGCCGAAGTCTCGCGTGACCTGTCGCCAGATGACAAGAAGGCCAAGTACCAGGACAAGATTGATCGTTACGAAAAGGAAAAGGCCGAGATCAAGGCCGTGGCCGACAAACTTGAGGCTGAAGCCACAAATTGGAACAAACAAAGCGATGAACAAATGCACCAGCACCACCGCTGGGCGCAGGCCACCACGGTGCTGCAAGTGGCCATCGCCCTGGCGGCCATCGCCTTGCTGACCAAGAAGAAGTGGCTCGAGTACGCCATGTTTGGTGCCGGTGGCGTGGGCGTGGCGGTGGGTGTGTTGGCCATGCTGCACAAATAGGCTACACAGGCAGCCCGACGTGACGCCTTATGTGCCCCCACCCAGTCCGGCGCCCACCAAGGAGATCATCCGGTTGCGGCTAAGCGACCCGTTTCGCTGGTTGGCGCAAGGCGCTCGCGATCTATCGGCCGAAAAGGCCATTGGCCTGTTCTACGGCGTGTGCTTCTTGATCATGGCGCAGGTGTTGGGCCTGGTGTTTCGTAGTTCGCCTGAATACGCCATGTCGATCGCATCGGGCTGCCTGTTGGTCGGCCCCTTTCTGACTTTGGGCCTGTATGAAACCAGCCGTCGGCGCGAACTGGGCCTGTCGCCCAAACTCGGCGCCTCGCTGACCTGTTGGCGCGCGCACCTGGGCAGCATGGGCATGCTGGTGCTGGTGTTGATCGTGCTGGAGTTGTTGTGGGGGCGCGCCTCGCTGGTGGTGTTTGCGGTGTTCTTCAACACCGGCATGCCCTCCACCACCGGCGTGATCCAGGCCATTTTCAACCTCGAAAACTGGGCGTTTCTGGCGATTTACCTGCTGGTCGGTGGCGTGTTTGCCGGGCTGGTGTTCGCCACGGCGGTGGTGTCCATCCCAATGATTCTGGACCGCGACATCGACGCGATTTCAGCCGCCATCACCAGCCTGCAAGTCGTCTTTGGAAACATCGCCGTGATGTTGTTATGGGGTGCCCTGATCACCAGCCTGGTGGTACTGGCCTTGTTGCCGTGGGCGTTGGGGTTGCTGGTCGTCGGCCCCCTGCTCGGCCACGCCAGTTGGCACGCCTACCGCGGCTCGGTGCGCTGGCTCGACACCCCGCACCCCGAAAACACAAGCTTGCGCGATGGATCGTCGGCGCTACCCTCCACCGATTGACACACCATGAAACTGGCCACCTGGAACATCAACTCACTGGCGGTGCGCCTGCCGCAGGTGCTGGACTGGCTGAAAGCCAATCCGGTCGACGTGCTGGCGCTGCAAGAACTCAAACTGACGGACGACAAGTTTCCGGCGGCGGCGTTGTTGGAAGCCGGTTACCACGCCCAGTGTTTTGGCCAGAAGACCTACAACGGCGTGGCCCTGCTGTCGCGCACGCCCGCCACCGAGGTGGTGCGCAACATCCCCGGTTTTGACGACGAGATGGCGCGCGTCATCAGCGGCGAAGTCGGCGGCGTGCGGGTGGTGGGAGCCTACTTCCCCAACGGCCAAGCGCCGGGCACCGACAAGTTTGACTACAAGATGCATTGGCTCAAGGGAATGCGCGACTGGCTGCGCCAGGAACTGGTCAAACACCCCAAGCTGGTGCTGATGGGCGACTACAACATCACCTTTGACGATGCCGACGTGTGGGACCCGATCGGCCTGAAGGACACCATCCATTGCACCGAGGAGGAACGTTACCAACTGCGTGCCTTGGTCGCGCTGGGCCTGGTGGACGCCTACCGCCTGTTCGAGCAGCCACCCAAAAGCTATTCGTGGTGGGACTACCGCGAGATGGCCTTTCGCCGCAACCGCGGCCTGCGCATCGACCACATCCTGGTCAGCCAAGCGCTCAAGGACACGGTCAAAGCCTGCATGATCGACCGCGCGCCGCGCAAGAATGAGCGTCCGAGTGATCACGCGCCGGTGGTGGTGGAGTTGGGGCTGGGGTAGTGCCGACCAGCGCTGTCCGCATCCGATTGAGAGGCCAATTTGTCACGCATATTCTTTTGGGTACCCGACCCCACGACGAATGGTCTGGCCAGCAATCAGCTCAGCTTGCGGAGCGTGGTTCCTTGTCTCATTTCGAGGTCATGCTTCGGCAGGGCGGCGCTCAAGATCATGCTGGCGTGCATCGATGGTCGTTGCGTTATGCGCATTGGCCTGGAGATTCGACTATGACCGAGACCGTAGAAGACATGATGTTTGGGCACCTCAAGCGCTTCCAAAGTAGCCCGGAGCGCATAAAGCGTCGACTTGAACTTGCATAGTCCACTGACTTGCGGGTGAGAGAACGCGAGTGGTTTCAATGGCATTCGCCCATGCCCCGCCTCCACCTAACTCAGGCCCAGGCTGTCTTCACCGTTCATGCCATTGGTGCCCGGCCCCTCTTCTCCCCAATCAGACAGTCGCCTGATCCGCCGGCCTATCCAGTGCCCGGTACAACGTTGACAAGTCGATTTGATGGCCGGTGCCAAAATGTCGCAAAACAACCGCTTGCCGACAACCAGCGGCCACTGCCGACCCCACCGGATTGACGCCGTGTAATCATTCGATTACAGTCAGCCTGTGACCTACACGGTAAAACAACTCGATGAGTTCTCCGAATGGCTCAAAGGCCTGAAGGACGGGCTGACACGGCAGCGCCTCATCAAGCGGCTGCGCAAGGCCCAGCTTGGCAATTTGGGCGACGTGGAGTCTGTAGGCGACGGCGTGTTCGAGATGCGAGAACATTTCGGGCCAGGCTGGCGAATGTACTACGTCCAGCACGGTGAGATTGTGATCGTGATGCTGGGCGGCGGTGACAAGTCCTCTCAGCAGGCCGACATTCGGCGAGCCATTGCACTGGCGAAATCCTTGGAAGATTGACCATGACCAAGAAAATCAAAGTTTCCGAACTCCCCGAGTTCGATGCGGCCGAATATCTGAACAGCGAAGAGGATGTGGCGGCATACCTGACATCCGTACTTGAAGAGAACGACCCGGCGCTGCTGGCCGCTGCCATCGGTGACATTGCCCGTGCGCGAGGAATGTCGCAGGTTGCAAAGGACTCTGGCATCGCTCGCGAAGCCCTATACAAAGCGCTTCGACCCGGCAGCGAACCACGCTTCGAGACGATCAGCCGCGTTTGCGCTGCCTTGGGCGTGCGCCTGGTGGCGCAGCCAATGCATCTGGCGCGCTGACGAAATTTTCGGCAGTTGGCCAGCCTTTGGCGATGCGATGTGTCGCGGTGTAAGAGCCTGTCCCGAACTTTGTGTTCGAGCAGCCACCCAAGAGCTATTTGTGGTGGGACTACCGCGACATGGCCTTTCGCCGCAACCGCGGCCTGCGCAGCGACCACATCCTGATCAGCCAGGCGCTCAAGGACCGCGTCAAGGCCTGCGTGATTGACCGCGCGCCGCGCAAGAACGAGCGCCCCAGTGACCAAGCGCCGGTGGTGGTGAAGTTGGAACTGGCGTAGCGAACAATTCCGAATCAAGACTTGGGCGGCTGGGCCTGGTTAGCATGCATCTGCTTCAACTGCTCGCGCCAGGCTGTCCAGTCCTGCGGCAGCCCGGTCTCGAAGCGTTGCTGCAACTGCTTGAGCACATTCGGCCAGGCGCGCTCGAAGTAGGCCCGCGCCTTGGGCCATTCGCCGCCGCTGCCCCAGCCCAGGTGGCTCAAGGTGAGTCGCGTACCCTGCGCCTCGGGCGCGAAACGCAGCACCACCACGGTGCGCTGCTGGCGCGCCTCGGGCAAGCTCGGTGGCGCGTTCCAGGTGAACGAAAGCAACTTTTCGGTCTCGACCGCCAACACCTTCATGTCGTCGGCGCCTTGTAGCCCTGGCGCGGCGTAGGGGTCGATGATGATGGCAAAGGGTCCGTCCGGGCGCGCCTCGACACGTGCCTCGGGCGCAAAGAAGCTGACGATGCCCTCGCTGGTGGTCCAGGCTTTCCAAACCTCGGCCACCGGGGCTTTGACGGCAACGGAGAGTTCAATCGCGCTCTCACTGGCACTGGCACTGGCGCATAGAGCATTCACGAAGAAAACGGTACCAATCAACAAACGACGCATGCAAGACCTCCACTGTTCAAGTTGATCACGGCATGGGAAGATTGTGCGCGAAACCGCAGCGCCGCGGTACACCGTGGCCTTTGGCCAAACCCACACCGGCCACCGTAAAGAATGCTTACTTGACGCCAGCGTTGGCACTCGGGGATACTGCAAAAACGTGCCGTCGGGTTTCCCCGGTCCCTGCTTGGTGGTATCCCGCGCGGCGCACGCTGTTCACGGAGGTATCCGGCCATGTCCAGACTCTGCTTCCCCCTCCCCCCCGCCACGGCGTTGGCATGCACGCTGCTCCTGGTGGCGCCTCTCGCCGGGGCCGGCGACAACGCCTGGTCCGAGTTGCCCAGCCCCTCAGTCAACGGCAGCAAGGTGATGGTCTACAAGCTGATCAATTCACCCACCAGCGGGTCGATCCGCTTCGCCGGCACCTCGTCGGGCGTGTTCAAGAGCAACAATGGTGGCGCCACCTGGAGCGCCAGCAACAGCGGCATCACGCCCTCGCCGGCGGGCTACCTATTTATCAACGACATGGTGGTCGACCCGGGCAATGGCAGTACGCTCTACATCACGCCCAATTTCCAGCAAAAGAGCACCGACGCTGGCGCCACGTGGGCCCGTACCGGCTGGGACACCGAAAACCCGCAAGCCCTGCTGCTGGCCATTGATCCCTTGAGCCCAAGCACAGTGTGGACCGCGGCCAACCGGGGCATCTACAAAACCACCAATGGCGGTGCCACCTGGACCTATGTCACGGGCACGATAGCCTCCAGCGCCCTGACAATCGACCCTTCCAACCCTTCGGTGCTGTACCGCGCGGTGAGTGGCAGCGGCATATTCAAGACCAGCAATGGCGGCATCAGTTGGGATACCGTCAACACCGGCTTAACCTCGCTCTATGTGGTGTCGGTCGCGGTGGACCCGACGAACTCAGCCATTGTCTATGCCGGCACATCCGGTTCGGGCGTGTTCAAGAGCAGCAACGGCGGATCGACCTGGACCGCCAGCAACACCACCTACCCGCACAACGGCAGCGCGGTGTACCTGTCCAATAAGTGGATCAGTACGTTCTTGTTCGATCCCGCCAACAGTGCCATCGTGTACGTTGGCACGGGCGCTGGCATCTACCGCAGCCAGGACGGTGGCGCGCACTGGAGCGAAGCCAACAACGGCGCGATGGCCAACATCAACACGATGGTGTTCGACCCGGCCTCGCCGTCGACCATCATCTCCGGCAACAACTACGGCCTGTTCAGCTACAGCTACCCGACTGACGCCGACCGTGTTTTCAACTGGGCCGAGTCCTTGCTGGGTGTGTATTTTCCGCCTGGTGCCAAGACCCAAATCACCAGCGGCATCAGCCTGCGGTATTACGCCTCAACCGACATCTTTCTTGGCACGATCGACGGGGTGCTGTATGTCTATGGTTCGGCATTCGGTGGCCTGCGCGCGGTGGGCTCGCTCGCCAGTTTTCTGGAAGCCGCCACGGCCGCTGGCTTCTGACCACTTGGGGGCGCTTACTCCAGGCCCAGTTCCTGGATCTTTCGGGTGATGGTGTTGCGCCCAATGCCCAATTTCTGGGCGGCCTCGATGCGTCGGCCCTTGGTGTTGGCCAAAGCGGTGCGAATCAAGCGGGACTCGAAACGCTGCGTGAGTGCATCCCACACATCATGGCGACCGCTCAACAACAACTCCATTGCCTCAAGTTCAAGCCCGTCCTCCCAGGAGGGCATGCCATGGGCAAGGGTGGCGGCGCGCGTGACGGGTGGCAAGGCATGGCCGAACCCCTCTGGCAGCGGCTCCGGGCCTGACGGCGTTGACACTGGGGTGGTGGGCGCTTGACGCAAGTCCCCATCGACCGACAAGACCGGCAAGTCCACCGACGGCTGCGCCGCCACGTGGCCTGCCGCGCCGTGGTTGATCGGCCGTGCCACACCCACGCCGACCTCGGGCGGCAGGTCCTTGGGCTCGATCACTTGCGCCGGCGCCATCACGGTCAACCAGTGGCAAATGTTCTCCAACTGGCGCACGTTGCCAGGAAACGCGAAGTTGCCCAACCAGGCCAGCGCCGCATCCGAGATGCGCTTGGGTTCGACGCCGAGTTGCTGCGCGCTGATGTGCAGAAAATGCCGCGTCAACATGGGGATGTCTTCCAGCCGCTCACGCAGGGCTGGCAGGCGCAGCCGGATCACGTTGAGGCGGTGAAACAGGTCTTCCCGAAACACGCCGTCCTTGACCCGTTGCTCCAGATTCTGGTGCGTGGCGGCGATCACTCGCACATTGGCCTTGACCGCGCTGTGCCCGCCAACGCGGTAGAAATGCCCGTCGCTGAGCACGCGCAGCAGCCGGGTCTGCAGGTCAAACGGCATGTCACCGATTTCGTCGAGAAACAGGGTGCCATCATCGGCCTGCTCGAAGCGCCCGCGGCGCATGCTTTGCGCGCCGGTGAAGGCGCCGCGCTCATGGCCGAACAACTCCGACTCCAGCAAGTCCTTGGGGATCGCCGCTGTGTTGATGGCCACGAAGGGACCGCTGGCCCGTGGCGAATGCTTGTGCAGGGCGCGCGCCACCAGTTCCTTGCCGGAGCCGGACTCACCCGTGATCATCACCGTGACGTTGCTTTGGCTCAGGCGCCCAATGGCGCGAAACACATCCTGCATGGCCGGCGCCTGGCCCAGCATTTCCGGCGCTTCGGTGATGCGCTCCTCGGCCACCTGCTCGCGCTGGCTTTCCTCCAGTGCACGGCGAATCAGCGCCACCGCCTTGGGCACATCGAACGGTTTGGGCAGGTATTCGAAGGCGCCACCCTGAAACGCCGACACCGCGCTGTCCAGGTCGGAGTAGGCGGTCATGATGATCACCGGCAGGCCGGGACACTGGGCCTTGACCTTGTCGAGCAGTTCGAGGCCCGAGCCACCGGGCATGCGGATGTCGCTCACCAGCACTTGGGGGCAACTGTTCTCGTCGCAGGCGTTCAAGGCCAGCAGCACGTCGCGTGGGTTGGTGAAACTGCGCGTGGGCAGGTTCTCGCGCAACAGCGCCTTCTCCAGCACGAAGCGAATGGACTGGTCATCATCTACTATCCAGATCGGCTTCATGGTTTGGGGTCACCCTTGTCTATTAATTGAAAGTCATTGCGGGACAGACCGCAGTTACGCGCAGCGAACCAGCTCTGTCCCCAACTGATCAAGGCAGAGGAATCAGTATCGTGAAATCCGTTCGACCCGGGACACTGTCAACCTCGATCAATCCGTGGTGTTGCTGTACAAAGGTTTGCGCCAAGGTCAGCCCCAAGCCGGAACCGCCTTCCCGCCCTGATACCAGCGGATAGAAGATGCGGTCTTTGATCGAGTCTGGAATGCCCGGTCCGTTGTCGATGACATGCAATTCCAGTGCCAACCTGTAGCGCTGCTTGCCAAAGGTGATCTGACGCGCGATGCGGGTTCGAAACGTCAAGCACGCATCACCCTGCGCAATGCGCTCTGCCAAGGCCTGGCAAGCGTTGTGGGCCACGTTCAGCACGGTCTGAATCAGTTGTTCGCGGTCGCCCCGAAACTCGGGGATGGAGGTGTCGTAATCACGCACCACTTTGAGGCCCTTGGGGAACTCGGCCACGATCAGGGCGCGCACCCGTTCGCACACCTCGTGCATGTTGACATCGCCCACCACGTGCGGGCGCCGATGTGGTGCCAACAAGCGGTCCACCAGCGTTTGCAGCCGATCCGCTTCGTGGATGATGACCTGGGTGTACTCCTTCAAGTCGCGCGATTCGACTTCCATTTCCAGCAATTGCGCGGCGCCCCGAATGCCGCCCAGCGGGTTCTTGATTTCGTGCGCCAAGTTGCGAATCAGTTCCTTGTTGGCCTGCGCCTGATCGACCAAGCGCTCCTCGCGCTCCTGGCGTGCCTGCAGTTCGAGCGGCAGCAACTCCACCACGATCTCGTCGGCCACATCGGTCTGCGTGACGATCACATGAACCGGAAAGGGCTCGTGGTTGAGGCGCTTGAGCCACGCGTCGTAACGCAGCGCCGCGAATTGGTTGCCACCCGCGCCCTCCAAAGCGCGCTGCAAGGCCTGCGGCTCGGTAAAACTGTCGGGCAAGAGCGAGCCCTCAATGGTGCGCCGCGAGCTGCCCAGCGCGTCCTCCAAGGCTGAATTGGCGAACAGCACGGCACCGTCGCTGCGCACCACGGCGACCAAGGTGGCCAGCAGGTCAAAGGACTGAAAGCGCGCGCACGCCGTTGGCGATGATGAGGGCAGGACCGGGGGCGTGATGCGGGGCGTGTTCAAGCGCCTATTTTGCCGCACTGGCAGCGGGCGCGCGACCGAGTTCACGGCGAATGCCGGTGATGTCGCCCTCGATGCGTGCGATGCTGGCCTTGAGTTCGTTCACCCGTTCGGCGTATTTGTTCGGGTTGCGTGCTTCCTCCGGGCGGCGATCCGGTTCACCCTTGTTGTACTCGCGAGTCAACTCCTCCAGGCGTGCCTCGGCCTTCTTGAGCTCGGCTTCAAGAATCAGGCGTGCGTCCGAATCGCGCGAACGCTGCTCCGCCGCGTCCACCCGCTGGCCGGGCTGCGTACCGTTGGCACCGGGCTTGGGCGCGGCCAGGCGGGGGCCACCCTGAATCACCGTGACGTTGCCGCCCTCGACCAGCTTGCAGCCCTTGGCCTGCGCGTCGGGCACGGTGTTGGTGTACTCGTTGCCGCAGCGGTAGATGCGGCTCTGGGCAAAACCGTTCGCTACCAAAACCGTAGCTG
>CXWL01002866.1_pt1 | contig 23095 bp, 18 predicted proteins | sample 590931 | NCBI WGS metagenome assembly CXWL01 (sample SAMEA3498368, study PRJEB10139) | groundwater metagenome | biome: water well; material: biofilm material | place: Germany | collected 2015-04-27
CCATAGCGCATGCCTGGAAATCGACGCAAGGGGCTGTCTCCAGAGTAGAAATCGCGCGGCCGTCATCCTTCTGGATAACGGCCGCAACACGATGGTCCTGATGACGTCAGGAGGACACGCTGTCGTACACTGGCCTTAACGTCGACGTTTCCAGGCAGCCAATCCCGCCAGGCCAGAGCCGAGCAGCAACAGGGAGGCCGGTTCAGGAACGTTGCTCACGTTTCCATGATACAGCAGGCCAAAGGGGTTGGAGTCGGCTGTGTTGCCGGTCCCGACCTGGAACACGTCCATCTCGACCGTGTGCAATCCCGCCGTCGTGAACGTGTGGTTGACCGTTCCGAACTCACTGGGTTCACAGCCGACGGCGCCGATGGCGCAGGTACCCTGAGTAAAGTTTGCGGGGATCAGTTCTACGCCATCAACTCGGAGGGCAAGCGTATCATCTGCCCAGAGCTTCATCGTCAGGATGCTGCCGATTCCGGAGGTGAAGGATTCCTTCACCGTCATAACGACCGTTGTTCCACTTGGTGGGGCTAGGGTACCGCCAATCCCAGTATTGGCGTAGGAGACCCACTTCGCCGAGGTGCTATCGGGGTTGTTTGGTTGCCACGCTGAGTGGGGGGTAATCAGCACAGTGGTGCCGGAGCCACCGCCGATTGGGGTGCCGCCAAACCACGACTCCCCATCGCCGGAGATCAACGGCAAGGCCATCGCTGCACCGGCCAATCCAAAGGATAATCCCAAGGCCACACCGACACTTGTTAATTGCTTCTTCATCGAACCCTCCATTTGTAATGAGTTGAGCATCCCAACCAAAGGCTGGCAGTCATACCCATACGCAAGATGGGTGCCAGATAGCGTAGCCTTTACAAATCAATGAGTTGAACGGTGTGTCTTCTTGGGGAGTTTTGCAACTGTCTAGTGGCCCGTCGGTTGAGAATCGAAAGCACCTGGGACGATCATGCGAAACATGGTCGTAACTGGTGAGAGTAAGACGAAGGAGACGAAACGGTCAGCCCTCTGGTGCGGAATAGGTGTCGTGAATTCCTGACAGTTTGGGATCGGGGTGCAGGCAAACACTGAGCGATACAGCTGTAGCAGGAGATTCGTGTAGAAAGAAGATGAAGCTGGCGAGAGGAATTGAATCTCCAAATCTGCGGTTTACAAGCGGCGACTGACACGAATTGCGTAGAGTCGGAAACACCGTGTTTCACGAAGATCTGCCAGGATGCCCCGCTCGGAAGAGCGGGGAGGAATGGCAGCCCGTAGCGAAGCGGAGGCAAATTCCCTCTTGGTTTACAAAAGCCCCGCCTGGAAGGGCGGGGTTCTTTACTTCGCTGCCTAGCGTTACGTCTCTTCCATTCGGGGTGTTTCTTGATTGCCCCCACTTAAAATGCCACGGGCAGGAGAGAGAAACCCCCTCCTACCCATGATGAACACCTTACGCTGTGTGATCCTAAGCGCGCCATCGTCGCCAGGCGGCTAGTCCAGCCAGGCCGGAGCCGAACAGCAACAGGGAGGCTGGCTCGGGAACGGCCCCGCCACCGACGGGGGCAAATGGGAGGAATGTTGGGGTACCCCCACCTACTGGAACCGTCAGACCGCCGCTGAAGCCATTGCTGCCCTCCCCCCCGGTACCCGTGCAGCCGATGGAGTTGATGGTGTTGTTATCCATCGTCACGGCAGCAGTTTGTGCCAAGGCTCTACCGCAACCAATTGTTGCGGCGTGGTTCAGGGTGATGCTCGCGAGCACGAGAATATTTCCTTGGAAGGAAGTGGTTGTGTCAAGGGTTGCGGAACTGCCGACATTCCAATACACGCCAGCACCTGCACCTGTATTGATCACGTTCACGACCGAGCCGGGTGAGGTGATCAGCGTGCTTGGCATCTGGAACACCCAGGCTGCATTGGCGTTACCCCCGCCGTCGAGCGTGAGTGTTCCCGTCAAATTGCTCACCCCCGCGGGAACCGTATAGACCCCCGGAGAGAGTGTGAGTCCAACCAGATCCGCAGACGTGAGGGTACCGGGCCCCAGGAGTCCCAGATTCGTCATCGCAGTGATGAGTTGCCCCTGAGCTGAGATTGCGATCGCATCATTGAGGTGTACATCACCTGGGTTGAGCAACGCGTTAATCCCATTGACGGTGAGGGTGGATTGGCCAGTGATTGCAGAACCTGGGCTGACACCCACATCTCCGGTGAGGGTGGTCGCACCGGTATTGGTCACCGTCGAGGCACCTAGGACCGCGAAGCTCGCCAAATCCGAACCCAGTAGGGGCACAGCCAATCCCGGGGAAGGGGCACAAAGAAGAAGCGCGCTGAAGGCGGTGACGGCAAGCACCGACGAGGACAGGTATTTCTGATGATCATTCATGGCGGACCTCTCCTATTAGAACGCATAATTAAAATGAAGTATACCCCCTTAGGCTTATTGTGGTCTGGTCAAAATTGCTCAGATTGGAAATGATGGGCCAGTGACCCTGTTATTCTTTTACTTGTGAGCTGTTTGTTCATCACGCCTTCCACTGTGATGAGTTAAACGTGGCAACTAAAGGATGGTAGCTCTATCCGTCCCAAAGCAAGAATAGTGCCATAAAATATAACCATACAAATCAATAAATTAAATGGTGTACTTTCTTGTGGAGCTTCGAACGGTCTAGTGGACCGGTTGAGAATGGGAAGAAACGGAGAAGATCCTGCGAAAATCTGCCATAACCGATGAAAATGAGACGTAACGTGATGGAGCCGTTAGCTCTCTGACGAAAATAGGTGTCGTGAATTCCCGACAGTCTGGGATGAGGGGAGTAGGCAAAGGCTGAGGGATTCAATCTCTGTAGCAGGGGAAAATCCAAGAAGGAAGAAGGTGAGGGTCTCGAATCTTAGGTTTCCTTGGGACCATTGCTGTTACGATGATGATGGGTGTGTGATTGACCCGTGACATCAATAGAAAGGAAGCTTGTCTTGAACACAACGAAACTTATTGCCGCATTCATCGTGTTGTCTCTGATCGGGGTTCCGACCGTCTCCTTTGCGAAGGCGAGGGGCGGCGGATCGGGTCGAGGATATTCCAGCAGTTCAGGGGGCAGTGGCGCTTCAGGAAGCATGGGCAGCCGTGGATCACGCACCTATGACCAAAACGGCGCGAAGCCGATTGAACAGTCGGCCACACCACGGCCGTCGGCGACTTCAACACAACCCGCGCCGGGTAGCCCATCCTCAGCTCCCACTGCTCAGCCCGCGCCTGTCAGGCAGCCCTCGTTTCTACAACGCAATCCCCTGTTAGCTGGGATCGCTGCTGGAGTCGCCGGATCATGGATCGGCCATATGCTGTTCGGGGCGACGGACAGCAGCGCGCGTACCACCGATGGCAATACCCACGAGACCGACGCGACCGCCGGGGCGTCCGGTTCCACCGGCATGCTGCTCCTCCTCATGCTCCTCGGAGCCGGGGCGCTCTATTATTTTCTGAGAGTACGGCGGTCCCCTGCCCCTGACTTTTCTGGTCTCACGCGAAGCAGCGCAATCAGCGAGCCTTTGCTGGGAGAGCCTTCCGCCACGACCCGACAGACCGCGACGGTTGACACCGAGGTCACCTCCGCTGACAAGACGGCCTTTCAGCAACTGCTGATCGATATTCAAACGGCCTGGGGCAAACAAGATCTGACCGGTTTACGGCGGTTCGTCACGCCGGAACTGCTGACGTATTTCAGCACCGCCTTGGCTGAACACACCAGTCAGGACATCGAGAATCATGTCGAAGATGTGGTGCTCCTCCGTGCAGAGGTCCGGGAAGCCTGGACCGAAGATGCGACGCACTACGCGACGGTAGGGCTTCACTGGAGTGCCCGTGACTATACCGTGTCCTTGACGAAGCCGCGCGGAGAACCTGGCTATCTCGTCGAGGGTAGCGAAGAGACGCCAACCGAATCTCGCGAAGTGTGGACCTTCATGCGCTACCAAAAGGGGAAATGGTTGCTCTCCGCGATTCAGCAAGTCGAGTAGTACCCTGCCTAGCGAGGCATGTTCCTGGAGCAGGCGAATGTGTGATTGCGCACCTGACCGCGCATCACACACTCGTCGGCTCGCCCTGCTTGAAGCGACGGCTGACCGTTGTTGCGCGGATATCAAGGTAGTCTTCACGCGAGTCTAACCGATCCCATATTGCCGATAGGCTCAGGTGGATGAGCCGCGCCGGCCCCCCCTTCCGCTGAAATAGGACGCGCAATGACGGTTGCTACGTCTGTCGAGGGGAAATGTTCCGGATCACCCGATTGAGCTGGTGTTGCGCCGCGAACTCCGCAGAGCCCAGATAGATCTGTCCCGTGAGCTGCCCCCAGGGCCGCGGGCCGCCACGCCTCTCGTTCACCCAAATAGCCTTGGTCTTGCAATGGTGGGTATCGACCCCCTCACGCCAGAAGTCCGCATCGCATGGGCCTTCTTTAGAGGCGTGTTGAGTATGCCCTAGTCAGGGCATGGGAGGAGCGTCGACTTATCCGAGCGGCATGGGAGAATTTTTCGGCACCTCTACACCGAATGTGAAATTGAAAAGCTCCGGCATGGATGGCCCGCCATGCCGCTCTGGGTGCTCTGTTCGCTAGAGGGAGCACCGCTGGATGATGCGAACGTTCGCAAGGCAATGGCTCTCAAGGCCATGACGTGGCCCATACACTTTACGCCGCATGGCCTCCGGCACACCGCCAGGCTGATACTTCAACAGGGGGAATCGGTCGTCTACGTCAACGTCAGTTGGGGCACGCGTCGGATGAATTGACCGTCGACTCCTATGGAAAATCGTTGTCGATGGGTAATCACGTGGCGGTTGATCGGTTGGAGGAAGATATCGCTACCGTGGAAAGCAGTAGCAACGAGGTAGCACAGAGGGGTGATGATCGTCGTGAATAGTGGAGCTGGCGAGAGGAATTGAACCTCCAACCTGCGGTTTACAAAACCGCTGCTCTGCCGATTGAGCTACGCCAGCCTCCCGCTGATTATGAAATAGATGACCCCGATGTGTCCACGGATTCCCGATCATTTTTTTCATGGTCGGCGACGGGACTTCCTGGAGTGGTTTCTGATCGTGGCGCTCTAGGGTATGCACACTGGTGGCATATTGTTGGAATGGTTCGATTTCGGAATGGACATGACACCGTATGGTTGGTACCCAAGCGTGTCCTCAGCCGTTCTCAGTGTCGCCCATGGTCTACAGAAAGACGATTGTCAGTGAGAGACTTCTCTGATGTTCAAGATCCTGCGCCCAATTCCAGAAACATGGTGAGGAGGGGATGTCACTAAGCGTTTCAGCCTTCCTCCAACCCAGCGTTCCACCGGTTAGGTCTGACATGCAAGGACGCGCTCTCGCTGTCTTCATTCGTGGGTCTGCCCCCTTCTGGTGCTTGTTGTTGGTCTCGGCCTTCGTTATCTTAAAGAGTTTAATCCCCGATCACTGGGAGTGGAGCGAGTTGTGAAACTTTCGGCTTGGACCACAGTGCTGCGCGGTTGGCAAACCCGCGCTGTCTCGGCTGTGTTGGCTCACGAGGGCCGAGACTTTTTGGCCATGGCGACACCAGCAGCGGGGAAAACCCGGTTTGCGTTGCGGGTGGCCCATCACTACCTTGCCACGGGAGCCGCGGATCGGATCCTGGTGATCTGTCCAACCAACCATTTGCGCACGCAGTGGGCGACGGCGGCGAGCCAGGTAGGACTGCAACTGGATCCGGCGTTGTCGAACGAGCAGGCCTGCGAAGCGCGTGACTATCATGGGGCGGTGGTCACCTATCAGCAGCTGTGTCTGGCGCCGGCGGTGTTTCAGCGCGCCTGCCGCAGGAAACGCACGCTCCTGATTTTTGATGAGTTGCATCATGCCGGTGAGGGGAAGGATTGGGGGAACGCGCTACAGGAGGCTTTTGCTGAGGCGGTATTCCGGCTGTCCTTGTCTGGGACGCCGTTTCGATCCGACAATAACCCGATTCCCTTTGTTCGCTATGACCGGGGGGAGAGCCAGGCTGATTTCCGGTATGACTATGCCGAGGCGATTCGCGAGAGCGTGTGCCGACCGATTCTGTTTCCCAGCTATGAAGGCGAACTGACGTGGCTCGCGAACGGTCGGGAGCATACGGCGACGTTTGAAGACGGATTGACCCGTGAGCGGCAGCGAGAACGTCTCAAGACGGCCTTGCTGCAAGAGAATTGGTTAGGGCCAGTGATTGCCGATGCCCATGCGGAGTTGAGTCGGTTGCGGAAACAGGAACAGCCGGATGCGGGTGGCCTGATCGTGGCGATGAACCAGGAGCATGCTCGGCAGGTGGCGGATTTGGTCGGGCGGGTGACGGGGAAGCGTGCCGAAGTGGCCGTGTCGGACGATCCGGATGCTTCGGACACGATCGGGACCTTTGCGCACCATACAAAACAGCAGTGGTTGGTGGCTGTCAATATGGTGAGCGAAGGTGTCGATATTCCTCGGCTGCGGGTCGGGGTCTATGCCACCAACGTTCTCACGGAAATGTACTTTCGGCAGGTGGTGGGACGGTTCGTCCGAATGCAAGAGGGACTGCCCCGTCCACAACGGGCGTGGCTCTATCTCCCCAAGGATGCCACGCTCGTGCACTACGCCAGGCAGATCAAGGCTGAGCGGGATCATGTCATCGAAGAGATCATGCCTTCCGCTCAGCGGACGCTGTTTGGTTCCGCAGCCGTGTCGGTCAAAGAGTTCGTCCCGTTGAACGGAGTGTCTAAAATTGACACGCTGATTGGGGGGGAAGACGGGGGGGGCGAAAACGGCGCTGTGGTTGATCCGGTGATCTCGATGCACGAGCGGAAAATGACGCTGCGTGAGGTCCATCGGGTGTTGGTCGGAACTGTCTCGCGAAAAACTGGGGTCGATCATCGGCAGCTCAATGCCGAACTCATTAAGCGAACCGGTGGCCGAGTTGACCAAGCCACGGTGCCTCAGTTGGAGCGTCGGATCAGCTTATTGGAGCGATGGCGGGATCGTGGCTATGACGGGGGGCGGTGACCGGGCTTCGGCCGATCCCGATGGGGTCTGTCGTTCTCATGGCCACTTCACCGGCTGAAACAGGCGTGCCGTGTGAATCTTCTTGAACAGTTTTTGACGAGATCGAGCGATTGGGGGGCTCACGCGCTCGACCTCAGACGCCTGATTAAGTGCCGGTAGGTCTAGTGGCGAATCGCCATCAATCCTGCATTCGTGCTGGACACACTCAAAGGGGGTCCCAGGCTTCCAGCCGGTCGTCTTTGTCCCTCCCGCTCCCGACAGTGCGATGTCTCGTCAGCAGCACAGGCTCATTTACATGCGGATCTTTGGGTCGTCTACAGATGTGTCATCTTCCTGTGAACCTCCTTGCCACTCAATCGGAATCACTTTGGCGCGACGAACCGTTCATGCACCGTATCGATCCCTTTCAGCGCCAACACTGAGATTGGTGAGCCACAAGAGGGTCTTTAAGACAATTCACCAAGCCTTGACACAATCTTGACGTGGCGGTCGGCACCATTCGTATACCCTGGCAGTCACTCATGATGGTCGGAAACAGCGTCACCTTTCAGAGTCTACGTTTTTGATGGGAGTCTGTAGAGTCTGGATAAGGAGCCAACGAGGAGAACCACACTCGTTCTCAGACGCGTTCAACAGGCTTGTGATTAATAGCGCGCTCGTCGCTATCTGCTCATAGGCAATGGGCATCCTAATTTGTGGCCATCCGTCTCACTCCCATCTGGGTATTCTTGAGGAGCCTGACCGTTGGGTTACGAGATGACGGTGCTGGATAATTGATGATAGTTGTATCCTTTTTGTTGTGTGACTGAGTCAGAATGAAAAACTGAATTGTTCGCACCACGAGAAAAATTAATAAATTCAACTTGTTAAATAATTTTCACTATCACGGCATGTGTTTTGCTTAATACATTGGAGTGCAATACTCTCCATTTTGAGAAGATAGAGTCGGTTGTCGAGCACTAAGGCCTGCTGCACTTAGTTCTACTTATTTGATTTTCTGTAAAAGCATGGCAAGGCAAAGAAGAGACGGCATTGTATCGTGGGGTAATGAAGGCTATAATTTTTTTATCACTTTACGTTTGTGCACGTTCGATGATTCATACATACGAACGATTTCCTCTTTAGGGGGAAGTGAGGGTAGTCGTCATTCTGTCGTTTGGTTGAGCTGTAAGAGTTTCTGGATTCAATGGATATGTCGTCGATAACATTTAAAGAGTCGGTGGAAACGCAGCCAGAGGTTGCGGTCGAGAGAGCTGCGCATCGCGAGAGCTTGCCTCGTTCATTCTGGGGAGCTCGTACCGAGCGGAAAACCTCTCGGGTGATTATTGTTGGGACCAATGAGCGGGGATACACACTTTTTAGTACGTTGGTGCATCATCCTGAGTTGAAAAAGACCGTCATCGGGTTTGTGAATACGTGGCCAGGGCAGGCGTGGTCCCATGAGGCGGAGGTGCCGGTTCTTGGCGAGCTGTCGAACTTTGAACAGGTCCTGACCCAGCATCAAATCGACGAAGTCATTTTTGTGGTGCCTCGCAAAATGATTGAACAGGTCGAACCGGCAGTCCTGCTCTGTCAAATTATCGGGATCCGATTCTCCTTCGCCGCCGACCTGTTTAGTCATACCATCGGTCGGCGTAGTGTCGGCAATTTACAAGGCTGGCATGTCGTTCAATACGATCCCACCGACCATCCAAAGATTCCCTTGTTGATCAAGCGGGTGGTGGACATTCTTATCGCGAGTGCGGCGCTTACGCTGTTGGCACCGTTGTTCATCCTCATTGCAGCGGCTGTCAAGATGACGTCGCCTGGGCCGGTGTTTTTTCACCAGAAACGGAGTGGGCTCAACGGACGCCGATTCCGCATGTTGAAGTTCCGGACGATGAATGAAGACGCCGAAGCGGTTCGTGCACTGCTCTCGGCCTATAATGAGATGAGTGGTCCAGTCTTCAAAATGAAAGAGGACCCACGGGTAACACCTGTGGGGCGGATTCTTCGAAAATACAGTCTTGATGAGCTGCCGCAGATTTTTAATGTGCTTGTCGGTGAGATGAGTGTGGTGGGACCGCGGCCTCCTTTGCCGTCGGAGGTCTTGGAATATGGTCATTGGCAGCGTCGACGGCTGTCGATGCGTCCGGGATTGACCTGCCTCTGGCAAGTGTCCGGTCCTAATCGCAACGAAATTCCCTTCCAAGATTGGGTAGCCATGGATTTAGAGTATATCGATGAGTGGTCGCTGTGGCTGGACGTAATCATTCTGGTGAAAACCATTCCCGCTGTGATTCAAGGGACCGGCCGTTGATCCACTATGCGCTTGCCATGAACGCCCGTGCGCCAAGGGATGTTGCAGCTCCGTAAATCCTAGTCGGGCGGTCTCGACTCCATTTTTGTATTTTTCACCCATCACGCGGGTCCATCTCGATCGTTAGGTGGTCGTTGTGGTTTAGCCACGATTGTGTTGTTGTGTTCCGAAAAGTTGAAGGTTCTATGTGTGGTCTTGCTGGTTGGGTGATGCGGGGTTGTCCCCAAGGGGGGCCTGACACCTTGCGGCGTATGATCCAGACGATCATCCATCGAGGGCCTGATGGTTTGGGGTCTGCGTTCATGCCTCAGGCGTGGGGCGAGTACGACGTGGCGTTGGGTCATTGCCGTCTATCGATTATTGATTTAGCCGGGGGGCGTCAGCCGATGCAGAGCCTCGATGGCAAGCTGACCCTTGTCTATAACGGCGAACTGTACAATTTTCGTGAGTTGCGAGCGGAACTCCAACGCCTTGGCCATGCCTTTCTGACGGACTCCGATACCGAGGTGGTGTTGCAGGCCTATCGTGCATGGGGCGATCGTTGCGTCGAGCGGTTCCGGGGCATGTTCGCCTTTGCACTGTGGGATCGCGAGGCGAGTCGGTTGGTGCTGGCACGAGATCCATTTGGGAAAAAGCCTTTGGTCTACTACGAGGGGCCACAGGGAGTGGTCTTTGCGTCCGAGATCAAGGCCCTCTTGGCCTTTCCAGGGGTTCCGATCAATGTGGACCATCAGGCCGTATGGGAGTATCTGGCCTATCGGTATGTCCCTGGCCCAGCAACCCTGTTTGCCGGGATTCGAAAACTGCCTCCTGGAACTGTCGCGATCTGGTCCAACGGCCGGCTGCAAGAGCGACGATACTATGACCCGCCCGATCGGAGCCCTCAGGCGATCGGTTCCCCAGGGATCGATCCGGTGGGCCACTTTCGTGAGCAATTGGATGAGGCGGTTCGGATCAGAATGGTCAGTGATGTCCCGTTCGGCGCGTTCCTCTCAGGCGGCATCGATTCAGCTGCCGTGACGGGTTTGATGGCGCAGCACAGCGGGTTTCCGATCAAGACGTTCTCGGTCGGTTTTCAGGAACGTCGCTACAGTGAACTGGCCTATGCGCGTCTCGTCGCCACCCATTTTCATACGGAACATCATGAGCTGGTGATTGATGAGCGTCATGTCCTCGATGAGTTGCCTCGATTGGTTCAGTTTCGCGATGCGCCCGTGGCGGAACCCTCAGATATCCCGATCTATCTGTTGGCTGAGGAAGCCCGGAAGAGTGTGAAGATGGTGTTGACGGGTGAGGGGAGCGATGAGATTCTGGGTGGCTACCCCAAGCATGTCTATGAGCGGTATGTGGCCCGCTATCAGTACTTGCCGACGGTGTTGCGGGAGGGCATGGTCGAACCGTTGGTGCGGTCGCTTCCCTATCGGTTTCGTCGCGTGAAGACCGCGATGGCAAACTTTGGGCTTCCTCGAGCGGAGGATCGCTATCCACGGTGGTTTGGTGCGTTGTCGCCGACCGAGCGCGATGCACTGGTGCAGGACCCGGCATTGCGATCGTGTTCGGCGGCGTCGGCACCGCGGCCGTTTCCCATTCAGCCGGGATCGAGTCGTTTGCGCGAGATTCTCTATTTCGATCAGGTCAGTTGGTTGCCGGACAATTTGTTGGAGCGTGGTGACCGGATGACCATGGCCGCGTCGTTGGAAGCACGCATGCCCTTCATGGATACGCAGTTGGCGGCCTATGTGTCGTCCTTGCCGGATCGGTATCGCGTGCGCGGACATTGCACTAAATGGATTCTTCGCGAGTCGATGAAGGGATTTTTGCCTGGCACCATTCTCGAACGACCGAAGGTGGGGTTCCGGGTTCCGGTGAACGAATGGTTCCGAGGACCGATGAAAGCGTATCTGTATGACCATCTGACGGGACCGTCGTCGCAAACCCGTGGCTATTATCATCCACGGTTGCTTGATCAGTTGCTGGACGATCACATTCGTGGACGGCAGAATCATGAAAAGGTCTTGTGGACCTTGTTGAACTTGGAAATTTGGCATCGAGCGTATGTGGGACAGACCACGCCTGTGGCAGCCTAATTCGGCACTCTGTCAGGCGTGTGCCATGTTTGAATCATAGGTAAGGGAGTGGAACAGGATGAATATCAGTGTGTTTGGGCTGGGGTATGTGGGTGCGGTGTCTGCCGGCTGCCTGGCTCATGACGGGCATACGGTGATCGGCGTCGATCCCAATCGAACCAAGGTTGAGCTCCTGAACGAGGGACGGAGTCCCATTATCGAACGGGAGATCGGGCCGATGATTGAAAAGGCCGTCTCGTCGGGTCGTCTGCGTGCCACCTCAGACGTGCAGGAAGCGGTGTCGCAGACAGAGCTGTGTGTGATCTGCGTCGGAACCCCGAGTCAACTCAATGGCAATCTCGACCTGACCTATGTGCGACGCGTGTGTGAAGAAATCGGAGCGGCGCTGAGAGAGAGGGCGGGGTACTTCGTCGTCGCGGTACGCAGCACGATGTTGCCAGGCACGATGCGGGATGTTGTTATTCCATTTCTTGAGCGGTCGTCCGGAAAAATTGCGGGACAGGACTTTGGTGTGTGTATTCACCCTGAATTTCTCCGGGAGGGCACGGCGGTGGCCGATTTCTATCAACCGCCGAAAATCGTGATCGGAGAAGACGGCACCCGATGTGGCGATCTCATCATGCGACTTTACGAGAATATCCAGGCACCGGTGGTGCGCACAGCCATTGAAGTGGCCGAAATGGTCAAGTATGCCGACAATGCGTGGCATGCCGTGAAGGTTGGATTTGCCAATGAAATCGGCGCACTGTCCAAAGCGGTCGGGATCGATGGGCAGAAGGTGATGAAGATCTTCTGTCAGGATCTCAAGCTGAACTTATCGGCGCATTACCTGAGCCCTGGATTTGCGTTCGGTGGATCGTGTCTCCCGAAGGATGTGCGTGCCCTCTCCTACCGCGCCCGCAGCCTCGATGTGAAAGTGCCGTTGCTGGATGCGGTGCTCCCCAGCAACGAGGTGCATATTGAGCGTGGTCTCCGCCTCATTACCTCGCAAGGTCATAAGAAGATCGGTGTGCTGGGGTTTAGCTTTAAAGCCGGGACGGATGATTTGCGGGAAAGTCCGATCGTGGAAGTGATTGAGCGGTTGCTCGGCAAGGGCTACGAGCTGAAAGTCTATGACCGGAACGTCGACCTCGCCAAGCTGATGGGTGCCAATCGAGATTACATTCTGAATCATATTCCGCACATCGCCAGGCTGATGGTGGGGAGCGTCGATGAGGTGCTGACGCATGCCGAGACCGTGGTGATCGGGAACCGCGATCGAGAGTTTCAGCCGTTCCTGGATAGGATTCGTCCAGGGCAGGTTGTCGTGGATCTGGTGGGGATAGGCAGCTCGCGCAGTGGGGAAGGTTCGTATCATGGCATCGGCTGGTAAGCGACCGCGTGTCCTGATCATCGTGGAGAATCTGCCGAGTCCCTTCGATCGGCGAGTGTGGCAAGAGGCGGGGACCTTGCGTGATGGGGGCTATGAGGTCTCCATTATTTGTCCCACCGGCAAGGGGTATGAGAAGACCTATGAGGTCCTCGACGGGATTCATATTTTCCGACATCGGTTGCCGACCGAAGGCAATGGGGTGCTCGGTTATGCCACCGAATATACGGCCGCGCTGTTCTGGGAATTCGTGCTCGCGTGGAAAGTCTGGTGGATGCGCGGGTTCGATGTCATTCACGCTTGCAATCCTCCGGATAACATTTGTCTAGTCGCGGGGGTTTTCAAAGTGTTGTTGGGCAAGCGGTTCCTCTTCGATCACCATGACTTGTGCCCCGAACTTTACGAGGCGAAGTTTGGCCGAAAGGATTTCTTGTATCGGCTTATGGTGGCCTGGGAACGTCTGACATTTCGGCTCGCCGACGTGTCGATTGCCACCAACGAATCCTATCGGCAGATTGCGGTGACACGAGGGGGAATGGATCCAGAAAAAGTGTATGTGGTGCGGAGCGGGCCCAGCCTGGAACGCCTGAAGGTCATGCCGCCGGTCGAATCGTTGAAGAAGGGGCGGCGTTTTCTGGTGGGCTATGTCGGCGTGATGGGCAAACAGGAAGGGGTCGAGTATCTCCTGGGTGCGGCGCGCTATATCACTCAAGAGTTGAAACGAACGGATGTGCAGTTCGGGCTGGTCGGCAGCGGGCCACAGTTGCCCCGGTTGCGACAGTTAGCCGAAGAATTGGGTGTCCAGGAGTACGTGACCTTCACCGGGCGGGTTCCCGATCAGCCCATGTTGGAGATGCTGAACACGGCCGATGTCTGCGTCAATCCAGATGTCTACAATGAGATGAACGACAAGTCCACGATGAATAAAATTATGGAGTATATGGCGCTCGGGAAACCGATCGTCCAATTCGATCTGACCGAAGGGCGGTTCTCGGCCGGCGATGCCTCGCTCTATGCTGAACGAAACAACGAGCGTGATCTCGCCGACAAGATTGTGTATCTCCTCGATCGTCCGGACCTACGCGCCACGATGGGGCAATGTGGTCGATTGCGAGTTGAGCGTGAACTAGAGTGGAAATATGAGGCGCCGAAACTCCTTCGTGCCTATCGCGCGGTACTCGATCCTCACGCGGTGCGCGGGAAGGCCACATCCGTGGATGCGTCGACGAGATGACGGAGAGGGGGAGCACAGAATCGTGAAAACGCTGGCCAAAGAACTACTCTATCATTCAGGATCTTTGAGGGTGGCACGATCAATGGGACGGAGTGGACGGGCCATGCCCATCTTGCAATACCATTCCGTCAGCCCTCAGGGGCGCTACCGGTCGCCCACGATTGCCGTGCATCCACAGTTGTTCGATCGACAGATGGCCTACTTAGCCCGGTATTACCAGGTGATCCGGCTCGACCAGGTGGTGACCTGTATCGCCGAGCGCAAGCCCTTTCCAAGTCGAGCCGTGGCGATTACCTTCGACGACGGCTATCTGGACAATTACGTCTACGCCTATCCGATACTCAAGAAGTATGGCCTTACCGCGACGTTTTTTATTACCGCAGGCCCCGTCGTGAGAGGCCAACGTTTTTGGGTCAGTTGGATCCGTGAGGCGATTGAGGGGGCGAAAAATGTGGCTGGACTGTTGAGGGACGGTGCAGTGCCTGGCCTAGAAGGTCTTGATGCTACGGACTCTCGGGAGCAGGCGATTGCGGAGGTAACGACTCGTCTCAATCGGATGGGCTATTCAGCACGAGCCGAGACCTTGGCTCGTCTTGCGAATGTGTTGTCGATCCACGTTTCTGAGGAACCAGGTTCTAACGGCTTAGGCATTATGATGGGGCCTGAACACGTCAGAGACATGTCGCTCGGGGGCATGTCCATCGGTTCACATACCGTGACGCATCCCAACCTGCCGAGGCTAACGGCTGAGGAGCTCGATCATGAGTTGCGGGAGTCCAAAGCTTTGCTCGAAGCCGTGACTGGAACCGCGGTTGAGCATTTGGCTTATCCAGGGGGACCCGAGGCGACCAATCCTGACTTTACCGACCAGGTGGCTGAATCTGTTCGTCAGGCAGGCTATCGTTCCGCCTGCAATTCGATTCGTGGGGCCGTGACGCTTAATGAGCCACTCTTTGCCTTGCGTCGACACGATGTCAGTGACCCTGATGGGTTCAGTGGGTTTGTTTTTAAATTGGAGCGGCACCGGCTCGGGCCCTTGTTTGCTCCTCCTGTGCATGTGCATCAGCACTGAGAGTGGGCGCGAATGATGGTCGTACCGCAACGTGTCACAGCGAATGGCCGAGATCCAGCAGGCGTGAGAATGCCATTGGGGAGATTCGGCGGTTTGTCTCGCCTGGCTGCGCGTGGATGGTCTTGATGCCATTGAAGGTGTTGATGGTGACGAATATGTATCCCTCGCCGGAACGTCCGGGGTGGGGGTCGTTCGTCAAATCACAGATTGATTCCTTGGTGGACAAGGGAGTCGAGGTCGAGGTCTTTGTTATCGACGGATATAAGAGCACGCTGAACTATCTGCGTGCCATGTGGGCAATCCGGTGCGAATGTTCAAGGGGCCACTATGATCTTGTTCATGCGCATTATGGGTTGAGCGGCCTTGCTGCGCGCGCCCAGCGTCGCTATCCCTTAATCGTGTCGTTCTGTGGGGACGATCTGTTGGGGACGCCCAATCGTCAGGGGCGGGTGACGTTCAGGAGCCGGGTTTTTGTCTGGTTGCACCAATGGTTAGCGCGCATGGTTGATGGCGTGATTGTGAAGTCCGAGGCCATGCGTCGATTGGTGCCAGACGCCCGCGCGGTGGTGATTCCAAACGGGGTTCGGTTCGATGTGTTTCGGCCCATGCCGCAACAAGACTGTCGCACCCAATTGGGCCTGAGAGCGGATCGACGCTATGTGCTCTTTCCCTACGCCCCGTCGACGATTCGGAAGAACTACGGGTTGTTGGAACGGGCTGTGGCGATCGTCAATGCGGAAGGCTCGGCGCCGCTCCTTGAAATTGTCACGGTTGAGCGTGCGCCGGCAGCGATGATGCCGGTGTATCTCAATGCGGTGGATCTCTTAGCCGTGGTGTCGATGTGGGAAGGATCGCCCAACACGGTGAAAGAAGCGATGGCCTGTAATACCAAGATTGTGGCAACGGATGTCGGCGATGTCCGGGAGATCCTCGGTGGAGTGGAGGGCTGCCATCTGTGCGAGCCGACGCCGGAGGATGTCGCGCGGGCCATCCAGCGCGCCTTAGCTGTTCCTGTTAAAACAGCGGGACGTGAGATGGTTGCGCGGCTGTCGATTGAAGCGGTGGCCGATCAAGTGATTGCCGAATATACGCAGGTGCTACAGAATAGAAACCGACTGGAACCGCGAGCTCCCACACAAGATGTGGTTTCGCGGACACACATGGAGGTCTAGATGACTCAAAGGTTTCATTTTTATATGTTGGTGTGCGGGCTGATGGGGCTTGGTATAGCGCCGTCACTCGCTGTGGCGTCCCATGTTCCCGGTTGTACCGTCACGGTGACGGCTCAAGATACCAATGGGCTTGAGAAGGTTTTCGAGGGATGCACGCAATCCTTCGCCGATAACTTCGAAGCCGGGTTAGTATTTCAGGAAAACGGGTGGCACAAGTATCAATACATGGGTTCCTCGTCGAACAAAGTCGCCGTGGTTTCAGAGAGGCCCCACCTGGGAGCAGCGTCCATAAAAAGTTCCACGGGGTCGTCGATCATCCAGCAGAAGGCTGCTCTGGCCAGGCAGTTGCTCTGGTTTCCCGCGGGAAGCCACTTTTGGATGTCGGTGTGGGTATATATCGTCGGTGGGACGATAACGAGGGATTTCTACTTTTTCGATCTGGAGTCGACCCAGGGTAGCGGCAATCCTGGTCGGCGTTTGGCGCTGGGTGGACCGAATGGTGATTGGCTATGGGTCAGCTCCAAGCATGCAGGTCTGAATGCGGAACAAAGTCTCATCCCTCCACCGCTGGCGTTTCCAAAAAATAAATGGGTACAGGTGAAGATGCATCTGTATGTATCTCCCAACAGCGATGGGCTGACGGAAGTCTGGCAGGATGGGGTCAAAATTATCACGAAGGCAGGGCAAACGCTCCCTTCAGGGTTAGTCTATGACTGGATCGAAGTGGGGACCACGGCAAATCTGTCAGGCCAAGCGCAGGTGATATATTTGGACGACCTGGTGATTTCAAAGGATCCGATCCCATAGCGTGGTCTGTGTAGGAGCAGAAGAGCCTGGCGTTATGGTAACCGGGGGAGGAGGAAGAGAGATGACTGCGAAAGAAAGTGGAGCATGCACTCGAGCTGCCCTGTCTCCCTTGTGCGGGGGCATGGTTGTCATGATTCTCGTTATGACAGGGTGCGGAAGTGGCGGAGGAGACTACTCACCCCCATCTTTGTCGGCACCTGCTGCTCCAACGGCGATCAACACGAGTTCACCACCGTTGGCTCAGATGGGAACGCAACGAACGGCCCCTTCAGCACCGGCGGCTAAGACAATGGCAAAGGTGACATTAGTCGGTGCTCCCGGCTGCACGATCAAGCTCAAGGTCCAGGATGAACTGGGAAGAGAGCAGATCTATGACGGGTGTGTGCAATCATTCACGGATGATTTTGAGGGTGAGCTCAAGTTTAAAGAGGTGGGATGGCACAAGTATCAATATATGGGGCAGCCTTCGAATAAAGCGGAGGTCAGTAGCGAACGAGCCCACTCGGGTCGATCGGCCTTAAAAAGCATGACGAATACATCAGGTGATCAACAGAAGGCGTCTGTGGCTCGGGAACTCTTGTGGTTCCCTGAAAAAAGTCATTTCTGGATGTCGCTGTGGGTCTACATTCAGGGCGGGACCAAGACCAACGATCTCTATTTCTTCGATCTGGAATCAACAGACGGAGAAGGGAACCCGGGGCGGCGTCTCATGCTCACGGGCCCGAATGGTGATTGGCTGCATGTGAATTCAAAGCGGGCTGGCCCTCAAGGTAACCAGACGTTACACAACGAGCCTATTCCGTTTCCCAAAGACAAGTGGGTGAATGTGAAAATGCATCTTTACGTGTCGTCTGGAAGCGACGGGCTGACGGAAGTCTGGCAAGATGGGGTCAAAATTATCGGCAAACCCGGACAAACGATTCCCTCCGGCATGGTCTATAACTGGATTGAAACGGGGATTTCTGCCAACGTGTCTGGTCAAAAGCAAATTGTATACATTGATGATCTCGTGATATCAAAGGATCCGATTCCCTAACGTAACGTAGGGAAGACAGTGGGTATTTAGAAACGGACTGTGTCATTCACATGGTCAATTCAGGGGCGGAGGGAACATGGCGACAGTGAGAGGGCTCGTGGCGTGCGTATGAGAATTCAGGTTGGGTTGGGGTGGGGCCTCAGTATCATGTTGTTCCTAGTCGGGTGTTCGAGCACTGGCCGGTTGCCGTTGAATATCCCGCTTGGTGAGAGCAAACCGATCCCTCCACGAGTCGTTTCGATGGGGGATGTATTGGGAGTCGGCTTTTTTCTGAACCCCAAGCTGCCGGTTGGGCATTACAAGATCGGGGTTGGGGATCTTTTGAAAGTCGATGTGGCCGAACATCCAGAACTAAGTCGAGATGATGTATCTGTCTTGCCGGACGGGCGTATATCGCTCACCCTGATTGGATCGTTCCCAGTCGTTGGAAAGACGGTGGATGAGGTGTCGACAGAGGTGGCCAATCTGTACATGACCAGGAGAATTAAGGATGTGAAGGTGATGGTAGCCGTCATCAGGGCACAGCAACGCGTCAAACTGCTGACCGATCCGGAAGCTCGTGGGGTTGGTTCTACCAAGTTGGAGTTCCGGATTTATGACGAACCGTTTCTTGAATTGCCGTTCATCGGCGCGGTGGCGGTGGGCCGTCCACTCTCGGAAGTCCGTCGTGACATTCGAGAGGCCTATGAGCGAGAATTTGGTGAGCAATTGAAGGTGACGGTGAACCTGATTAGTCGTGTGCAGGAGAATATTTTCGTGCTAGGCGAGGTCAAGAAGCCTGGCGGTTATCCCATTCCGAGCGGACAAATTCCTATGGTCAATGCCATTGCTACGGCGGGGGGGTTTGAGGACTCGGCCCTCCGAGAAGAAGTCCTAGTCATTCGCTTTCAAGATGACGGAAGCTACGTGTACTGGACCGTGAATCTTGATGATCCGGTTCTGCCGGCCGGACCACAGCCGGCGTTTCCTTTGAAGGGGAACGATGTGGTTTTCGTGCCGAAGACGACGATTGCGAAAGTCGATGTCTTTGTGGATCAGTATATTCGGAAGGTCATTCCCTTTGTGCCAAGCGGTGGAATCTTCTATGCCTTGCCGACGAATTAGCCGGATGCTCAAAACGTCCGCCAGCGGCGTTCTCAATAACCGTGAAGCGTATCTCGTGAAGCGAGTTTCAGGTTCAACGGTTCAGGTGGAAGGTTTCAAGTTGAACATTTAAAGTTTCATGTTTTCCCAACCTGAAACCTGAAACCCGAGACCTAAAACGTGGAACTCGACGCCGTGACGACACCGTATTGGACAAGAATCGCGCTTGTTCGCAGCCTGTTAGACGGAGAATCCATTGGTGAACGACGATCCTGAATTAATGCGAGCCTATGACGAAATCCGAGAGCGGATTTTGGCGACGGGCATTGAGGGGCGTCCCTCCGATGGGGCGATGGTCGTGGTGCTGTTTTCTCGTACCTCGGGGGAAGGTGTGACGACAGTGGCTGGCGGACTCGCCCAGTCGCTTGGTCGCAGCATCAGCCGACACATTCTCTTAGTCGGAAACGAACGAGGAGGTGTGGGACCGGCAAAAGTGTTAGGTGTGGTTCCTCGGATATTGCTTCGTTCTGAGGCGGGCTACTCTTCCGACTCGGTGTTAGACAGTATTCAACATGTGACGGAGTCGAGGGTCGACATCTTGTCTCTGGGGGGGGACCATTCGCCCGGAGATCCCTCGTGGGAGTCCTATTTCCCGAAACTTCGTGCGGAGTATGACGTCATCGTGGTTGATGCGGGGTCGATGGAGCGGGATGCGCCACTGCAATGGTGTCGGTGGGCCGATCAATCGCTGTTGGTGATTGATACGACTCGTGCGCAGGTGGAGGCAGTGGAGCGGTTGAAAGCGGATTTGAAACACAGCCGATTTCACCTCGCAGGGTCGATTCTGAATAAGCGTCGGCATGCGGTGCCTTCCTATTTGTATCGGTGGCTCTCCTAGCAGGATGCTGAAAAAGGCCGCCAGCGTTGCGCTTGATACCCGTGAAGCGTGTCTCGTAAAACGAGTTTCAGGTTCAACGTTTCATGTTTCAAGTTGTCGGAACCTGAGACCTGAAACGTGGAACTCGAAGCAGTGGCAACGGCTTGTTGTGCAAGAATCGATTTTTTCTGCAGTCTGCTAGAGTTGAGAGAAAGGCGAGTTGGTTTTTACGCCATGAGTAAACGCGACATCCTTATTTTTCTCTTCAAATGGAAGGGAACCATTCTCTCGGTATTTTTTGGGGTGGTGACCCTCGTGACGCTCCTTGTCTATTTTCTGCCCTCCAGCTACACGGCGCTTTCGACGGTGTTGGTGGAGCATACCAAAGCGCCGAGTATGAGAAGCGAGATGTACCCGGGAGCAGAGATGATCGAGGTGATCAACACGGAAGTCGCGATCGTGTTGTCTCGGACCGTCATGGAACATGTGGCGGATCGCCTGAAACTCGATCAACTGCCGACGAAAGATACGACGGTCTTGCGGGTGGTGCGTCGAGTGCAGGATGCCCTGATTGAAATTGGGTTACTGGACCCGGTCAGCAAGCGAGAGCAATGGATTGGGTCGTTGCTTCGTGATGTGAAGGTGAAGCCGACTGTCAGCTCCAATATTTTTACGGTCAAATACGCAACCGAAGATCCCCAGCTCGCGGCAGATATTGTGAATGCGATAACGGATGAATATCTCTCACACCATATGAAAATCTATTCTCAGCAGGGGATCGCTGAGTTTTATCGAGGGCAGATGGATGAGGCGAAACGTGAGTTAGATCGTCTCCGGGTCGTGCTCGAAGACTACAAGACATTCGCATCGCTGGCGGCCACGACTGCCAAAAAAGATCGGTTAGTGACAGAAATTGGAACCATGCGGGAGCGGGTGGCCCTTCTGAATCTGGAACTGACCGATACCCTGAGTAAATATGATCGACAGCACCCTAAGGCAGTGCTAATACAGACGAAAATTAGTGCAACGGAAGATCGCATCGCCGTGGTCCGCAAACAGTTGCAGGATCTTGACCGAGCCGAAACTCAGGCCTTGACCATGGAAGCGACAATTAAATCTCAAGAAGAAAGTTATCGGTCCTATCGGGAGCAGTACAACCATGCGGCACAGAATGCGATCGACAATCGGAACGTGGTCAATGCAAGGGTTGTCGACTATGCTGATGTTCCTGCCCGTCCTCCCTTCTCACGGATGTTCCTCATCTTCATCGCGGTGGTTGGGGGGTTGGTCCTCTCTATCGTGATCGCCATGATTCGTGAATATTTCGACCACCGCGTCTCCACGCCGGAAGTGGCCGAGCGCGTGTTGGGGGTTCCCGTCTACGGATCGATTCAATATCGGGGGCGTTGGAGGCGGTGAGTCCGAGTGCTCGTCCGCTGTTGATCTGAGCCCATGGCCCCGGTTCGCTGATGGCGATGGTTTTGAGCCGAAGCATCTCTTCGGTGGAACACGGAATACGATGATGCAGCAGGTACGAGTGTCGTTAGTCATGCCGGTGCGTAACGAAGAGCCGTCTGTCGAACGGACGATGGGCTCAGTTTTTGCCTCGACCCGATTGCCTGACGAAATTCTTATTGCAGATGGTCTGTCGACGGATCGAACCGTCGAGAAGATCACAGCCTATGCCGGCAAAGGGATTCCCCTCACCGTGATTGCCAATCCCACGCGGTTTAGCGGAGGGGGAAGAAACCTTGGCATTCGGCAAGCAAGCGGTGACGTGATTCTCTTGGCGGATTTTGGCAATGTCCTCGATCCGCAGTGGATTGAAGAAATGGTTAGGCCCTTTGAGGAGGATAGTGCGGTCGAGATGGTCACGGGATTACACCGACCGTTCGTGCAATCGAACTTTGAGCATTGCATGGCCGCGATTCACTATCACATCAATTGTATGCTCGATCGGTATACGCACGAGGAGCGTATACAATTGACCCCAGAGATTGTGCTGCCGGGTGGAGCGAGTCTGGGGTTCCGTCGACGAGTGTGGGAGCTGGTCGGGGGGTATCCAGAATGGCTGCCGAAGGCACAGGACAAGATGTTCAGCCGAAAATGTTATGCCTTGGGTGTTCCAGTTCGAATTAGTTGGAATGCCTTTGTGTCGCACCACATGCGGAGTGCGCCCAGGGAAGTCTTTTGGCAGATGGTGGCCTATGGCAGGGGAAATGGTCGGATTGGGTGTGTGGACAGCCAGGTCTACAAGTTGATGGCTGTGTACGGCCTGGTGGTGGGATTGTTCGCCGCGTCAGTGGTGTGGTGGCCGTTCTCTCTGTTGGCGCTCGGACTGCTCCTGGCCTATTTTTATCGTGCAGGGCTGCGGAAGATTCTGAAAGTCGATGGCGGGCTGAAGCGAATGAGCTATCTCTGGTGGACCCCCCTGGTGCTTATTCCTAGAGATCTGGGTCTGCTCGTCGGGCATTTCTGGGGACGGGGTGAATGGCTGTGTGTGCCAAAATACCGCAGACTGCTTACGGCCTATACCGCAGGGTGTGATCCTGAGCGACTTCGCGCGACCAGTCGGTGACATGGTGCAGAGGTGGGTGATGGGGCGCGAGTTTTTTGAACCCCTTGTTATCTGTTGACCTTTTGTGAATCCGTGCAAGCACCGAGCGGCGAGTATTCCTATGAATTACCAGGTCCCTACGATCAGCGCCCCCGTTCACACTATCTCTCTTTCAGTATAACGCCTTTGCGTGCATGCGGATCTGGCGCGTCGGGGCTTCGCCTGGGTTTTTCGTCAGCAGGGTCAGGATGGAGGCATGGTGTTCTCAAAGGGTGATTACGGGTGTTTGACGGATCGCAATAGCTATCCGCGGTATCTCGCCATGACGCTGTATCATTTGCTGCTTTGGGCTCGGCATGAACAGCATGCTCCCGCGCTCAGCACAGTTGGAATGTAAGTGTCGGACGCGAAGATACAGATAGAGACCCTCACCTCCTTGTCGCAACTGACGGAGAAGGAGGCCGTGTGGTCAGCACTTCTTCGAGAAGTT
>CXWL01002401.1_pt1 | contig 23085 bp, 33 predicted proteins | sample 590931 | NCBI WGS metagenome assembly CXWL01 (sample SAMEA3498368, study PRJEB10139) | groundwater metagenome | biome: water well; material: biofilm material | place: Germany | collected 2015-04-27
ACAGACCGCACCAATACTTGATCGTTGCCTCGGCGCGGGTCATTTAACCGGACACCAATGATGTGACCTACGAAATCAATGCGTATACCAGCGCGCCGAACCAGATGGCCGTCACCTATTCCGATCTCCATCAGAACATCCAAGACATGTTCAACGAGGCTGGTGTGGAAATCATGTCGCCGCACTACAATCAACTGCGCGACGGCAACAAAACGGCCATGCCCGATCAATATCTTCCGAAGCATTACGAGGCGCCGGGGTTGCGGATTACGCCACTCGCCAAGTGGACAACCCCACCGAATGACGGCAGCCCCTCACGCGATGAGGCCAAGCCATGACCGCTTCGCTTCAGCAGTTCATTGAAAGCTGGCTGTTCGATCCAACGGTCGGCACACTCGTCTCCACGATAACCGCGATTCTCATTCTCATGGCGCTCGTGAGACTCCTCAAGGGCATCCTCAATCGTTATGTCCGGGAGCCAGGCAATCTGTACCGCGCGAAGAAGATGGTGACGTTCCTCGGCTATTTCACCGGACTCGTGGTCATCTCACTGATCTTCAGCGACCGCCTCGGCAAGATGGCCGTCGCCTTCGGCGTTGCCGGGGCCGGGATTGCCTTTGCCCTTCAGGAAGTGATCGCCAGTCTCGCCGGGTGGGTGGCCATTTCGTTCGGCAATTTCTACAACACCGGGGACCGGGTACAACTCGGAGGCATCAAGGGCGACGTGATCGACATCGGTATGCTGCGGACGACCATGATGGAAATCGGCCAGTGGGTCGATGCCGATCTCTACAATGGTCGGATCGTGAAAATTGCCAATAGTTTTGTTTTCAAAGAGCCTGTCTTCAATTACTCCGGCGACTTTCCGTTTCTCTGGGACGAAGTGACGATACCCGTCAAATATGGAAGCGATTTTCGTCTGGCGCGAGAGATCTTTCAGAGGATCCTGAGTGAACACACCGGCGAGTACTCCATCCAGGCGAAACAAAGTTGGGCGACACTCATTCAGAACTACCGGGTTGATCCAACGGAGTTGGACCCTCGCGTCTATCTGGTCGCCAATGATAACTGGATCGAATTCACGCTGCGCTATATCGTGGATTACAAGAAACGACGATTGACCAAGGATTTGCTGTTCACTCGCGTGCTGGAAGAAGTCGAAAAGTCGGCCGGACAGGTGGCGCTGGCCTCGGCCACGTTCCATCTCGTTGAGACTCCTGAAATCAACGTCAAACTCGTTGAAACAACGAAGGGCGGTAGCGCTTGATTTCAGACGGAGTCGCACTGGAACCGGCTTAGGTGCAAGACCTATTCCATTTGACGATCAGACTGACGGCTTCGTCGACGCGCCACTCGCCAAACAAGCGTGTCAGCGGAAGGCTGGGCCGACCGGTGTGGGAAGCGGTGTGTGTTGCAATGTTTTCCATTTTCCTAGAGGCAAGCCCAGGCTTCAGCGAGGAGCTGTCCGCATCCGACTGGCACTACGGAGGATCGATCGATCTGAGTTACGCGGTCGATTTCAACTTCCCGGAGAACAACCTGTGGCGGTCCAAAACCACAACCCCCGGCGTTAATGAACCGGCTCTCAACATGGTGGTTGGGTACGTCAGAAAAGATGTGTCTGTGCAATCCCGCTGGGGTCTTGAGTTCGGCCTGCAAGAAGGCAACGACACAGAGGGGCTCGTGCCTCCCACAATTACAGGACGTGACAGACCGATCGATCATGCGACACAGCTCAAACATTTTTCTCGAGCGAATGTCTCGTATCTGGCGCCGGTCGGAAACGGACTGACCGTCACGGCGGGACTCTTCAATAGCTACATCGGCTATCAATCCATTTATTCGAGATACAACCTCAACTACACGCGGAGTTATATGGCCGACAACGCGCCGTATTTCGTCTTCGGACTCGCCGCGACGTATCCGGTCAACGAGACGACGCAGGTCGGCTTCTACATCATTAACGGGTATAACTATCTGTCCCACATCAACAATCAGCCAAGTTACGGCACGCAAGTCGTCTGGAAGCCTACCACCCGTCTGACCATGACGGAAAACCTGTACTATGGCCCGGACCAGTCACACACGGCTCTCGAGTTCTGGAGATTCTTTTCGGACAGTATCGTCGAGTGGAAGGAAGGGCCCCTCACACTGGCGGCATCCTATGACATCGGGACCGAAAACGCCGCCGAGCAGACTGGCCATCCCCGGACCTTCTGGACAGCAGGCGCGCTCTATGCACACTGGAACGTCACCGGCCCCTGGAGCGTGGCGCTCCGTCCGGAGTTCTATTGGGATCGTAATGGCCGGATCACCGGGTCCGAACAATTCATCAAGGCCATCACGTCAACGCTTGAGTACAGGTGGTGCATCGGTCTTCACACTCTCCTGGGTCGGCTTGAGCATCGATACGACGAATCCAGCGGCGCTGGGGGCGGTTTCTTCACGGGTGACTTCATCAGCCCCGGGCGGATCGGACTGACTCCCGGACAGCACCTCGTGCTCTTTTCGTTGATGTGGTTCCTCGATCATTGATACCCATAGGAGTGGAGGAGCGGCGATGGATTGGCTGAGTGATCTCTTGCAACCCCTGGACAAATTCTCCCACATCCCATTGTATGCGGTCGGTGACACGACCATCACTTTCGGCACGGTGCTGTATCTGACGGTTCTCGTCATTGCGCTCTTTTATGCCACCGCCAAACTGAAAACATGGATCGTCGAACGGCTGCTCTCCCGAAGCCATGTCGATCTCGGTGTGAGACACGCCATAGGGGCCATCGTTCGGTATATCGTGGTAGCCATCGGCCTGGTTATTATCCTCCAGACAGCCGGCATCAACCTCAGTACCTTGACGGTGCTCTTCGGCGCGCTTGGCATCGGAGTGGGATTCGGGCTACAGAGCATCACCAACAACTTCGTCAGCGGCATCATTCTCCTGCTGGAGCGACCAATCAAGGTCGGAGACCGCATCGAAGTAGGCGACGTCCACGGCGACGTCGTCAATATCTCGCCACGCGCCACCACGATCGTGACCAACGATAACATCGCCATCATTGTTCCGAACGCCGACTTCATCTCCTCGAAGGTCGTCAATTGGAGTTATACGAACCGAGATGTCCGGTTCAATTTTCCCGTCGGGGTTTCGTACGGCTCAGACCCTGAGCAGGTCCGCCGGGTACTGCTTGAGGTCGCGCAGGCTCATCGGGGAGTTCTGAAGGAACCAGGACCGTCTGTGCTCTTAGATGGGTTTGGAGACAGNNCAGGTATCAGCTCAGGAGCCAGATCAACGTCGCTGAGCCGGCCTTGATCCTAATGGGACTGAGCCAGTCAGCAACCCTTCTTGCTTGAGAAATCCATCCATATGGATAGCTCATCTTCCCATGAAAATAGTGCAAGTCGGGGCTGTCTTAAGCCTCTCTACCCATGTAATACTAATCTTGTACCCAAGGGAGGTCTTTGCCAGAAGGATGACTTGTAGCAGGCTCGAACTACCTGCTCACAGTTTGTAAGGAGGACCCACATGGATGTCTTGGCCTTTCTCTTCTCACTCATCGCGATCGTGATGGCGTTCATTGCCCTCCAACGGACAGGAGGAGTCAAAGATCTTCACCGCCAGATTGACGCCCTCAGTTCAAAGACCGAGGATGTTGCCAAGGGAGCCAGGGAGACCACTGCCGACGCCTTGCGGCGTCTGGAACAACTCATCAGAGGGCGTGAGGGACAATCACCAGACGATACCGATAAACCCTCAACACCTCCTGAGCCGGGGACCCGCCCATGAAAACCTGGCTGAGTCTCATCGGCGGGGTTTTGCTCGGCTTTCTTGCCGCGGTTGTCACGAACCTTGCAGCCCCTGACCTGCTGGCTTCGTATACGGGGCAATTCTTCCCCGTCGACCAGATGGAGTCTGTCAGAGGAACGGTCGTCAAGAAACAGCGTGAATCAGCCCGGTTACTCCTGACGCTCTCCACGTCCAAAGGGGTGCTCCTGGCCACCTTCACCAAGAACATCGATGAGATGGATCTCCTCATCGCAGAAGGGTATGCTGCCACCATCAAGCTGAGAGGATACGCACCGTTCGTTGAGAACCCCCTCGTGGAACGGGTTGAAGTTGGTGGGAAAGAGTAGTGACAGGACCAGAGGTGTGCTCCTGGCAAAATCGGGCGTCTTCGAGGGGAATGCGGCGCGCCGAGTGTATGGATGGGGGCGAGTTGCGGCACTGTGGGAACGACTACCATGAACACCCTGATACTTGCCTTTCTGCTCGCGCTGGCCACGGCAGTCTTTGCACTTCAAAACACGGATTCCGCTATGATCAAATTCCTCCTGTGGGAGTATGAGACGTCGCTGGTACTGGTCATCTTCGGTTCGACAGGAATCGGCGTGATTCTGGCCTTGCTCGCCTCCCTGGGAGGCCGTTGGAAAGGTAGCCGCACGAGACGATCCCTCGAATCCACGGTCAACTCCCAAAGAGAACGGATCCGCGAGTTGGAACAGCAACTCAGCCTTGCCCATGAACCCACTCGTCCTCCTGAGTCAAATTTGTGAACCAGCTTGGCATATCGCTGTCATAGGATGACCATGAACGTCTGCAGTCGGTATCTGAAATAGTACTCTACATGAACCCCCTGCACGAGCGAAGTGTGCTTGAGCGAGATCGGTCTCTTCTACGGAGAAAACGGTCTCTTGAGGTCCCTCGTCTGGTGGTCATACCCCATGAACTCTCTCCTGCGCAGATTTTGGCGACCAGACTGGTCATTGCCGCGATGTTGTTCCTTGTCGTCTTCGGCTTATTGTGGTGGGACCGTGACGGCCTGCGCGATCAGCTCGACGGCGAGATCTCGTTTTCAGACGTAGTCTACTTCACCATGATCACCGTGACGACGGTCGGCTATGGAGACATCGTGCCGATCTCCACGCACGCCAGGCTGCTTGATGCGTTGGTAGTTACGCCCATCCGTTTTGGACTGTGGTTTCTGTTCCTCGGCACCGCCTATCAATTGATCATCCGTCAGTATATGGAGGGGTACCGTATGGCGAAGCTTCAAACGACCTTGAAGGGCCATCTCATCGTCTGTGGATTCGGCCATACCGGTCTCTCAGCGACGAAAGAACTCTTGGCACGTGGGGCACCGGCGGATCAACTGCTCGTGATTGATCAGAAAGAAGATCGCGTTCGGTTGGCCGGTTCACTCGGCGTTGCCGCCATTCAAGCCAATGCCACACAGGAAGCTGTCTTGCGGAATGCGGTCATCGAACGTGCCAAGGGGGTGATTATTACGGCTGGGTGCGACGACACGACGGCCCTGATCCTATTGACCGCGCGGCATCTGAACCGCACCGTCCGGTTGATCGTTAGCGCAAAAGAAGAGGAAAACGTCAAATTGTTCAGGCAAGGTGGCGCCGATGCCATCGTTTCACCGGCCACGTTCGGCGGCTACATTCTGGCCGCAGCCGTGGATCATGGTCACATGGTGCACTACCTGGACGACTTGCTCACGGCCGATGGAAATATCAGACTTGTGGAACGCCCCGTTCGGCCCAACGAAGTCGGCAAGTCCCCCGCTGTTCTGAAACCCGATCTCTTGCTACGCCTCTACCGAGGTCAGCGGATGTTGCCGCTGTCTGAGTTGGACGATGATACACAGCTCGAAGCTGGTGACGTGATGGTGCTCTTGACCACCTTGCAGAATGACCGGGCGGGCTGAGCTTCACTAGCCCCCGCATACCTCCGCGATCCGATATTCACAATGCAGCGACATCTCAGCCGTCGTTAGCACCGATCAACAGAATCGGCATTATCCCATAGATCTCCCCACAAGAGTTGCGTAAGGATTCTACGCCCAGTATCGTAATCACAAGGTCCTACTCATGGAGATAGCTGCTAACCAACTGGATCCTTTTGACTTCAAGGTAGTCAGCGTGAACAACCCAGCAGACAAGCACTGCCAGGGGGAAGATCTTGGCACGCTGCCCGGCAAGCTCCTGACAGTACAGGATGAGAAGCGGCGTCGCATCGCGCGCGATCTCCACGACGATGTGAACCAACGCCTCGGAGCCATGGGTCTGCATCTTGATGCACTGAGTCGGAACCTTCCCGCCTCTCCGAACGCCGTTCGCAGACGGATCCGCTCGATCCGGCGTCATGTCAGTGAATTGTCCGATGAAGTCCGCGATCTCGCCTAGCGGTTCCATCAAACGACCGTGGAGGATCTTGGACTCGTCGTGGCACTCCAACGTTTGAATTCACCAGGGAACTCTCCTGCTTTCGACGCACGAACTGCAAGAACCACAGAAGCCGTGGCGTGCGGGACAACTTGTCTTACGACCGGATGAGGCCGACATCGTGGAGATGAAGGCGGAAGCGATCCATCTGTCTCCGAAGCGTTGAATTAATCAGGAACTCAAGATCTCGAGGTTCGAACCCAAACACCCGTTGGGTCACAGTCTCCTCGATCGTTTCGCTCGTGACCCGTTGGCTGACGATCTCTGTGGCCTTCAGATGTAGGTGAGTCGTCACAGCAAGGTCGGTATCTCCAAACCCGGGAGCAGCGTTTGCCTCGAACAGAAGAACGGTTCCAGTGATGGTAATATCTGCGCCCCCGTCCGGCTGAAGAATTCCGGGTCTGACAATCCATGCCTCCCAACCGAACGCCCGCCGAAGGTGATCGACAATGACCTCGGCAACTATATCCCCTACATCATCTCCGACAACCGTCCACGCCGTGAGAGTGCCCAGCCAACTTCGCCGCGTCCCGATACGACGAGTATCGGCGCGGCGATCCTCGAAGGGGACGACCGCCACCTTCAGCCGCTCGACCTCGGAAACAGTCCTCTTGAGAACCGGCCGGGCCTTGCGAATCTCCAACGCCACGAAATCCCTCGACGGCGTGCAGCCCTGGAGTTGAAAGAGAACAAAGAAACACATGACGGGGCATGCAAGGACACCCGGAAGCAATCGTCTCCTGAGGAAAAGCGATCCCATTGCCGTGGCCCGGCCACTCTCTCTCATTCAGCAAACTCCAGGTTGGTCAGGCGAAAGGGTACCACGAACATGATCAGGTATTGGTTATAGAACGTGGAGGCATCGTACCAAGGACTCGAACTGACCACCCTACCCGTTGCCCGATCAAATACGGTAAGAGAAAAACGAATGATCCCCTTTTCCGCAACACTCTTATAGAGCGCTAATTCCGGAATTGGAAAGGGCAGGAAAACACTTTGAAGAGGCGGAAGACCGAAGAACTGAACTGCCTGCTCGGTACCGAACGTCTGTAGGAGAACCTTGATGTGATACGTGGACGCTTCTCCTCCCCTTGCCAGGCGGAATCCCTGTCGTGCCAGGTACACGGAAACCGCCTGGCGGGCATATTCCTGATCCGGCGTGAACGTATTATCACGGGCTAATCCAACCGCTTCCACCTGAATGGTCGCACTAGTAGGCAACGGCAAACTGACAGGTTCCAAACCTCGCTCCAAGGCCTGAGCCAGGAGTAGTTGCGTAAAAGCAGTCCTCGATGGTTTGTCGAGGTCTCGTAATCCCATACAGCCGGAGAGGAGAAGAACGACCCCGACCCAGAGAACCCGCGCCAAGGAGGCGCGCGCTCTCTTGGCACGGCACCACAGAACCACATTGACAATCCGGTTCTCCACCCGCACCTCTAACCCACAGTATTCATGAGCACTTCTACTGCATCCACCGACACGCTGCTGCGACAAGCGTGGCTGTACGATATCAGCACCGTTCATTATTCTACTCGATTTACCGCTCCGCACCCTGTCTGCGGAGTCCGTTGAACCCGCATGAAGCTCTCCTTGTACGATGCTGAAACAGTTCACCAGTGACATTCTCGCCTCTTCGCTCGCTGCGCCCTTGCGGACAGTCTTTTGGAGCATCCTGCGCAGCAAGTTGGTGGCGTCCAAACTCTGGAACCTGTCGCGGCAACAGGAGCACAATGAATTGTCCTGCAGCCTACTAGAGATGCACTATCTCGTCTCGCTCTTCTTTGTCCTTCGTTTTCCGCCACCGACGTTCCATGAGATCTCTGGCGATGTTCCGTCCTCCTAAACCGATCGCGATGGCTAGTGCCATAACCACACCACCGAAGATGATCGAAAACGCCGAGACCACGATTTCCTTGGCAATGCCGAGCTGGGTCAGGACCATGGAGGCGGTGAACAACAACATACTCCACCGCACGAGACCCGTGATGAACCTGGCCTCCTGAATTTGCGCATTGACCGCAGCAATGAGGGCTGCTTCGGCAACGAAATTCGCCAGGAGAATTCCCACAAACAGCAGCAATCCAGCAGCAATCACGCTGGGCAAAAACCCCATGAGGTGTCCCATCAATTCTGCCGTAGCCGGCAGATCCAACGCATCAATGCCCATAAAGACGAACATGACGAACACCATCCAGAATGCCACCCGGGCCACAACATCCGACAGCGGCTGCTTGAGGCCAGCATTATTCAGTCCAGCCTGTACGCCCCAGCGTTCGCTGAGCATGTCGAGCCGTACCGCCTTCAGCACTCTGACCAAGGTGGCCTTGACCACCAAACCGACGACAAGGCCCAGTATCACGAAACTGATCAAGGCGAGCAGCTTGGGCAGCAGCAGGGCCATGCGCTTCATCATGTCTTGAAAAGCTTCCATCATCGCATCGCCCCACATATTACTCATCGCTCCACCTCCATCGCTGAACCAGGTAGGGTTTCATCATCTCGAAGCAATCATGCAGGCGTACCAGTTCCCGCTCGACCTCTGCGACACCCTGGGCACGCGTATCCAGCACGAACGACGCGGTAAACCCGAGGTACAGAGGCGTCAAGGCCTTCAGGAGATGCTCGCGGTACAACAGGCGAGTCGACCCACTGGAGAAACGAGGGAAAGCCCGACAAAAACGCCGTCGATGCCGTCGACCTCCTCGTCCATCGTCATCGAGCGCGTGCAGCCGGAGGTCGATGGAGGCCGTTGGCCTGCCAAGCGCGAAGTCGGCGATCGGGTGGAAGTCTCCGCCGACATCTTCAAGGAAGGACATGACGTGTTGGTCTCTGTGCTCAGGTATCGAACGATCGAGGAAACCGCATGGCATGAAACGGCCATGCAGCACGTCGATAACGATCGATGGGCCGGGTATTTTGACCTCTCTGAAAATACACGCTATCTCTATACCATCGGCGCGTTCACGAACACGTTCGAATCCTGGCGCCAGGAAGTCACCAAGAAATCAGAGGTGGGTGAGCGTATCGAGAGCGAACTGCTGGAAGGGCGAGCGCTGGTAGAACAGGCCGCAAAACGGGCGGATGAGCCGGGCAGAGCCAAGCTGGAGGAATTTCTCCGACGCTGGCGATCATCGGAGACGCAGGAGGCACAGCTCAGTCTGGCGCTTCATGCAGAACTCTCGAAACTGGTCGAGCGTCACCAGGAGCGGACGGCGTGGACCCTGTACGATCGGGAGTTGGAGCTGGTGGTCGATCGTGTCCGTGCACGATATGGTGCCTGGTATGAAATCTTCCCCCGTTCACAGGGGACGATCCCAGGGAAAAGCGCGACGTTCAAGGAATGCGAAAAGCGGTTGCCGGCGATCAAGGCGATGGGGTTCGACGTGCTGTATCTGACTCCGATTCATCCGATCGGGCGCACGAATCGCAAGGGCAAGAACAATTCGCTTACGCCGTTGCCGACCGACCCGGGCAGTCCTTACGCCATCGGGAACGAACTGGGCGGCCACGACGCGGTGGAGCCGAGCCTGGGTACGATCGAAGACTTTGACCGATTCGAAAAAGCCGTCCGCGCGCAGGGCATGGAGCTCGCGATGGATTTTGCCATCAACTGTTCGCCGGACCATCCCTATGTGAAAGAGCATCCGGAATGGTTCGCGCATCGACCGGACGGCACGATCAAGTACGCGGAGAATCCACCCAAGAAATATCAGGACATCTTCAACGTGGATTTCTATTGTCAGGATTGGCGCGGGCTGTGGAATGAGATGAAACGCGTCATCCTTTTTTGGGCGAGTCACGGCGTGAGGATCTTCCGCGTCGATAATCCGCACACCAAGCCGGTGAGTTTTTGGGGCTGGCTGATCAGGGAGGTGCAGGCGCAGTATCCCGACGTGCTGTTCCTCTCCGAAGCATTCACCAAGCCAAAGATGATGAAGGCGCTGGCCAAAGCCGGGTTTACCCAATCGTATACCTACTTCACCTGGCGGAACTTCAAGCAGGAATTGACCGAGTATCTAACGGAGTTGTCCCAGACCGAGATGAAGGAGTATTTCCGGCCGAACTTTTTCACGAATACGCCTGACATTTTGCCGGAGATTCTTCAGCAAGGCGGACGACCAGCCTTCAAATTCCGGCTGGTCCTGGCGGCGACGTTATCGCCTTCGTACGGGATCTACAGCGGGTACGAGCTGTGCGAAAACCGGGCGTTGCCGGGGAGAGAGGAATATCTCGATTCGGAGAAATATGAGATTAAGATGTGGGATTGGGATCGACCAGGCCATATCGTCGACTATGTAACCTTGATCAATCGAATCAGGAAAGACAATCCTGCGCTGCACGAACTTGAGAATATCGAATTCTATGAGTCCAGTAACGACCAGGTTGTGTTCTATGGAAAAAGTACGGTCGATAAGCAGAACTCGGTCCTCGTGGCAGTCAATCTCAGTCCGTTCCACTATCAAGAATCCCATCTCCGAATTCCGATCGCAGAACTCGGCATCAATCTGGAGGACACCTATCAAATGCACGAGGTGATCACTGATCGGCGCGATCTTATGATTGGCGACAGCTACATTGTACGATTGGATCCGCAGGACGAGCCGGCAGCGATTTTCGTGGTGCGGCGTTGGACGCATCGAGAACAGGAAGTCGATTTCTTTGCTTAAGGACGAATCGATGGGGCAAGCCGAACAGCAGGCATGGATCCCACAGGCTCTGGTCGCGCTGGAGGGACAGGGGCGTCGTCCCCTCATCGAATTTCTCCAGCGGCAGCGATGGTTCGGTGGGAAGGGGAAGCCGTTAACTGATGTGCACGTTGCCGATGCGTTCAATCTGTCTCATGGTGCAAGTCGCCGGTTGTTGCTGCTGCTGGCGGTCGAATATCGAGGGGGCAGCCGAGAGCGCTATGTGATGCCCGTAATGGTTAGGGCTGGAATGGATCAGAACGATGCCGGGGTGATCGCTGAGCTGACAGGCAATTCAATCCGTGATTGGGTCTGCGATGCAACCGGAGATTCGGATACCTGGATCAGTCTGTGCGAGATGGTGGCACAAGGGCGTGAGCTGGCAGGGCAGTTCGGATGTTTGATCGGTCGCGCCGTGCCGCAGGGGCGGGAGGAATTGGGACAACCTGTGCGAGAGGCCAAGGTCTTGTCTGTTGAACAGAGCAACACCTCGGTGCTGTTCGACCGGCGGATGATCATGAAATTGATCCGTAAGCTGGAGACGGGGATCAACCCCGATAGCGAGGTCTTGGAATTCCTGACGACGCAGACGACTTGTCGGGATATTCCGGCCCTGTTGGGGGTGATGACGTATGACGACGACCACGGGAATGAGGCGCAGTCTGCCACCGTTGCAGTGCTCCAGCGATTCGTTTCGAACGTCGGTGATGGATGGTCCTACACACGAGCCCATCTTGAGACTCTCTTGGATGAAGGCGGTAAGGCGGTCACGAACCGCGGGGATACTATCTCGAACACGATCGCGACACTGTCCGGTCCGTTCCTGGCCCAGTTTCGACGGCTCGGAGAGATCACGGCGGGCTTGCATGTGGTGCTGGCTTCTCGGCAGGAACCGGAGGCGTTTCGTCCGGAACCGATCACAATGCGCGATGTCGATCAGTGGAAAGTCGGAATGACGAAGCAGCTCACAGAAGTTTGTCAGGATTTGCGTGCGCTTCAGCCGGAGCAGCAGTCGGCGGTCGGGTTGATGGGTGACAATGTGACTGGGCTGGAAAGGGCTTGCCGTGACCGGTTCAACGACCTCCGGTTCTTGGCTCAAGCAAGGGCGGAAAAGATCCGCCATCACGGAGATTATCATCTCGGTCAAGTGCTCAAAACGACCGATAGTTTTGTGGTGATCGATTTCGAAGGAGAGCCTGCCAGGCCGCTTGAGGAGCGACGCGCCAAGGTCTGTCCCTTAAAAGATGTCGGAGGCATGCTGCGCTCAATCAATTATGCGACCCACGCCGTCGTGGCAAACAACGGATCACTCCCCTGTACTGGACCCGGCCGGAGCGCCAGATACGTCTGGATCCGCTCGTAGACTTCCTTCAGCACCTGCACCGACTCATCCGCCGCTCCTCTCCCCTTTCCATGGACCCACAGTTTCCACTTTTCACCCGGCACGAGTTCCTGCAGATGCTCGACCCGCGCCCGACTCACTTCAATTGTCCGCAGCCCAGTCTTGAGCATCAGATAGGCCATCGCCACATTCCATAAACGCTGCAGCGGCGCATCGGTCGCGATGCTGCGAGATGAGTTTTTTGGCATTTGCAACTGGGAACGGACGTTGCTGCGGGGATCAGATGGTCTTCCACCCTTTCACGAATTCCGCCGGATCCATCGGCCGCTGATACCCCTATTGAGCACATCCAACCAAAACTCTCCTATACGCAAGCTGGAGTCCGGCCACATAAACTCCTTCGATCTAGCCATTCAACTCCTCGCCGCGAACTCCGAACTGTCACCACTTCCACAAAAGAATATAGCAAGACAAAAGCAGAGCCGTGAAGGTCCCCCGTTCACCCACATCTTCTGGGGATAACTTTGTGAGCAAGTCGAGTGATGCGCAAGCGTCACCGCAAAGCACGGCCTCTTCAGCTTCTTGCCTATTGCTTAAGCGCCCGCTGTGTCAGAAGCAGACCACCACTCGTGGTAGGGAACTGGAATCTTTCGAATGTGTCGACAGCGTCAGGTACTTTAAAAGATTATCGACCGGAGACATGACAGGACTTTCGCTGCAGCCTCACAGCGGCCAGCCTTGATCGGAAAAACTATAGAGACGGTCGTCACCGAGAATGAGATGGTCGAGTAGCCTGATGCCCAGTAGATCTCCAGCTTCCCGCAATCGTGTGGTCAGTGTCCGATCCTCAGCGCTCGGCGTGGGATCTCCGGACGGATGATTGTGTTATGTGGTGCACCACATAAGTTATGGGCCGCAATGATCGCAGCGGCGTTGAGGAGGATGGCAGGCTTGAACACTTCGCGGACATGGACGATGCTGAGGGTGAGCGACCCGATCGAGACGATGTTCACGCCGATGCTGACGTTCTTGGCATCGAGACAACAGACGAGGAACTGCTCGCGATCGAGACCAGCAAAGCATGGGCGCAGTGCCTCAGCGGCAGCAGTGGAATCGCGAAGGACGCCGTATGGAGCGGTGTGACCGCCCTCAGCGACGAGCGTGATACGGTAGCGCGGAATGAATTGTGGAACGGGAAGTCGGTTGACGGATTGTTTGGCCATGGTGGCACCTCCTGCATGTTGAACAAACTGGCGCTTTCGCAGGAACCGAAGCGCCAGGGCAGGACAACGGAGGTGACAGGGCGAGGACTGCCGAAGAAGCACGGACGGATGAGCACTCGCGGCGGCCGTGACAGATCTGTACTGGCGCGGGCGCTGCGTCAGGCGATCAGTGCGCGACAGGCAACTCCCCTTCCATGGCAGAACAATTCGGATCGACCGACCACAGATGAACGCGCCTGTTTCAAAACGATGGGACATGGACGGAGTGCTGCAATGGGCAAAGCGAAGCGGAGCAGAACGAGAAGATCAGCTGATGTGGAACCGAGAATGAATAACGTGATGGAGAATATTGCGGGGATTACTTCCTGCGCACGAGAGGCGCTGAGCGGCTCACCGCATCGTCACGTGCCAATGCACGTTGTATCGTTGCCTTCAGGCAGCAAGGGTGCTGCCCACGGGCAAAAGTATCAGAGGCGGCTACCCCGCGTGCTCGCGAACCCATCGCTCCGCCTGCGGGTGCCGTGAACTGCAATCATCTGTCGTTGTTGACAAATGTCAAATGACGTTTTACAGTCAAAGCGGTGATTCGCAGTTTCCGGCATAAGGGCCTGCAACTCCTGTTCGAGCATGATGATGGGAGGAAGCTCAAAGCTGATCAGCTCGACCGACTGCGGTTGATCCTTTCGACGCTCAATGCCGCGGAAAGGGTTGAGGATATGAATCAGCCGACCTTTCGCCTGCACCCGTTGAAAGGAGATCGTAAAGGTTCTTGGGCTGTCACTGTGCGCGCGAACTGGCGGGTGACATTTCGGTTCATTCAAGCACATGCGCACGATGTAGATTTAGAGGACTATCATTGAGAGGCCACCCATGGTGATGAAGAATCCTGTCCACCCGGGAAAGTTAGTCGAAGCCAATCTCGAGGAACTGGGTCTGAGCGTGGCAGAAGCTGCCAAAGCGATGAAGGTGACGCGGCAACAGCTTTACAACGTCATCCGGGGGAAGAGTGCGGTCTCGCCGGATATGGCCTTGCGGTTTGAAAAGGCGTTCGGCGGCGGCGCGGCGATGTGGTTGGGGATGCAGTCGGCCCATGATCTCGCGCAGGCGCGGAAAGAACAAAGGAAAGTCAGGATCCGACGGCTAACGGAACATCGCCTCGGGGTTGCCTCGTAATCACGGGCCAGTGACCCAAGCAGTCAAGTGCCTGATCGTTCAACGCTGCAATACGCGAAACCCGTCCCGCCTTGTGACTCAGCGGATTCTCCATGGACTCAGTCGAGCCAACAGGCTGAGGCCTTTCCGATATGCACAGAGGTTTGACGAAGTCGTTGTCTGGTCTTTCGGACCTGTGTGCTCCTTTGGTTGTAGTCCGTCTGAGCCCTTCATAGGAGCAAGACCACGCCCCGCGCGAGATCGAACGCGAATGCCGACCAGCCAGGACTTGCGCGTCAGGCCACCCGTTTCTTAGGCTGCCGCGGCTCCACGACAATCTGACCCGCTGCCCCAAAGACAGCCAGCAACTTCGCAATCGATTTCAGGGAGATGCCGACATCCTCAGGGTCGAGTAACCGCTGCATTTGAGAGGGGCCCGTTCGTAAGAGCTTTTGGAGCCCGTTCACACCAAGACCGTGGGCCTTCATCATCGCCCGAAGTTGCATGACGAATTGCCGTTTCATTGCCCCGGCAATAACGTCGGCCTTGAAGGCGTCCCCCTGTACCGCAAGCCAGCTATCAAAAGAACTCCCCACCGCCTTCAACGGCTTTCTGGCTTTCATCGTATCTACCTCCTGTCAAAATAGTCCTGCAACCGTCGTCGAGCCAGCGCAAGGTCGTCTTCAATGACAGGCTGATCCTTCAGTGCAGCATGCAACAGGACGACAATCCGTCCTCCGTCGAATCCATAGAACACGCGATAGCGGACTTTCCCGATCCGCTCCCGCAATTCAAACAGCCCACCACCCAGCGGACAGGCATAGGGCATGGACAGCGCTGGCCCATTCATCTGCAGCACCTGAATCGCCTTCCCAAGTTGAAACCGCTCAGGCTTCTCCAAAGCCTGCAACCATTCTCTCACCGGCTCGGTCCCCTGAGCCGTCCGATAAAAGATGACCTTGTACGTCGGTCCAGATGATGGCCTCCCCGTCATGCCCATTGGAGAGAGATGCTACCATTTCTAGTAGTTCTTGCGCAAGACACGCTATAGGTACTCGGCTGCGACCTTTGATGTGTACGCTGGGATTCGACATTCTCTCGTCTGTGGAACCGTGACACGCAGCATCCGCTGCCTCATTCATCCTCAGAAAGAAACTCCAGCTGACCGTTCAATGGCGGAGAACGCTCTCTGCCATCACCACACCGGCATGCCCCTTTCCTCTCGCGGTCACACTTCAATCGTATGATCCCCTCGCCTACGTACTTCCAACAGAATTGCATCAAAAACTGAACCTCACTACATGTCACCCCGTTTGGCGATGAGTGCGAGCAGAATGCTCGGCAAACTCGCCACAGAAGCCACTTCACAGAAAGGAAGGGAAGATGGAGGACGTGATGATGGGAGCGGGAGTGACACAGAAATGTACGTCAGGGACAGGGACTTTGAGAGGGGTCAGTCGAGGGAATGGGCGTCTGATCGCGGCCGCCTCCTGGCTGCTCGGGGTGGTCATCCTGTTGGAATCGGACCCGGCCTGGGCCCAGATCACCAAGGTGAATACCGTGATGCAGAATGTGCAAACCGTCCTGACGAGCGTGGCGGTGACGCTCTTTACCGTCGCCATCATGTGGGCGGGGTTCAAGATGGCCTTCAGTAGGTCGCACGTATACTGATCGCCGCCCACAGAATGGGACGGTCGTTCTCTGGGAGTGTTGCCAAGATCGACAGCGCTCCCTGTGGCGGCAAGACTGACACCACTTCGACGGAGCGGCACAACCGTTCTAACTCTGCCTGTTGCTGCCCTGCTGAGAGATTCCGCCTCGCCTCCTCCAGGGCATACGCCGATCTCACCAACTGCGTGCGCGGCATGGTAAACAACGTGCGAAGAGGAGTCTCGACCCGGTAGGCCGCAGAGAACAGCACGTTGGCATCAAGAAAGACCCGGTCCACGGATTAGGAACGAACCGGCTTGTAGTGAGGGATCTTTCGGACGTCGAGGCCCATTTTCCGCACGGCCTCTTTGGCTCGCGCATAGTCCTTTGGGCCAACTGCATTGGAGAGGAGAAATTCCGCCTGCCGTTCCGGGGTGTACATCTCAAGGGGAAAGGCCGCAGCCGGTCGAATCAGGACGCCTTCAGCTCGTTCCTCCGCAATCACGAGCGAGCCCTCCGTGATGCCGAAACGGCGCCGCAGCGAGGCCGGAATCACCACTGCCCCCCGTTTGCCGACCTTACTCGTTTCTGCGGACATAACGCCTCCACGACGCGTCTGATAATTAGGCAGGATCTTGTGTAGACCCGTCATGCAGGAAAATCAAGCGCCACGCGTTTCCTCTGTCGAACGGGATCACTCGTTGATTGGCCCTGCACATTCACCACACTTAGGTGAATATCTCTCCATGATCGGGCACGCTCTCTTGTGTGTGCGTCACTGGAGAAACCCGCCCTGTTCCGCGATCGCGACGGTATCGCGTGCACCATGCAACACGCGCACGATGATCAGTTCGCGGTCGGTCATGTGGTAGTAGATGGCGTAGGGATGATGAAACGTCACGCGCAGTCCCACACTCAACTGCTCGCGGCTAGGTCCCATCAAGGGAGATTGCCGCACCACGTCCAGCGTCGCGCCCACCCGCTCCAGAAAACGGCTTGCCACGGGTTCACCCGCCTCCGTCGCGAGGTACGCCCAGATTTCTGCGAGGTCGGCCTCCGCCGTGTCCGTGAGACGAAGGGTCAGGGTTTGGCTAATAGCTTCCTCCCGCGCGCGATGATTGTTTTGGGATTAAAGTCGGTGACGCGCCCAGCAGCAAGATCCGCCAGCCCCTTGTCGATATCCGCTTTCAGTGCGGCGAGTTCTCGCTCTTGCACCCCACGTCGGAGCTTCCATTCGCGCAGGGCTTCGCGCACAACCTCACTGGTCGAGGCGTAGTCACCACCATCAACGGCAGCTTTGACAAGCGCCGCCATATCAGCCGGCATAGTAATGGTCATGCGTTCGATACTCGACATGTCGCCCTCCTTGCGTGACTCATAAGTCCTACTTTATCATATTTAATGATACTCTCACGAGCAGAGAGTGGACATGCTTGTTCCTCGTGAAAAAAGCGATTTGCATGAGGAAAGAGGACAAGGGGTTCCGATCCACAGACGTCATCATCGCTCGCGATCGCTCCTCCGCTCTCGCTCCGGCGCCAGCGTACGTCCCGGTTCTCGAAGATACCGCACCAGGTCTGCCGCCAATTGCCGGTCCTCTCCGCGATCGGACCGCGCAAGCGTCCTCATGACCTGCTCGTAATGGTGCATCACCTCGCGCAATTTCCCCGGCCTGTCAGTCACGCGTTGCTGACGATCGAGTACCCTCGCCTGCGTCGTACGATCACGGAGATGCTGAACTCTCCACCGTTCATGCGTCGTGCGGTGAATCCGGCTCGTGGTCGTGGCCTCAATGCCATGCTCGCGTAAGGCCTCCGCAAATCCCTCTCGCCACCGTTGGAGATCGACCTTCCTTGGATTCAAACGCACTCCGTCGAGACCCACCGCTTTGACCGTCAAGTGGACATGCGGATGCGGGGACGGGTGCGGATCCGGATCGGTCTCGAACGTGTGCAGCACCATTGCGTACTGAAAACCGGAAAACTCCCGTGTCGCAAAGTCACGGGTGGCCCGTTGCACCGACAACGGATCGGTGCGACTTGGCATGGAGAGGACCAGATGAAAGGCATCGCGCATGGTGGAGTCCTCCGCGATCGGCATCCCGCCGTCGCGCCATTCAGCTTTCAGATCGGCCACGGCGTCCTTCCCCTGAATCACCTGGCCATCCTGATCCTCGATCTCGAGTTGGCCATCCCGCGAAATGTAGGTGAGGTTGTTCGAGATGCCCTTCATCCCTTTCGGCGCCCTGACGAGTTTCACCACGACTTGTGGCGAACGCCGGACCATAGCTTGGAGCTTCTGCCGCACATAGGTCGCACGAGCCTGCGGCGTTCTGAGCCGTCCTCCAGTACTCACGAACTTGCCGGAACTCAGACGAACATGCTTGCTGGACCGCGGCCGTGGGAGGGTCTCCGTTGAGACATTAAAGAGCCGCCCCCCCCCACTCATCCAGCTGCTCGTTGATCTGGCTGCCTGTCGAACTCATTGGATGTGCCATCGCTCCACGGTTCCGCGCAAGACATCGGACACCTTCTTGGTATGGGCCTGGATCACGCGAGAGAGTTCGGTGATGACCTCAACCCGAAAGGCTGTCCGGTTCCCAGGAGTGGTGTTCAAGACTTTCGCAATCTGGTTCAAGTTCCTGCCCAAGGCGAGCAGTTGTTGATTGGACCGGGCCAATGTCTCCAATTCCGGCTGTCCGACCTGCGGCTGCCCAGTCAACTTGGTGCGGACCATCGCGACCACCCATTTCGTCGGCAGGTAGCCTTCCTGACCAGCCATCTTCTTCAGGGCGGCGAGCTCTGAGGTCGTCAGGTTTAGTTCTATGCGAGCAGTCGCTCGTTCCCGCTTCGGGGTGACGCGACTCCGAAGCGCCGGAGCACTCATAGCTCTCCGGTCCATGGCCTGCCGAAGGGCGTTCCGCAAAGCATGGCTCGGCGTGATGTCGTGGGCCTGACACCAGGCCTGCCAGGGCGCTTTCAGTTCACCCAGATCCACCGTGACCGTGGTCGTCCGTTTGACCGTCTGCCCCATCAGCTCACCTACACCAATCCCAGTTGAAACACCCCGCGCCCCTCACCGACCGCGGTCTGATTCCGGTCATCGGAGGGTCAAAGAACATGGGCACAACGATACAATAAACCCAGAATGTAAGACAACTACGGGCAACAGCCATATCCTGCAACCTCTTAAAATCGGTCTTACATTGTGCCCATGCCGACACAGATCCAAGCCCCCATATCTACCGTTCACGCTGCACACAGGACGCCAGAAACGGGCCCCGGATCGGCCGGTCGGTAGAGCCTCCGACAAGCCGGGCATGCCTGCATCGTCCGTTGGCTGGTCGGGTTTCTAGCAATTCGGGGGGGCTGATTTGAGAGAGGTTCTCCTCCTGTTATCCTGTGACAGAGGGGATAGCTGTGCGCTTCGCTCTCGCGTTGAGGCAACTACAATGCGTCTGACCTGGACGAACGGTCTTCGAGGCCTTCTGGCACTCGGCTTGATGAGCGGTCTCGTAGCCTGTGGCAGCCTGGCCAACTGCTTCAATAGCGGGTTCGCTTCCGTGGCCTGTGGCGGCGGGTATGGCGGTCGCGACGTGTCTTCTCTGCCAGAGCCCACGGCACCATCGGCGGAAGGTCGCTGGACCGGTGCGACTCCTACGGGTCGTACCATCGCTGGACTGGTCCTCGAGGACGGCTCGTATTGGCTGTTCTACACGGCACGAGGCCATCTCAACATCCTGGCTGGACTGGTTCAGGGCACTGGCACGTCCCACTCCGGCTCCTTCGGGTCCTCGAACACCAGAGATTTCAATCTGGAAGGCGCGGGCATTCACGCGGCGACGATGCGTGGCAGCTATCTGCCAAACAAGAGCTTTCACGCAATGATCGCGTACTTCACTGGCGACACAGAAAGCTTTACGAGTACGTACGATGCGGACTCTGAGGTAGCCACGAGTCTGAACCTGGTGGCCGGGACCTATGCGGGGCTCCGTCCCGACCATCACACGGTCATGGTGACCGTGGATTCCGCCGGGACGGTTTCCGGTCATTCATCGGAGGGATGCACCGTTGTTGGGACCTTGTCTCCTCGGGCCAAGGGCAATCTGTTTCAGACCTCGGTGACATTCGGAGGGGGCGCCTGTCGCCAGGGAACCGAGACGGTCACGGGAGTGGCCTTCTACGATGCCTCCACACAACGGCTGTACAGTGCGGCTCTCAACCCTGCCAGAACCAGCAGCTTTATCTTCCTTGGCACGAAGCGGTAAGCCTCACTGATTCCATGTGCTGTCAGGGTTGTCCTTTTTTGGCGGGGGCATGATGTGATCAGATCATGTCCCCGGAATGGATCGACGAGATTAGGGGGACAGGATCTCTCGCACCGCGGTGGGGGCAAAGAAGCCCTGCTCTCGGAGCGTGGCAAGCCAGGCTTGGGCAAAGTCCTTCAACTCCTGTTTCAGCGAGGACACGACGTGGGTGCGCCTCCCCGCCTCGTCATACCGATACACGTCTTGAACGATCCCCAGGTAATCGTTCCTGAAGGACACCGGTTCGGCGACCACGCCGTCCGACAGATCAGTGATCATGAACACCAGATCGCAATCACGCATCAAATCCCCATTCTGTTCGCCGTATTGGCAGAGCGAGACCAACCGGTGCCCGTCCTGACTGACGCCGATGTCCTCAACCGAGAGTGGCAGGTACTCGGGTACGGTAATACGCACCGCGCGTGCGCCGGCAAAGAGCTCGTTCAGGAGCTTCGCGCATTCCAGATATGTTTCCATTGAATTTCTCCTTTCTTCAGATGCAGGAAGCCCCCGACACGAGGGCCGGAGGCTTCCCGTAACGCTCAGCGGTCCGACCGCTCGGTGATCCACCGTGTCGCCTGTTGGGCGACGACGATCAGCGCGTCAAGGTCTGCGAGACCGAAAGAATCGGAATTCTTCCAGACTCCATCCCGGTCCTTGTACGAGCGGGCCACGGTCACGTTGTAGAACGGACCGTTCACACCCTCGTTCTTCCAGATGCTCGCCTTGATGCTGCTGCATCGAAGCGTGGTGACCGGCTTGGGTTTCTTGTCTTGAGGTGCCATGGTGTTGTCTCCTTTAGTTAGAGTTGATGTGTTGGCCTCTCACCAGGCGTGGAGGCCACACAGCGACGACAAAGGAGACAGAGAGGCCGCCGCACCCTGGCGGGCTGGCGGGCGCGATGCGGAGGAATGACCGCGCGAAGAAGCCGCCTCAGAGGCGGCGCGCGGGCATGATCGACGCAGCCCGCGGGTGGAAGCCAGGGCGACGGCCGGATGCGCACAGGCACCGGACCTGAAACCACAAGCTGGTCCCGCTCATCACCAGCACGGCATGACAGAGCAGATTCAACGGACGAGGCAAAAATGCAGCGGTCTATGACACGATGATGACCGTCACATGAGTGAGCGGTTGGACATGAAAGCCAATATCGGTGGCAAGACCAGAGCGATCTCAAAACATCCGCAGTCTACGGGGATCGCACAGTCGTCAAGGCAGCCGCTGACAAGCATGGGAAGCCGAACGGCCTGTGAGGCCGAGGGGAACTGTCATGGGACCGAAGAGGCGCAATTGTTGAGGTGCTCTACATGCCGAGTCGCGTGAGCAAGCCGTGATCGAGATGAAAAGCGAGCCATATCGCGAGATCTGCCTACCGTCTATTAGGACGGCGACTGATCGTGTTCAGACTCACCGTCAGTCAAACAGGTCGGCATGTGTACCTGTCCGTTCGAGGATGAGGAACGTGGCTTCAATTCTGTAGATGAGAAGCCAGCTGGCTGGAATGTGAAGCAAGGCTTACGTGCCTATGCGGCTTCTGAGGGCGCGAAAGTTCTTGAATGAGGGGAGTTGCTCGGGATGCTTCGCTTCTTCAACAGCGTCCTGCGTGTGCGCATTTGGGATCATGAGAGGAAAGGGAATACCCTGGTGGAGATCAACCTGGGCATAAAAGAGACGAATGGCTTCGGCTTCGGTCAGACCGAGTCGATCGAAGACTTTCACAGCCTTCTTCTTCAGGCCAGTGTCGATACGAGTGTTGATGCGGTCAGACATAGATATTTGTCCAGCTTTTCTCATATTCCAATTGTACGCCATTTGTCGTGCTAATGAAAGATGATTCTCCGTAATACTCTGTGGGCTGGGTGAAGGTGGCCATGTTCAATAGCCCATCTTCGGCGCTTGGGCGTCTTGGGTCAGTTGATCGAGGGTCGCACGGCGGTCCGCGCCGATCTCATGTTTGTAGCGCATGAGATCCGCAAAGAGAATACACCGGTTGGTGCCCACCTTGCAGTAGGGGATTTCTCGCCGCTTATGCCGGAGGACTTTGATTTCAACACACCCGCGACCGCCTCGACGCTGACAGGCAAATTGGCGATGGTGAGGCCATATCACGGCCTGACGGTTCCAACGAACTATTTCAAAAAAGCGATGGCCAAGCTGCGAGAGAAATTCCTGAAATGATCGTACCGCTCGATCTGGCGTAGAGGAAGCCCCCGGCGCGAGGGCCGGAGGCTTCCCGTGACGGTCAGCGGTCCGACCGCTCGGTGATCCAGCGTGTCGTCTGTTGGGCGACGACGATCAGCGCGTCAAGGTCTGCGACTCCGAATGATTCGGAATTCTTCCAGACTCCATCTCGGTCCTTGTACGAGCGGGCCACGGTCACGTTGTAGAACGGACCGTTCATGCCCTCGTTCTTCCAGATGCTTGCCTTGATGCGGCTGCATCGAAGCGTGGTGACCGGCTTGGGTTTCTTGTCTTGAGGTGCCATGGTGTTGTCTCCTT
>CXWL01001698.1_pt1 | contig 23084 bp, 19 predicted proteins | sample 590931 | NCBI WGS metagenome assembly CXWL01 (sample SAMEA3498368, study PRJEB10139) | groundwater metagenome | biome: water well; material: biofilm material | place: Germany | collected 2015-04-27
CTGCATCATCGTGTCGACGGCGAGCTCCAGGCTCTCTTCGGCCTTCGGGCGCAACGAATCGATTCGTCGCCTCATCCCGCTTTGAAACTTAATGAATTTGCTCTGTGAAAATGCCATCTGAACCGGACTCGCTCCCTGGGCGCGCATTGTAGCACAGCCAGGTTGCGTGCCAGAAGGGCCATAGAAATAGCGTGATCTATGCGGGTTACTGGTCAGCGTGAGGCAAAGTCGTCGCTGATTTTGGTGCGGCGGCGGGCGACGCCCGTGTCCCGTGCAGCAGCCGCCACGGCTTTGGCCACACGGGGAACGACGTTCTTATCGAACACGCTTGGAATGATGTAGTCCTCGCTGAGAGCCGAAGCGGGAATGGTCTCAGCCAGGGCCTTGGCTGCAGCGAGTTTCATCGCTTCGTTGATGTCGCGCGCCTGCACATCCAGGGCCCCTCGAAAGATACCGGGAAAGGCGAGAGCATTGTTGATTTGATTGGGATAGTCTGAACGCCCAGTGGCGAAGATCCGGCAGTGGGAGGCCGCCAATTGAGGAGGGACTTCCGGGTCGGGATTGGCCATGGCAAAAACGATCCGAGCAGGCGCCATCAGATCCAGATCTTCCGCTGTGATGACATTGCCGACGGATAAGCCGATGAAGACATCGGCTCCCTTCAGTGCCTCTCGAAGTGAGCCTTGAGGGCGGTCGTTCGTCATACAGGCGGCGAGATCCGTTCGGCAGGCCCGCAGCTGGTCGCCGTCTCCTCGTAAGACGATCCCTCGAGCTTCACATCCGATCAGGTGAGAGAGGCCTGCAGCCAGCAACATTCTGCAGCAGGCGGTTCCAGCGGCCCCAAGACCGTTGACGACCACGCGGATGTCCTCAATCCGTTTTCCCGTCACAGTGAGTGCATTGGTCAATGCGGCCAGGAGGACCACGGCGGTGCCATGCTGATCGTCGTGCATGACCGGAATATCCAGTGTGCTTTTGAGCCGGCGTTCGATCTCGAAACAACGGGGTGAACTGATGTCTTCCAGGTTGATCGCGCCGAACCCTGGAGCAATAGCCTGAACCGTGCGAACGATTTCATCAGGATCTTGCGTATTCAAACAAATCGGCCAGGCATCGATTCCCGCAAATTCCTTGAACAGCATGGCCTTGCCTTCCATCACGGGTAACGCGGCCTCCGGGCCAAGATCCCCCAGGCCCAGTACCGCAGATCCGTCAGTGACCACGGCGACCGTGTTGCTCTTGCTCGTAAACGCATAGGCTTTGGTTTTGTCCTTTGCGATGGCTTGCGAGACGCGGCCGACTCCTGGCGTATAGACCATCGACAAGAGGTTACGCGTCGTGATGGGGAACTTGCTTTGGACGTGAATCTTTCCGCCGAGGTGCAATAAAAAAATTCGGTCTGAGGCAGACAGTACGGTGACGTCTGGCAGCGCCCCGATCCGTGCAAGTACAGTTTCTCCGTGCGATTCGTCCCGGACGTCGAAGGTCACATCTCGCACCATGCAGGTGGCCGTGGCAGAGACAATATCCACCGCGCCTAAATTGGCGCCCTCCTCGGCCAGGATGGCGGCTACCCGTGCAAACATGCCAGGGATGTTGGCGAGCTGGAGGCGAACGGTCAGGCGATAGTTGGAATAGGGGCCAATCTCGGTCATGGTCAGTCCTTCCTCTCTAGACTACCACAGGGCTTGTCAAAAGCTGGAGCGGCTTGTGTATATGTGCCGTCATTACTCAGGCCGCAGAGGAAAAATAAGCAATTGACAATAGAGTCTGTTTTCGCTACCGTTCGCCCGTTTGCCCTGCTTGGATGGGCAAACAATATCCTCAACATTCACATTCAAAGGGGGTGACATATTATGAAGAGCATCTTGATGGCAATCATGGCAGTGGCAGTAGCAGTGACGTTCAGCGCTCCTTCCTTCGCCGGTGAAGAGAAGAAGGAGAAGAAGGACGAGAAGAAGGGCGGCCACGTCCTCGTGTACGGCGAAGAGAAGAAGGACAAGAAGGACGAGAAGAAGGGCGGCCACGCTGACACGTTCGGCGACAAGAAAGACGAGAAGAAGAAGGACGAGAAGGGCAAGTAATTACGACGTAAGTCGTTTGTCTGATCAGACAAGCCTAACTTGAACGATTCTGAAGAGGCCTGCGATCGTAAGATTGCAGGCCTCTTTGCTTTTCCACTTATTGACCCCTCTCTGAGGCCGATGCTACCGTGAGTCATGAATAATCCATCGAACTCAGCCAAGACGAATCGTCTCATTCACGAAACCAGTCCCTATCTCCTCCAGCATGCCTCGAACCCGGTCGACTGGTATCCCTGGGGACCGGAGGCCTTACAGGCATCGAAAACACAGAACCGGCCCATACTACTTTCGGTCGGTTACTCTGCCTGTCACTGGTGTCACGTGATGGAACGGGAATCGTTCGAAAACGAGGCCATTGCCGCACTCATGAACCGGCACTTTATCTGTATCAAAGTCGATCGGGAAGAACGCCCCGATCTCGACGAGATCTACATGCAAGCCACGGTGACCATGAATCGCGGCCAGGGCGGATGGCCGATGACGGTCTTTCTGACGCCCGATCAGGAGCCGTTTTTCGCCGGGACCTATTTTCCTCCAGACGATCGATGGGGCCGTCCCGGGTTTCCCAGCCTGCTCAAAAAAATTGCAGCATCATGGGAGAAGGATGCCGCCGCTCTCACGAATCAAGCGCGTCAATTGACCGAACGATTGAAGAAGGAACTCAAGGCGGTATCGCCCGTTTCCGTGAGTGCCTCAGTACTGGATGAGGCTGTGGGTCAATTCCGTGAGGATTTCGACGAGCAACATGGGGGATTCGGCAAGGCGCCGAAATTTCCACCCTCTGCAGGGCTCTCGTTGCTCCTTCGTTGTTATCGTCGAACGGGAGAGAGCCGCACGTTGCAGATGGTGACCCGCACGCTCGATGCGATGGCGGCAGGCGGGATCTACGATCATATCGGTGGCGGGTTTGCACGGTACTCTACCGATGAACGTTGGCTAGTTCCTCATTTTGAAAAGATGCTCTACGACAATGCCCTGCTGGCCAAAACCTACTTGGAGGCCTACCAAGTCACCAAGCAGTCCTCCTATCGCCAGGTGACAACGGAAGTGCTCGACTATATTCTCCGGGAGATGACCGATCCTGCAGGAGGATTCTACTCCGCGACGGATGCAGACTCAGAAGGCGTCGAAGGAAAGTTTTTCGTCTGGACACCGACAGAGATTCAGTCCGTGCTGCAGAATGCCGAAGATACCCGAAGACTCTGTGCCTATTACGACATTACCGATCAGGGCAATTGGGAGCATCGGAGCATCCCGAATCGGCTGCGCCCCATCGAGGCTGTGACGAAGGAATTAGATCTCACCATCGATGAACTAGAGGAAACCATCCATCGCGTACGACCCCTCCTCTATCGCGCGCGCCAGAAGCGAGTCCCGCCAGGACTTGATGACAAAATCATTACGGCCTGGAACGGCATGATGATGTCGGCGATGGCCGAGGCAGGACGAGTGTTCGGAAATCGCCGCTACATTGATGGAGCCATGAAGGCGGCAGACTTTCTCTTGCAGACGCATCGGACTTCCGATGGCACGCTCCTCCGCACCTCGAGAAAGGGCCGAGCCCATCTCGACGGGGTCCTGGAAGACTATGCCTATCTCGCAGAAGGGTTGATCGACCTCTATGAGGCCTGCGGGCAGGAACGCTATCTTGCCGCCGCGCTTCAATTGGGAGAACGGATCGTGGATTCGTTTCGCGATGAGGACCAGGGAGGCTTCTACACGACCGCGAAGACGCATGAAACGCTCATTATCCGGGCACGTGAGGGCGCGGATGGTGCGACGCCTAGTGGCAACGCCGTGGCGGTCTCCGCCCTTGCCAGACTCTCATTCCACTACGATCGCCAGGATCTGCGCGAGGCAGCGATTGGCGGGATTCGTGTCTACGGCCGCCAGATGGCCCGGTATCCGAGAGCCTTTGCGAAAAGTCTCGCCGTCGTGGATCTCCTGGCGGAAGGGCCGATTGAATTAGCCTTTGTCGGAACCCCGAACGATCCCGGATTGGAGGCACTGCAGCGCGCTGTGCGCGAGGTGTTCCTTCCACATCGTGTGATTGCCTCCAGCGATGGGACTGGCAAGCCGTCCACTCATCCCCTGCTCTCCGGCAAGGGTTTGGTGGGAGGAAAGGCTGCACTCTATATCTGTCGCAATTTTTCCTGCCAGCGTCCCCTCACCGATCCACAAGAGGTCACCGAGGCATTGCTGTCCGAGGCGCGACGAACGGATCAACCAGCCCAACAGACGCTGTTGCAAGGAACCGCATACCCTGGATCTGCTAGCCCTGAGGGGACAGCGCGATATGCCGCACGCCTCGTGAGCCAATCACGCCATGCCGGCCACATGGAACATGGATATGGCCCGTTCGGCAACAGCGGCTTCACGACATCCCGACTGGGATTCGGGACCTATCGGGTCGATACCAGGGAGCCGGAGCAGCGAGAGGCCTTGAAGAAGGCGCTGCAAGAAGGCGTCAACCTCATCGACACATCGACGAATTACATGGACGGCGATAGTGAGCGCCTGGTCGGTTCTGTCTTAGGCAAATTGTTCAAAAACGGTGAGCTGACGCGAGAAGAAGTGATCGTCGTCTCGAAGATTGGCTATGTGCAGGGGCAGAATCTCAAACAGGCGGAGATACGAGAGCAGGCCGGGCGTCCCTACCCTGACATGGTCAAATATGGTGAGGGCATCTGGCATTCTATTCACCCGGAGTATCTGGCCGATCAACTCACCCTGTCACTGGACCGGCTAGGGCTTGCCACACTCGATGTCTGCCTACTCCACAATCCGGAATACTTTCTGTCCGAGGCAGCCCATCATGAAGATGGCGATCTCGTGATTGCGCGGGAAGCCTTTTATCGACGGATTGAACAGGCCTTCACGTTTTTCGAGTCGCAAGTCACGGCGGGACGGATCAGCTATTACGGCGTGTCCTCGAATACGGTCACGGCAGATCCGTCGAATGCCGAGGCGACGTCGCTCTCTCGCCTATACGACGCGGCACGATCTGCCGCGAAGTCACTGGGCCTGGAGCGCCATCATTTCGGGGTGCTGCAATGCCCCATGAATCTCTATGAGGCAGGCGCCCTGATGACGCCTAATACCGGCATGGATCAGCAGAAGACAGTGTTGGAGTTGGCGCAGCGAGAAGGCATCGCGGTCTTGGTCAATCGCCCACTGAATGCCATGCCGACGAAAAAGAGCGGTGTGCTTCGGTTGGCAGATTTTCCGCTCCAAGGCGATCCCGTGGATTTCGAGCAACAATGCCAAACGGTTGCGACGCTTGAAGAAGAATACCGCAAGGACATTGCCCCTAACCTACAACAGAGCGGTCAGGGCATGTCTCCGGCCGACTTCTTCACCTGGGCTATTGAGCTGACCCGATTGCGGCCTCAAATTCAAGGGCTGGAACATTGGGAGCAGATCGAGCATCAAATGATCGCGCCTCATTTCAATCAAGTGATGCAGGCTCTCTCACAACAGCTCACCGGAACGGCGACTGCACAGTGGGAAGCCTGGCGCAATCGCTATGTGCCGCAATTGCTCACCCTGTTGGGCGAACTCCGCAGAGAAGCGACCGAGCGCAGTCGTACGAGAGCGGCCTCCATAGCTACAGTCCTCAATCCCCTCCTACCCAAGGCGCGGCACAACGAGTCGTTGTCACGAAAGTCCTTATGGGTGTTGGCCAGCACACCAGGAGTGACTTCTGTGTTGAATGGGATGAGGTCTCGAGGCTATGTCGAAGATTCTTTGGCTATTTTGAAGTGGGAGCCTGTCCCCGAAGTGAGGCCGCTATACGAAGCGATGCATTCGCGATAAACCAATGCCGAACGTGAAATCAGCGCAGCAATCGCTCGAGATGCTCGACGATCCGTTCAGCCGTCTTACCGTCCCATTTAGGTGGGATCCCGCCTTTCTTCCACTGTCCCGCCATCAAACGTGCCAGCGCCGACTGTAATTTGCTGGGATCGGTTCCGATCAGTTCATTGGTCCCAATCGTGATGGTCTCGGGGCGCTCGGTGTTGTCGCGCAGGGTGAGGCAAGGCACGCCAAGCACGGTAGTCTCCTCGGTGATGCCGCCAGAATCGGTAATCACCCCGCGGGCATGTTTCACCAAGTAGTTAAACTCCAGATAGCCGAGAGGATCGACGTAATTCAGCTGAGGAGTTTTGCTGTCGAGATCGCGCAGGTTCTTTGCAGTACGCGGATGGACGGGAAATATTACCGGAAAACCATACGTACCTTCGGCAATCGCTTGTAACAGCCGCAACAATTGCTGCTCACCATCTACATTTGCCGGGCGATGGAGAGTCACCACAAAGTAGTTGTTCGGCTTGAGCTTCAGCGATTTCCAACAGGCCGGTGGGCGGAGTCGCGGAAGCTGCTTGAGCAGCGTGTCGATCATCGTATTGCCGACGAAAAAAATGCGATCGTCCGTGACACCGGAGCGGCGCAGATTATCGTTAGCGGTCTCGCTGGTGGTGAAAAACCAATTAGTGATGGAATCGGTCACCACCCGATTGATTTCTTCCGGCATGGTCCAGTCCCCAGAGCGAATACCGCCTTCGACATGTGCGACGGGCACGCCGAGTTTGCGAGCGGCAATGGAACAGGCCATGGTCGAGGTCACGTCCCCCACGACCAGGCAGAGGTCGCTCTTCTGTTTCAGCAGGACCTTTTCATATGCCACCATGATGGCGGCGGTTTGTTCTGCCTGTGTACCAGAACCCACTTCCAGATTGATGTCTGGATCCGGGATGCCCAGCTCCTCGAAAAAGCTCCCGGACATGGTGCGGTCGTAATGTTGGCCTGTATGGATCAAACGAAAACGCAACGAACCGCCCAGATTTTGAGCCGCATTGAGCGCGTCGATGATTGGCGCAATCTTCATGAAATTTGGCCGGGCCCCGGCGATAAGATCGATCTGTTTCATTCTCTGGCCTCAGTTAGCACGAATTCGCCTTGGATGGCGAGGTGAGGTGATGGCCGGTCCAGCACTGGTGGGACAGGCAGCCTCTTGGAGAAAAACCTACCCGATTTGTTCGTGTTCCACAACTGAGAAAGGTTTTCGGTGAATCGTCACGTTCCGTTTACTCGAAGCCCCTGACGTATCTGCAGCTCACGGTTAGTCAGGGACTACCCAGATTGTTTAGCGCAGGTTGGGGTGCACGCGTCTTGTGCTCAACGATTCAATTCGTGTGGCGACATCCCGATATTGCGGGGCCTCTCGCCTGAGCCATCGATAGGTCTCCAAGCTTTCAGGAATACGCCCGAGGGACTCTAATGTTCGCCCTAAGAGATAGAGGATCTGCACTTGTTCTTTCGACGATGCTGAGGGCACTTGGAGGGCTCGACGAAATGCCATGACGGCTTCGTCTTGTTTGCCAGTCCTCTTAAGACACAGCCCCATTTGTGCGAGCCCCTTCAACTTGTACATGGGGTCCTGCGCGGCTGTTTCAAAATGTTCCGCGGCTTGTTTAAACAGGCCCACGTTCTTGAGCGCCGTTCCTCGTTCATACGATTCGTGTCCATTCAGCGTCTCTGTCGAACTGGGAGCTTCGATGGTCGAATTATGTATGGCTGGTGTCGTCGTACAGTTGTCCGGATCCGATATGACCTGGAGTGACACTCGATGGTCCTGCTGTATGAGGGGAGAATGGTTGGATTCGTTCACGTTTGCGTTTCCTCTATCGTAGGAACCAAATAGCAGTAAGTTAGCAAGTTTCAGGCCATATAGGTCAGCTTGTGAATACGTTGTGTTTCAATGCGTTCCCCCTGCTCGCCGACAGCTGAGAATGGGAGAAAGGAGTTTGCCCAGGCATCATTGTTCAAAAATGCCCTCGAACCTTGCAAGCATGGGTGGAACTTTCAAAAAGTGACTTGTCGAAGATTCTGGCGATTGGCAGCAAACCACTGCATGGTCTTCTTAAGTCCTTCCCGAAGCGCATGCTTTGCTTGAAACCCGAACAGTTGCTTGGCCCGGCTGACATCCAGGCACCGTCGAGGTTGCCCATTTGGCTTGGTGCGATCCCATTGGATCTGGCCTGTAAAACCAGCATCTTCAGCAATCATGGCGGCAAGATGCCGAATTGGCACTTCCTCCCCTGTCCCCAGGTTGACAGGCAAACTTCCCTCATAATGTTCCGCAGCGAGCAGGATGCCTTCCGCGGCGTCCTCCACATACAAAAACTCTCGAGTCGGAGATCCATCTCCCCACAAGGTGAGGGTCGATTGGCCTGCTTCTTTTGCTGTCACACATTTGCGTATTAAGGCTGGGATCACGTGAGACGTTTCCAGATCAAAGTTATCGCGTGGGCCATAGAGATTGACCGGAAACAATACGATCGAATTGAACCCATACTGTTCACGATACGCCTGCGACTGGACCAGCATCATCTTCTTGGCGAGACCGTAGTGTGCATTGGTCTCTTCAGGGTATCCATTCCAGATATCGTCTTCTTGAAATGGAATCGGAGCAAACTTGGGATAGGCACAGATGGTGCCCAACGCCACGAATTTCTTCAGCCCCCGTTGTCGTCCGACTTCGATAAGCTGGGTACCCATCATCAGGTTATCGTAAAAAAACTTCCCAGGATTGGCTTGGTTCGCACCGATTCCCCCGACACGTGCAGCCAGATGAATGACCATATCGGGAGCGCTATCGCTATAGAGCTGTTTCACCGCATCCATCTGAACGAGGTCATAATCTTTGCTTCGGGGCACGACAATGTCTCGGCAGCCTTTGGCTCGTAGTTGCTCAACGACAAAGGATCCGAGAAAGCCTGCCCCGCCAGTGACGACTACTCGCTTATTCATCCAGAATGACATCGCTACCTCTTTCCCTGGGTTCCTTCGAGCCGTTCTTGTTCGAGGGCAAGATCCGCATCCACCATCATATGGGCCAGTTCTTTAAATCGAACCTTCGGCTCCCATCCCAGATCCCGTTTGGCTTTGCTCGCGTCGCCGATGAGGAGGTCTACCTCGGTGGGGCGATAGTATGCAGGGTCGATCTTTACATGTTTCTCCCAATCCAGCTGAAGGCGACCGAACGCCAGCTCTAAGAACTCGCGCACGGTGTGCGTCTCCCCAGTCGCAATGACGTAGTCCTCCGGCTTGGGGGCCTGCAACATCATCCACATCGCCTGCACATAGTCTCCCGCGAATCCCCAGTCTCGTTTCGCATCTAAGTTGCCAAGAAAGAGATCCTGCTGAATGCCAAGCTTGATCCGTGCCGCGGCTTTCGTAATTTTGCGTGTTACGAACGTCTCGCCGCGCCGAGGCGATTCATGGTTGAATAAAATGCCGTTACAGGCAAAGAGGTCGTAGGCTTCTCGATAATTGACGGTAATCCAGTAGGAGTAGACCTTGGCTGCGCCATAGGGGCTACGGGGATAGAATGGCGTGGTTTCTCGCTGAGGAACATCCTGCACTTTACCGAACATCTCGCTCGACGATGCTTGATAAAACTTCGGCTTCAGCCCCGCTTCCCGAATGGCTTCCAGAAGACGGATCGTTCCGAGTCCGGTAATCTCACCTGTATACTCAGGAATATCGAAGCTCACACGCACGTGACTTTGCGCTCCCAGGTTATAAATTTCATCTGGCTGGACCGTTCGGATAATGCGGTTCAACGAACTTGCATCGTTGAGGTCGCCATACACCAAATGAAGCCGTCGATGGGGAACATGCGGGTCTTGATAAATAGGATCAATCCTCCCCGTATTGAACGAACTCGATCTTCGAATAATGCCATAGACTTCATACCCTTTCCCGAGAAGGAACTCCGCCAGATACGATCCATCCTGACCCGTTATGCCACTAATCAATGCTTTTTTCACAAGACCACTCCTTCGTTTGCCTGGGGCAGGCTGAATTATGTCTCGAATACCTGATGTTGTCTACCTACGATAGCGCGTGGATAGTTCCCCGGACATCACGCTGTGTCCCTACACCTATTCAGGTTATATACTGGTGTGCTATCACAAACGATCGACTCTCATCAGAAGGGAAGCGGGTTCTTCTTGCACGCGGCCTTTGCTTCGCACTAGAATATGTACGTAACTGAGAGGGTTGGGTTACCGTCCGTTTCGAATTCTATGAGTATGCGCAGGGGTATCATATTTGCCTATATTGTGTGTGGCACCTTGCTGGTGGCACATATCATCAACGCAGTGATTGCGGAGGCGTTGTCTGTTCCAGTAGGGCTGGTACAGCCAGCACTGGTTTTCGACCAGGAGGCTGAGGTACGAACCTCAATGCCCGCAATGGTTGAGCATATTCGGACGAGTGGACTCTTTCCCCTCCCCTCTGATCCCCTCGGTATGAGCGCCATCGCAGGCCCTGGGGCAGCCCTTCCACGAGTTTCGTTAAATCTCGCGGCGAAGCTTAAGCTGCTCGGAGTGGTGATCGGCGATCATGGAGGGGTCTCAGTCATCGTAGAAGAACTTTCCAGTAAACGACAACTGTTCTTCCAGTTGCACGATCTCATACCCGATGTGGGTGAGATCAGCGAAATCCGCCGGGAAGGAATGGTCGTTCGGCAGGGCGATCAGCAAGAGTTGCTTGAACTCGCTGCCTCTCAGGTTGAGAAGCCCCTGACGCCCCCTGTCACCGCGGGGTCAGCCATCGCTCAAGCGCCCGGGAGTCCTCTGCGTACCGTCCTCGACCGGAGAGATGTCGAGCAAGCGATGGGCGATTTGCCAAAGCTATTGTCACAAGCGAGAGCCGTGCCCTACCTGGTGAATGGAGCGATGAATGGATTCCGACTGGATTACATTGCTCCCTCAAGCTTTTATGAAAAGATCGGATTGAAGTACGGGGATGTCCTCCAGCAGGTCAATGGTGTGAATATTCGCGATCCTGGCACTATGCTGACGCTCTTCCAGCAGCTTCGCAACGAGAAGACAGTGAAACTTGACGTGCTGCGTAACAATCAGCGAACCGCGATGACGTTCGACATTCGCTGAGTCCGCTGTATCCTCATTTGCTTCAGCTCCTTTCTGCTTTCGACAGTTCGCTGTTATTCTGGAGCCTTAGTGAGCGTAGGGTGAGGCACAGCTCCCGTTGAACGGCGAGAGGGGATAGCCGTCATGGCTTTGTCGGCGATATCAGGCAGAAACGCTCTCTGTACGTCACAAGGGTCTGTGGTCTTGCTCCAAGGCCTGTGACCGTTCCGAGAAAGAACAATCTCATCATGGATATTCTGTAATGAACGACGAACACAGCAGTCGTCCGCTGCTAGGCACGATACTCGAAGACCGATTCGGCGTGCTCGAGTCCAAATTGCTTGAGGCGATTAATATCCAAGGAACCAAAGGGGGACGTCTCGGCGAAATCTTAATCCGACTCAGGACGATTACCGAAGATGTCCTGTTGCAAGCACTCGCGATTCAGTTCGAACTGCCCTGGCTCCCTCACCTCGATGTGAGTCAGGTTGACCATGAATGGGTCAAGAAGGTTCCAATCCACTTTGCGCGCCGCTATCACGTACTCCCACTCAAAACAGAGGATGGCGCGGTGCTTGTGGCAACGACCGACCCCATGGAAACGGCGGCGCTGGACGACCTTCGTCTGTTGCTCGGGCTTCCGATCAAACCGATACTGACGACCAGTCTGTCGCTCTTAGCCTGCCTGAATCGTGTCTATGACGACGCGGCAAGTCCTGCAGGCGCAGAGCAAGTCATGGAGGATATCGCAGCCAGTGAAAGCCTCGATCAAATTGCACACGAGTTAGACGAGCCGACAGACCTGCTCGACGCGACGGACGAAGCCCCCATCATCCGCTTAGTCAACTCAGTCCTCTTCCAAGCGGTTAGACAACGGGCCAGCGATATTCACTTCGAATCGTTCGAACGGGGACTGGTCGTGCGGTATCGCATTGACGGGGTGCTCTATCCCGTCCTTACTCCCCCCAAGCATCTACAGGCAAGTATCATCGCGCGATTGAAGATCATGGCCGGTCTGAACATCGCGGAGAAGCGTTTACCCCAGGATGGCCGGTTTCGAATCAGGACGGCGGGGAAGGATGTCGACCTGCGTGTCTCAGTACTGCCGACCTCCCATGGAGAACGAGTCGTTCTGCGTCTCCTGGAGAAAGAGAACCGTCTCCTGAATCTCTCCGAGATGGGATTTTCGCAGGATCGACTGGGGATCATCCAACAACTGATCCACTTGTCACATGGCATCATTCTCGTGACGGGCCCGACCGGGAGTGGGAAGACGACGACGCTGTACGCCGCGTTGACTCAGATCAATGCACCGGACAAGAACATTATTACCGTTGAAGACCCCGTCGAATATCAACTCGTCGGTGTGGGGCAGATGCAGGTGAATCCCAAGATCAACCTGACATTTGCCGCGGGACTGCGATCGATTCTCAGACAAGATCCCGATGTCATTATGATCGGGGAAATCCGAGATCGTGAAACCGCTGAAATTGCCATTCATGCCTCGCTCACGGGGCATTTGGTCTTTTCCACCCTGCATACCAACGATGCCGCGAGCGCGGCCACTCGATTAATCGATATGGGTATTGAACCGTTTCTCGTCGCCTCCTCAGTGGTCGCCGTCTTAGCCCAGCGGTTGCTGCGGCAAGTTTGTTCAGACTGCAAGCAGCCGTATCAGCCGACAGACGAGGAACTCATTCGCCTCGGTATCGTCCCACCAAAGGTGCGCCCCACCTTCTATCGTGGAGCCGGATGCCCGGCCTGCTCCCAAACCGGCTATCGAGGTCGAACAGGCATATTTGAGCTCCTCGTGTTGGACGACGAGATTCGTCGTCTGATCGGCAACAAAGCGGATTCGGCGTCGATTCGCCAAGCGGCGATGGCGAAGGGAATGGTGACATTGAAAGATGAAGGCGCAGAGAAAGTATTTCACGGGTTCACGACGACCGAGGAATTGATGCGGATCACTCAACAGGAAGTCGAGATCTAGCGAGATGCCCGTCTATCACTATAAAGGCTATCGGAACGATGGCGGAACCGCGACCGGCATCATTGATGCGGAGAGCTCGAAGGTTGCGCGCGTCAAATTGCGGAAGGTTGGTGTGTTTCCCACCGATGTGGTGGAACAGGGATCTGCCACGACGGACTCAACCACGGGCACGCCTAGCAGGCCCTCCGCTGGAATCGGCCATTCCCCTGCCCTCAGCACCAGCGATGTGGCCATGATGACCAGACAACTGGCGACATTACTGGTGGCAGGTTTGCCGCTGGTCGAGGCGCTCGGTGTGATGGTCGATCAATCCGAGAAGAAATCGGTGAAGAGTCTGATGGCCGATATCCGGGAAGGAATCCGTGGAGGCAAGTCCTATAGCGCAGTGTTGGAAGGCTATCCATGTGAGTTTTCCCAGATTTACGTACACATGGTCCGAGCCGGTGAAGCCAGCGGAGCATTAGATCAAATATTATTCCGCCTCGCAGAGTTTCTGGAAAAGCAGTTGGCGCTCAAACACAAAGTCACCAATGCCATCCTCTATCCAGCCCTGATGCTGATTGTCGGGGTATCGGTGCTCTTTTTCCTCATGACCTTTGTCGTACCGAAAATCACCGCGGTCTTTACGAGCTTGAAACAGGCCCTCCCCTGGCCTACTGTCGTCTTGATGAGCATCAGCCATTTTCTTGCCGACTATTGGATTGTCATACTTGGTGGGGTGGCACTCATCGTCTGGTCGGTGCGACGGGCCATGAACACCGAAGCGGGGAAGCTCAGGTCCGACCGATGGCTGCTCAAAATTCCACTCATCGGTGAAGTGGCCAGGATGGTCGCCATCTCACGCCTCACGAGCACATTGGCGACGATGTTGGCCAGCGGTGTGCAATTACTGGATGCCATGGATGTCGCAAAGCGCGTCATGAATAATCGCGTGCTGGAACATGCCGTTGAGGGGGCCAGACAGAATATTCGCGAAGGGGAAACGATTGCCGAACCGTTGAAACGCAGCGGAGAATTTCCCGCCCTGGTCACCCACATGATTGCGGTCGGTGAACGGAGCGGTGAAATGGAGGAGATGCTGCGTCGAATCGGTCAAATTTACGACGGGGAAGTGGATCGGGTGATTACGCGGTTTACATCTCTGCTGGAACCCATCATGATTCTCGTCATGGGTGTATTGGTGTTTTTTATTGTGGTGGCCATCCTGCTACCCATCTTTGAGATGGGACAGATGGTTCGCTAGAGGCTGTGATCAGTGAAGGGTGATGCGTGATGTGGCTGAAGGGAAAGGGAGGTGTTCGATGAGCGGAAGAGAGCAGGTTCAACGTGTGCGGGCGATGTGGAGCAGGACGCGCCGAGCCCCGAGCCCCCTCGCCTTGCGCCCCATGCCTCGCGCCTGCGGTGGAGCCGCCGGCTTCACATTCATCGAGATCATGGTCGTGGTGGCCATTCTCGCGATTCTTGCTGCGTTGGTCGTTCCTCGCATCATGGGACGAACGGACGATGCCAAACGCACGGCCACTAAGGTGCAGATCCGCAATATCGAAGGAGCCTTACAGCTCTACAAGCTCGACAACGGAATCTATCCCTCCACAGAACAAGGCTTAAAGGCCTTGGTCGAAAAACCTTCAGTCGGGGTGATCCCGAAGAAGTGGAAGCTCGGAGGTTATCTCCCGAAGCTGCCGGAAGACTCCTGGCAAAATCCATACAAATATTTGAGTCCCAGCCCGAAAGGCGATTACGAGATCATCTCCCTCGCCACTGATGGTGAAGTAGGCGGCGAAGGAATCAATGCGGATATTACCAATTGGAATCTCGATAAGGACTAGAAGATGTGGCAAGAGGCGAGGGGCATGGGGCGAGGGATGTGGGAGAAGCATCTGTTGGCTCCCCTCGCCTCACGCCACGTGCCTCATGCCTGCCTGGCTACGGCAGGATTCACCATCCTCGAAATCATCCTTGTACTCTTTTTGCTAGTCGGCTTGCTGGGCATCGTGTTGCCTCGAATATCGCTGGAGGAGAATCTTGGCTCAGTGGGCCGGCGGATGGTCGGGACTGTGCGATCCCTTCAGGGCATGGCCATGTTGACCCAGAAGACGGTCCACCTGTACGTTGATCTGGATCGAGGGATCTATTGGCCGGTGATCCTGGATGGCAATCAAGAAAAGGTGCCGACCGACGCGACCTGGGCCACGCCGTTGAATCTTCCGGACACCATTCGATTCTCAGACATGCTGGCAAGTCAGGGGAAAAAAGAATCCGGCCGAGTCGATCTGTTCTTTTATCCTACCGGAAGGATCGATCCGATGACGATGCATCTGGCGGATAAGAACAACAATATTCTGGCCATTGCCATTGAGCCCGTCACAGGAGCGATCCGCATGAGCGATGAACGGATCGAGCCTTCGAAGCCCCTCACCATTCCAGACCGTGTGAGACCATTGCTACAAACCGCTGTGGCAGTCAGATAATGAGACGACGGTGATAGCGACCAGTCACGTGTAAGATGCGCTATGGGAAACGAACGGGGGTTTACGTTACTAGAAGTGCTGATCGCGCTCGGCATTCTGGCGTTGGCACTGCCGATCTTGCTGGGGCTCCGCAATTGGGACCTCGATCTCCATGCGAGGGCCAAGGAACTGACGACCGCCACGGTCCTCGCGCAGGAAAAGTTGATCGAGACGGAGCTGGGGATGCTGTTGCCACTCGGTGAGACGGGTGGAGAATTTCAATCGATCCCTCTAGGATCGCAAGCCACTGCCGAGACCACGAATCGCCCGGCTGATTATCGCTGGAAGCGAATTGTCTCGCCCACGCCATTGCCGATCGTGCAGGAAGTGAAGATTCAGGTGTTGTGGCCACGAGGCACCACGGAAGAAATGGTCGAGGTCAGTACCTATGTCTTTTTGGCAAACTCCCCTCCGCAGTGAGGGCGGGTTCACCCTCATTGAAGTTTTGCTGGCGGTGTCTCTCGTCGCCATGATGGCGACCTTGATCTTTGGATCGCTGTATGTCACGACAAGTGCGATTGAAGCCGCACGCGCAAGCTCGGCCAATGAGCAGATTGTTCGAAGCACGTTACGAGTGATGACCGATGAATTGTCGGTCGGCGTGAGTCTTCCGTCTGGTCCTTGGATGGGGATCAACGGCCAGCAGGATGGTCAACCGGCCGATTCGATTGCCTTTCTTACAATGGGCCAGTTTCGAGGGGCGGAATCGACGAAAGATACCGAATTGGTTCGCATCGTTTACACCAGAGAAGGCGAACGCCTCCTTCGCTTTGTGCGGAGAAACCTCTACGGGCTGACAGACGAGTCCGTCGAGCACGTCGAGCTCGCCAGCAAGGTCAAAGCCTTCAACGTGCGCTTCTACGACGGCAAGACCAATCTCTGGGTAGACGAGTGGGATGGTCGTGGACGATCCGGGACTCCAAAAGCCTTGTTGATCGAACTGACGCTCCTGCAAGAGAATGCCGAACTTCAGACCGTCCGCCAATGGGTCGCGGTGGGGGCATCATGATGGCATGGCCCATGGCCTGGCCTGAAACCTCGAGGCTGAAAGGCCCTCTGGGCTGGGGACTGGCGACGCTAGCCGGCTTCATCCTATCGCTGCTCCTGACCTTTCCCTATGGCCCACTCCAGACTCGTCTGCTGGCTGAGTTTCATCAGACGAGTGGGTGGGAGATCCGCGCTGCGGATTGGTCGGTCGGCTTTCCCGCGTCCATTGAGTGGCGTGATGTTATCCTGGCTGGCCCCACCATCGGAGCCATTCCACTTGAAGCCGTACGGACAACGATTGGAGTCTTTCAGGCATTGCTCGGCCACCTGGTGATAGACTATCTCGTTCAATTACCAGGAGCAGCCCAAGTGGGCGCTGGGCGAGCCACTGGATCTCTGACAGCAGCTTCGTGGGGCTTACGCGGTCCAGTCTCCGTCAAAGGGCATTTCCAGCAGATGGATCTTGCGACGGTCCTAAAACCCTACGTCAGCCGAGGAACAGCCCAGGGAGATTTCATGCATCGATGGAATAACACGCAAGACGCCACGGCTGCCCTCAAAGGTGACGGAACCGTGAAGATGGAGATCAAGGACCTTGTCGTGGATCGAGTCGCTGCCGGCTCCGCTGCAATGCCCTCGCTGACGTTCGGCCGCATACAGGCGTCGATCGCCTGCCATGATGGCGTCTGCGATGTGACGGAATTAAAGGGTGACGGTGTCGATGGATCGTTTACCGCTCAGGGGCATGTCACGTTGCGGCAGCCGCTTCAGCAGAGCCTTCTGGATCTGACTGTGACGGTCATTCCCGGCCCCGGGTTTGCGCAAAAAGCGGCAAGCCTGTCGTTACCGCCGTTTCAGCCTGGTACCCCTTTAACGTTTAAGCTGGCCGGGCCGATCATCAATGCGAGAGTGGCGCTCTAGCGGAAGAAGACCGTTATTTGGTTTATTTGGTTTGTCTCGTTTGTTTGGTTCAATGAAACTAATCAGATCAACCAAATAAACAAAACAAACCAGATGAACCAAACAAACCGGGCTCGTAAACAGGGTTGTCAATGACTGCTGAATGTGTTGGGCTCGATATCGGACAGACGGCCTTCAAGGCCGTGCGGTTCCGACGCCGCTTGAGCGGGCGTGAATCGGTAGAGTATTTCCACCGGCCTGTTCCCTATGGTCGACCGGAACAGATGGAGCCCGCGCATCGGGCGGGCATGCTCAGAGATTTTCTTTGGCAGCATGGCTTGTACGGCAGTGGAGAGATCGTCACTGCGCTCCCCTGCCAGGATGTATTTGTCAGAACCCTCTCCTTTCCCTTTCGCGATGCCGCCAAACTAGCTCAGGTTGTCCCCTTCGAAATGGAAAACCTGATTCCGATGCCCTTGGAAGACGTCACGGTCGGCAGTCTGTTGTTGCCGGCGCGAGGATCCCAGGAAGGGACCGCGAAAGCCAAAGGGTCCGACGTCCTCGTCACAGCAGCGCCCAAAGAAAAAATCGCTGAACATCTGCGGTTTATGGCCTCCGCCGATCTGAACCCCTCTGCGATCACCATTGACGGCATGGCCTTATTTTCGGTCAGCCAATTCCTCAAAGAGGAAGGGGCACAAGTTCCGGGCGATATGGCGATTATCGATGTCGGGGCCTCGAAGACGACCTTGTGTCTGATACATGAAGGTCGTCCGGTACTGTTGAGGACCGTGCAATGGGGCGGGAATCATCTCACCCATGCACTCGCCGTGCGTCATGCCTGCAGCTTCGCTGAAGCAGAACGGCGGAAACGAGCCCTGGCCGTGAAAGAGATCGACGCCTGGCTCGAACCAGTCCTCAAAGAATTGCGCGTCTCTCTCCATGCCTACGAAGGTAGCGTCCATCAACGATTGACCCACTGCTGGGTATCGGGCGGTGGCTCAAAATTGAGAGAGCTGAGCGGGTATATGGCGCACCAGCTGGGCTTGCAGCCGGTCGGTCCTCGGCAAGGATTCGGATCGAGCTGTCCTCGCGCCTTTTCCATCGCATTCGGATTGTCGATCCATCCGAATATCGTCCGTCCGCGCTGGAAGTCGAGGTTGGCCGGGTCTGGTCTCGTCCTGGACTTTAAAGCCGGCAGCCAAGATGTATCGGCCACAGGAGATGCCTCGAAGCAAGACCGCCGCTTGGCTGTGTGGGGCGGACTCGTCCTGGCCGTTCTGGGCCTGATGGATCTCTCCACGCGCGTGATGCTCAAAGACTCGACGGTCAAGGAACTCAAGCGGGGGCTCCAGACTCAATACGAGCAAGCATTTGGTCCCGGCGCGAGCCCCGGAGAAGAACTGGATCAAGCCCGGTATCGCGTGTCGCAAATAGAGAAAGGGCTCGCGGTGGTCGACGGGAGTCGTTATAACGTCCTGGCCAGCCTTGCGGAACTGGTCAAGCATGTCCCGCCAGGGGTGCCACTAAAAGTGCGAGAACTCACGATCGACGGAGCCAGTATCCATCTGGAGGGGGAAACGACAACCTTCGATGCGGTCGAAAAGATCAAGCAGGCCTTCGCGGCAGTCGAAGGACTACAAGACGTGTCCATTAGTGACACCCGTGTCGGGGCTGTACCGAACCAAGTCGTATTTCGGCTGACCTACAGGGTGCAACGGCCATGAAACAGATGCTGAAAGAGCGGTGGCAGCATTTCTCGCAACGTGAGCGCATCATGGTGTCTGCCGGTGGAGCGGTGATTGCGGCAGTCCTCCTGTTTCTGCTGATCATCGATCCGCTCACCGCGTCGATCGACAAACTCGACCGGCAGGCACGCCGGAAAGCGAAAGACAGCCAGGAGCTGGCACTGGTGGCACAGGAATATATGGCCAAGCAGGCGCGTATCGCCAAACTCGAACAACGTATGCCGAAACCGCCGGCGCAGTTTTCCCTGCTGGCGTTCATGGAGGAAGCGACGACGACGGCGCAAATTCGCGATCGCATCGTCGGCATGCAGCCACAGGCTCCCCTGGTCGTCCAGGGCTATCAGGAAACCTCAGTCGACCTACGGCTCGACGGCGTCACGCTTCCCCAGATCCTCGCATTGCTCGTGGCCATTGAGCAGGCCCCCTACGACGTGCAGGTGCACCATCTGCAGATGAAACCGAAATACGACAACCCAGTCAATCTCGACGCGACGCTGAAAATCGTGACCTATGCCAAGGTCTGATGAACGCGGCATTGCCCTTCTTCTCACCCTCCTGGTTCTCACCCTTCTGGTTGCGCTGATTCTCGAATTCGATGTCGAAGCGAGGCGGGAATACCGCGACGCCGCAGCCTTCCGCGATAATTTTAAAGCGACCGTGCTCGCACGTGCGGCGGTGCAGGCAGCGCGTGGCGTCTTGCAGCAAGATTTCATCAAGGACAAGCAAACAGGAGAGTTCTTCGATGCCCCCACCGACATCTGGGCCTTTCCCATCTCGAACTATGCCATCGGAGATGGCGTTCTGAGCGCGCAAATCGAAGATGAACGAGGCAAATTCAACCTGAACGACTTAGCGGCCGGCGGAGATCCCATCGCAAAGAAGACCAAGGTCCTGCGGTTCAAACGCCTCTTCGAACTCGTGCAGATCAATCCGGATCTCGTGGACGCCATCGTCGATTGGGTGGATCAAGACGAAGTGCCGGAAGCGGCCGGTGCAGAAAGCCCCTACTATCAAACCTTGCGCCCCTCCTACCGGGCGGCGAATGCTCCCTTGCAGACGCTCTTAGAGTTACGCCTGATCAAAGGGGTCACGCCCGAGATCATCGAGAAGCTTTCAAAGCTGGTGACGGTCTATCCTCAAGAAGGAGAAAGCCGGGTGAATGTCAACACAGCCGGCCTCCTTGTGCTTCAGGCCCTCGATCCTCGTATCACGCAAGGCGTGGCGTCGGATATTATCCAAGCGCGTCCCTTCAAGACCATTCAGGACCTCGATCGCGTCAGCAGCTTCGAAGCAGTTGGGAAGGAACTCCGGATCCAAAACCTGTACGACATCAAAAGCGACCTGTTCCTGGCCCGTATGATCGTGAGCGTCAACGAGGTGACCAGGAATGGGACCGTGGTGCTGCAGCGCAATGCCAGCACAGGAACGAGCGCGGTACTGTATTACCGTGTTTTGTGATCTGTGATCCTTGCCTCATCGTGTGATCTTCCATCTCTCGATCCGCCCAATAGTCGCCTGATAACCTAGTCTTAAACCTCATCTCCATCAAAAGTTAACAATTCTGTAACAGCGCCGTTACGGATTCTTTATGTGAATCCAGGATACTCCCTTATGACAACACTGTGGACTCACTGGCCTGTACAGGCCAGATAACAAGGGGGGGGACGAAGCGTGCAGATCTGGCAATTTCCGCAACAATTGAAGGACAGAGGTGCGGTGTGTTCATGTGCCGTTTTGCGACGTGCCTCTATCCTGTGCCTAGTCCTCAGCTTGGGCACGATCAGTACCCTGACTGCAGTTGCGGCAGAACCGGACGTTATGGGACCTCACGGCGGTTTAATCGCCACCCCTATAGCCGACCCAAGCCAACGGGCAGGTGCCGGCCAGCGCGTCACCATTGAAAGTACCAATCTCGAAAGTCTGCTATTGGAAAAGGGCGTCATCACCCAAGATGACTGGATTCGCCTGAAAGCGGAGGAAGAACGGCGCGTCTTCGAGCAGACGCCGGAGATGCAGATGGCTGGTAACCCTCGCTGGTATGAGCGCATCCGGATCAGTGGGTACACCCAGTTTCGTATCTCCACCGGACCCACCGACGGCAAGATGAGCATCCCTCAGGGCGATAGCAACGCAACCCACCAGCCGCGCGAGTTCTACTTCCGGCGCATCCGCCTCGTGTTCCAGGGGCAGGTTTCAGAACGGCTGGCATTCTTTCTTCAGGGCGCGTTCGAGGGTGACCAAGGAACTCAAAATATGTTTAATAAGGAAATTATCGACGCGTACGCCGACTACTACCTGACAAAAGACAAGATTCACCGGCTCCGGTTTGGTCAACATCGAGTGCCGAATTCCTTCGATACCTACCGCTCGAGCACAAATCGGCAGGAACTCGACCGGCATGAATCGATTCAAAGCGGAGCGCCGGGAGAGCGAGACCTCGGCATTGCGTATTACTGGAGTCCCAAAATCGCCCAAGAACGGTTTGCCCAATTAGCGGCCTATCACAATGGCCCGGGCGACTATGGCGTCTTCGGCGTCATGGTCTACAACGGGCAAGGTCGCAACAAACAGGAAATGAACGGTGACAAGCATGTCGGCGCACGATTGGCCTACCCATTTGAACTGCCGAACGGGCGACTCCTGGAAACCGGCGTGATGGCCTTTCGCGGGATCTATTCCGTCACCGGCACGACAACCGGCACGACACCGACACTGGGAGGACCCACCAGCACCAATGCGGCAGCAAAGTGCCACGATGCTTTAAATAAGGAGGGGGGGTGCGACGTCAACGATGAGCGCATCACTGCCTATCTGTGGACGCCGCCGCAACCCTGGGGGCTCCTTGCCGAGGGCACGATCGGACGCAATGCGAAGCGGAACGCGGGCAATAACACCATTGAAGAGTCGTCACTCCGAGGCGGTTATGTGCAAGGGTACTATACCTGGCAATACTCGGATGTCGGCCAGCTCACCCCCTATGTGCGCTTCGGTGAATATTATGGTGGAATCAAAGCAACCAGTGGCGCGCCAGACGGCCAATCGCGAACCTGGAACTTCGGTCTGGTCTGGGAACCGGATACCCACTGGAGGTTTGTCACCGAACTCATGTTAAAAGATGGCCTCAACGAGACTCTGGTGCGCAATCAGGTGCAGGATCAATACGATGCCTCCTTGTTGCGATTCCAGGCCCAGTTCTTCTTTAATTAAAGGAACCATCTTTATCGATAAGAGAGGATATGATGATGAAACGCAACATCCATTGGCGAAGCTGGTCCACTCATACAGCACATTACGGTGCCCTTGTGTTTGCCCTCACGTTTTGGTTCCTGGGATACGAGATGGCTGCTGCAGAGCAGGTCAACGCCCTGGTCCAATCCGGAAGTGACCCGATCACGGAACAGTACCAGCCGGCGCAAGGAATCAGCGGTCGAGTCACCATTGTCGGGTCTGATACGATGCAACCTCTCATGGCGAAGCTCGCCGCCGCGTTCAGGTCGTTTCAACCCAACACGAAGTTCGGTGTCGAAGGGCAGGGATCCAGCGAGGCCATACGCGAATTCATGCTCGGTCTTTCCCTCCAGCACCGCGGGGACAAGTCAGGAGGTAAAGGTACGCAAGGTGCCAGCAGTTCGGATTTACTGGCTTCATCACGTCCCCTGACCGACCAGGAGCGAAAGGGGTTTGTCAGCCACCATGGGTACGAACCCATCGGCATTCCCATCGCGATGGATGCCGTTGCCATCTATGTGCACAACGAGAATCCAATTGAAAGCCTGACGCTCGAACAAATCGACGGCATATTCAGCTCGACATTGAAGCGAAGCAAGGGAGCACGCCTCACAACCTGGGGCCAGGTGGGGCTCAAGGATCGATGGAACCAACAGCCGATTCATCTGTACGGACGAAACAAGAAGTCCGGGACC